>Ga0247730_1001387_pt1 | contig 13486 bp, 19 predicted proteins | sample UWRJL073202C2_FD_180959 | JGI IMG/M metagenome (GOLD analysis project Ga0247730, IMG submission 180959) | Plant litter microbial communities from Arlington Agricultural Research Station in Wisconsin, United States - UWRJ-L073-202C-2 | ecosystem: Environmental > Terrestrial > Plant litter >...
ATCAGCAGAACTGCGAGTTGAGGGATAGGATGGTCAGGGATTTGGGGGACAAGGTAGAGTACTTTGAGGGTAAGGATATGGTCCATGACTTCGTTATGTTTGAATGGTGTGAGCCAGAGAGGGGGAAAACATTGAAAGCTATCGCAGCTTGGATTGACAATCTTTGAAGCGTAGAAGATCCAAGCGTAATGGATACAGACAAATATATTGCAATGTATCAATGAGAGGGGAGTAGATGCGATATAGATTAAGTGCGAGTAAATAAGATAAAATGCTATGAATCTATGAGGAGGGAGTTGGGGAAGAGACATTTTCGGTAGAGGGTGCCTCTGCTGCTGGAGTGCTCGATTCTGCCACTGCAGGTATGCCTGCAGCAGTGTCCTCTTCTTCAGGGTCTTCGTCCATAATTTCTGCAACATAGATAAGTCAAACATCAGAATACGGATGGTGAACAAAGACGTACGGTCGCTATAGACTTCAGGATGCTTTCTGAAGCACTCTTGCATCCCCTTGAACTTCTCAACACACTCAATACCTTTCGGTTCCTGGTCGGAGTAGATGAAGCACGAGAATGCTTCTCTGAATTCTTCACCACAAGGACCATCCGCCATTCCACCTAGGCATGGGCAGTCCCAGTTGATTTCACCAGTCTCCGGGTTGTAAGCACCACCTCCACCACTAGCAGCACCAGTGTCTTCCCCTTCCGGCGCCTGTTCTTCAGAAGGAGAAGCATCAGATTCAGGGACTGCAGACGCGTCGGTTGCCTCCGCGGCTACTTTCTTGACGGCTAAAGTACATTGGTCAGCGTTAGGACTTCGAGAAGAGAGTAACGGCCAACGCACTTCTAGTCTTTGGCTTGGGATTAGCGGGAGTTTCACCATCCAGAGCCAGTGTATTCCGTTCATCTCCCAGCTTCCAAGTAGTGAATGACACGAAAGCAGCAGCTCCGCCCATGGCTAACATGGCCAGTCTTCGTCTTCTTTCCAGGTCATACCGCCCTGCTGCTGCTACTGAAGAGGTGGTGCTAGTGCTAGCAAAGCGCCGCAGCGATAGGGACGTGAGCTTTGGTACCCTGGAGAGCATTTTTGAAGTGAGAGGTAGATGGAAGTAGAGGTTCAAGATTTTTGCTGACACTAATGACGAGTAAGCAAGAGCAGTCAAGCGAAATTAGTAAACATCACGGCCACGTGGACCGGCATAATCTGGAAAGTCTTGACGCGACCAATACGATAGAACCTTCCAGTGCGGGATACAGTACTTAACGCAGGATTCCATGCGCCTAGTAAGCACTTTGCAATAAAACAGGCAACGGTCGAGATCAATGTAGCAGGACTGAACACTGAAACCACGAGTCTTCAAAATTAACATACTTACTATACTTGTACACCGCCATTGCAAAATCATCTCCTTGAATTCTAGATAGCAGCTGTGTTCTGTGAAGCATTCGTTAACCGGTACATACGCAACCACATTGAGCAATCGAGATCTCTGAAGGCCCACTAGTGCCACGTTGCACCAGAGGATCGAGCCCAGAGATTCAATAAAATACCGTGGATATTGCCGGGTCAATCCAGATTTTGTGTAAAAAGTGCCTAAGCGAGAGGCCGGAGGCTCGCTACACATGGCATCCACCTTTTCGCTGCCTGTAGACGCGGAACGTGCTTTCAGACTTTTTCAAGATTACATGTGAGTACATATACATAAATATCGTACAGAACAATCGACAAGTTACATTACAGTCGTACTAGAATTCTTCGTAGCGTCGTATCGTACACAATTGAAAGGTGTCGTTCCCCTCAATAAGGCTGGGGATATTTCGTTTACACCTGACTTGAGACTCAGTAGCTCAGTCGGCGATGATGATGTCTGCCATGATGAGACTATGAAACAGATCAGCAAGATGTAGGAGGAAAGACAACTGCTCAACATACCTCAGGAGTAATAGATCTGTGTTTATGATGTCTACGATGTCTTGAATGCGAGCGGCTTGGACGTGGAACGACAAGCACGGTAGTGTTCCCTTGGCCATTAGGAATCACTTGTTGCGCATAGCCTCCGGGATATTGACCCGGAACACCATAGCTAGATCCAACATACGGCGCTTGCATCTGCATCTGTCCTCCCAGCATAGGGGAGCCACCGCCGACGCCATAGCCAATATTTGGAGGATATTGGGCAGTAGTACCGTATTGAGTGCCATAACCAATAGGCACAGTACTGCCTACGCTGCCTGTGTACGGATAACTACCGTGACGATGATGATGGTGCTGATGTTGACTTGGAATGACCATAGCACCTGGCTGCATATAAGGCTGCTGCTGACCATAGCCCACAGGCGCTTGTTGCATCATCATAGGCTGCTGCTGCTGTATGTATGGTTGTTGTTGCATCATAGGTGCGTTTGGGTATGAGGAGCTCATTGGCATCAAGGAACCAGGATAGTTGGAAGGTGGCATGGGGGCAAAGCCCGGAGCTGGTGTACCGTAGGGGGTTCCGTACGAAGACATCGTGGGGGAAGTCAGCAAAGAGAAAATGAAAACGCTTGGACGGAAGTGGCGGCTTTATACCTAGAGGCCATGAGGTCATCGTACCCAAAACGGGGGACGGAATGTAACATCATACATGTCGCGGAAATTGTTTAGCACATCACCCAGTGGAGATTTCATGATGGCTTGTTTTTCCGCGTTCTGTGCCACAAAGAGTAGACTGCAAGTACATGGGCCAGCACAGAGCAGAACAGCATACCAGCCGGTGAGATCCCAAGCTCCGAGTCGACCACGACAGTCCAAATATTTGCTTCCTGTCACAGCACAGTCGAAATGAATTCGAGGCCGTGTAAACGAGCTCGGCTATTTTGCAAGCAGACCCAACGTCACTGCTGACCTTTCGTTTGCTCCGCTCTCCCTGCCGGAGATTGCCGAATTTCATCGCTGGACGAATTTCACTAACGCGACGAGTTGTGATTTACGACGTACTCTAGTATTTCTTGCAGATTTCTTGCAATCCTGACACCAGTAAGGTCTTCGTTGTCCTCTACAATCGCATCCCTGCCATCTTCGCCTTCCCGTCTCAGCAGAAAAGCGTGAAGTCCCGCCTTCTGTGCACCCTCATAGTCACTATAGAAGGTATAAGAACTCGCAAAGTCCAATAAATGAATGGGACCTACGCAGCCAACTCATCACCGACGTGCAATGTATCTTCCAGCTTTAACGACTGCGAGATATTCAACCGGCTCAAAGTGCGTTCGAATATCTCTTTAGAAGGTTTCTCGATCCCCTCTTCCTCGCTGAGCACAACAGTATTAAGGTGCGGAGTCAATTCAAGTGAATCAAAGACTTGGCCTATAATCAAGATCAGTCAGTGAATTATGCAGATCAGAGATAATGAATTCAACTTACGGATTCGCGAATCAGAATTGCTGATCACTGCAGCATAAACTCCTCTCTCGCGTAGTTGTTGAACTGCGTAAACCCAACATTAAACAACCAGCCTCAGGTCCATTAGTTTGCATTCTACTCACGAGTTGGAAGGACATCATCAAACGCTCGATAGCCCTCTCCAGAACTGAACCGCTGCAGCAAAGCAGGAACAATAGTAGGCAAACACTCATCCAATCCTTCCCATATTTCCGATCAATAGACGTGCGATAGAATGCCAGTATAGACTTACGACGTGCATCAGCTCCAGCACCCAGAGCAGTCCTCTTGATAACTTCTCCCCACCAAGACTGACTCCCTTGCTCATAGTTCGGTCTTTCAACCAGAAGCTCTTTCCTAGCTGTGCAAAAGAGTATTTAGTGACAAACAGCGGGCATAGAATTCGACAGGGAAACGTTACCAATCTTGAACGAACGCTTAATGTCCTCCGGATCCAGAATTCCTAGAGCAGGCGAAGACATCACTTCAGCGTACTGTACCCACACAGGCTTTCGAGGTGTAATGAGAGTTGCAAAGGCGTCAAAGCAGACACAACGGATCATCTCTGCAGCGAAGTAGGTGCAAAAGGCCAAGTTCAGAATGTGCTTCAAGGAGTGTTGGAGTTACGGGATTTGCCGGACACAAGTCCCACGGGTTAGCGACTGGTTACATAGCTCGACACTATTGTTAAACTTTCCATATTGTAGAGTATAAAGAGGCGAAAGCATAATGTGACAACAAGATTTAACACAATACATGTCAGGACAAGGACAATCCGCTGACAGCGTCCCCTGCTCCTTCCATCCCTCTCTCATCGTCTCGTATTCGCGACATGGCCCTCAACATAGGACTCGATAAGACCGATGCTGACCGCATAGTTGGACTCCCGCTGCCGTTGAAACCGGATCGAGGGAGGGTGAACGAGGATGCCATCGTCGGAGAAGATAGCGCAGATGATGGTGTCGTGGAAATGGGTATGGGAATAGGTAAACGAGGATTCGATGTCCTGGAAGCAGGCGAATGCATGCCTCCCAAATGTGGAGAAACTGCGCGACGCTTGGACGCTTGTCCGTACGGATCGTAGCGATCATCATCTGTGCCAGAATGTAAGCGAAAAACTCGTAGTAACCTTGAGAAATATCACACGCACGTTTCCGTTTGTTGGACCGCACGGCACTGTGAGATGTCGGCGGGGGTGTATGGCGCCAATGATTCATGGATGTCAACGAAGACACAGAAGTCGATGGAGAAGCCATGGGCTAAACAAATGGCATAATTAGTCAGTAGTGTTTTACAAGGAGGCATGGTCGTCTGCTAACCATATCAATGTCCATGGGCGCTCCGCTGAAGCTTGAGCTCTCTGAGGCTGATATCAGACTCATGTCATAGCCCATACCGCTTCGAGGCCTACGTATAGAAATGGGCTCGGTCGAGCTGGGAGGAGGGGGAGGCATGAACGCCTCGTCCAATTCTAGGTCATCGTCAGAAGGCGAAGTTTCTCGATCGTCAAAGTCGTCTTGAACTGCTTCTTCAGGATATCGGCCACGGTTGGGCGTGGGACCGGGAGTGCGTGGTTGGGCCGGGAGTTCAGTGCCAGATGCGACTAAACGTTGGAACGCTGCCTCTGACTTGACCTCATTGTCAACAGGACGGTCTTCAGACAGAAGAGTCAAGAGGCGAGGTTGTTTGATCTATGAAGAGCAAAGCGTTAGTCGATCCATTGAAACACGTGGTGTGAATAAGCGAGCGCACAGGGTGGGATAACCGTCGTTTGGGGTAAAGACGCGCCGAATCGCCCTCGTTACTCTTGCGAGGGGGAGTATTGACAGTCATGCCCCGGGGACGTTTGCGAGGGAGGTCATCGTCAATGCCAAGAAGGGGTGTTACACTTTCGGAGCTGCTGTTGGACGGTGGGGAATTGTTTGCGCTACGCATCCGGATCGTCTCGTCCACAGAGCTCCCTCGTCTTGGATGGGAGAATGCTCGAGCTTTAGGCGGCGAAGGCTGAAGAGTAAATGATGAAGCCAATGGACTGTTGTTAGACCACGGTCTGCCCTCAGAGAGCGAGTTGGATTTGGAAACCAAATAACTTGGTCTCCTTGAGCGATTAGAGGTGGTTATAAAGCTGTCGTCAAGAGTGAACGACGATGAGGACGCTCCTGGGGATTGGGGGAGGGCAAAGTCGGCGACAGAGGTCGACAGAGTCGGTCTGGAGAAATCTTTGGGCATTGATGTGGTAGAGAAGGTCAAGGGAATGGTCTTAGAGTCGGGTAGACTGTAGAGCTGCATCGAGGCGGCAAGGGTGATGTGACATGCCATTAGTCACACATTATGTCCCCATTTTTACACGTGGCTTTTCAGACTATGTCGGATGCCTCGGACCGTTCGCAGGGACTAACACCCATTCATGCATTGTACAAGCCAACCATCCTCAGGCTATAGTAGGATAGATGGAATACTTTTGGGTCGCTTCGCCATGGCATATCCTACTTCTCCAGCATTCGCCAGGCTATCACTCTTGAAAGTTGGCATTGCTATGTAGTTGTCGCTGTCAAAGGCAACATCAAAGTCATCGAGGAAGACTAAGGGCCGCTAATACCTCTTGCCGGCTGGAAATGTTCGTTCGTCCACCACTTTAGCATCATGAATGGCTTTGAGGCGGATGTATTGGTGGCCTGGGTACGAAGAGATAAGAACTGAAGTCCATGAGCCCACGGCATTACACGCACCAATCAGTTGCAACGCGCCGAAGAGGACCTCCTGGAAGGAAATCGTAATCGTCAAGACAATAGGATATAGCTCGACAACACCCAAGAAAACGCTCAATGACATTTAAATGCAGCTAGTACAAAGACTTATTGTATCACCTCCTCTTTGGACTCGCGCTTCCGTTTTCCCAGCACCTTTTCCGCCTTTTTCTTTTCTTCCTCATACTTGTTACGAACTTGCGTTGGTAAGAGCTCTTGTCGCTGTAGTTCCAATGTCCACGCCAAATCACTCAAGTCGGTCTTGTCGTCGGGTCGTGCCTGCCAGCGTCTCACAAAATTGACCTTCACTTCCTGGAAGGCGTTCTCCAAAATATCCCGATGAGTGGTTCGTAGGTATACAAGGAAAGTGTTGAATTTGTAAGCGTCAAAATCATTTGCGATGTTGTAAGTCGGAGCGTTTCTCTCTGCAATATATACTACTGGCACATTCCCTACCTGCGGAATTGCAGATTTCGTCAACAGATGATATGACAAAGGGAAGCTTGACGCACATTGCTGGTGCTTGGAGCATGACACCAAGCGCTGAAGACGGTCCCTTCATGCCCTTCCGCAACAAGTGCATAGATGGGAACATCAAATATTCCGACCGCGGCCAGATGGCGCACACCAGAGATGAGGTAGTTTCGAGCTTGAATGAATGCCTGTTCCAGCGATTGTCCTTCCTTTTTATATAGTACAAAAAGTAATGCTAAGGAAAGCACTTAACCGAAGAGAACATGACTATTAGCAATAGCCGGGACGATCAGAAAGAGAAAACCTCACCTGTTCCCAGTAGCTTGGGATACTCTGAATCGGAGACTGCGGAACCGCTTATGTTCCTGTGAAGTGCAAAGGTCTCGTTAAAACATGTCGTAGAGACCTGGACAGAGGAAGATGCCAGTCCCAATGTTCTATGACCTGCATCATCAATCGGGTTATTATGCACCACTAGTGGCTCGGTATGACTGGAGGACAACGAAGTTGCACGATGACTTTTCAGGTTCGCGGACTTGTATACGCTGAACTCCTCAGGCGTGATGCGGGATCCAGAAACCTCGGTATCGCCTGGGAAAATGTCTGTCATATCCACTGTGATCAAAGCATCGCAAACGGCAACGAGGGGATCGATGAGGAGTCTGACACTGACACTGTCCGGAGTGGCCCAGGTGTAGGCCCATTCCGCGTTATCGTCGGGCCGTGGTTTTATGACAGCCTTGCGAAACTTCTCGCATATTTCGTCTGAAGTTTCCTCAAGAACTGAGATATAAGGAGCAGAGTGGGTTGAGTCTGGATCTTGTATCTTGTAAAGAAATCCTCGCTCGCCAGAGGTGATTTCTACGCTCTGCTGTGTAGCAAATCCTGTGGCCTCGTTAATTTTAGCACCGTTGCGATTGCTGTTGCTTTCAATGATGGGGGAAACGAGATCGAAGTAAGAATTTCTGGCGATGGGAATGCTTCTCTCAAGGCTGTGATGAAGCTACTAGCATGGTGCTTTGTCTTATGATGGTCACTTTCAATGACTTACCGGCAGGCGATTCGGCTGCCACTGCTGTTGAAGGAGTCTTCGTGCAAGTAAGCAACGAGAAACTGGTCCCAATGAGCCCTACATTCCATTTCGGTCAACGTGTTCTTGGATGGATGCCAGGATCGTGCACAGCTGGACATTTCCATAGAGTACGCAAACCCTGACAGAAGAAGGTTGAGGGATCGAGAGCTCAGTGACTTCGGACGAACGAGTCCCAAGTCCTTATAGATGAGGTCTTGACACTTGAGCTCGCTCTGGATGGAATTCCATAGATGGATGTAGTCCCTCTGTATTGAGGAGGTATTAGCAAGGAGGATCGGTCAAGACTAGACAAAAATACGCACTTTGACTGTTGAAATCGGACTTGATTTTGCCGTGTCTGCTTTTGCTGCTTCCCCAGTAGAGTCTATTTCAGGTGCCTTCTGGACAGGGATCTGTAGAAAGATTTCAGAATTTGCACTCGTATCAGCGTGATCAAGCCGCACTGTGCCGTCAGTGTTTGGGGCAAGGAAGGTGGTAAAAGCATCTCCGGTAGTTTTGTACAGAGTCTCCCAATGGGAAGGCAACGGAGTAGATGGATTATTTGCAAGGAGTGGAGGAGGATATGTGACAAGAAGAGTCAAGCGGTCTAATCGCAAGCAAGAAGCGGATTTGATAGTGGCGATGCCACCCTCTTCGGTCCAAGTCTGATGGTTTCTGGACGCGGCGCTTGGATATACTGTCAGGCAATCGACGTAAAAATTGAAGGGAGTTGGCTCACGCAGATGGTGCTATGATATTTGCACTATACCTGACCTAGATTGTTAAACATGTTAGGAGCAAAGGCGAGAGATCTCATACTGCAGCATCGGGTCAACCTCTCTATAGAAATATTAGTTAGGCACATATCAAACGAGAGGATTGAAACGTACTTGGAAGCATTGTAACTTAGGTTGTTGATCATTGGGACATTCGAAGGATCTGAGCCCGTTCTGGAGTGATCTTTAGTTACTGGTAAAAATGAAAATAGAGTCCAGTCGTAAAGACGCACTTTTTTCCAACTGATTTATTCATTCTCTTCATAATCCCGGGATTTCTATAGACGCAGGGCAAAGTGTATGGATAACAGCATCAAGCGTGAGTAGAGGATGAGGTAACCCACCCGGAGGAAGACATCGCGCTATCGGACCAGGCGTTTTGTAGTCCTTGGAGGCCTGTGGTGGTTGATGGGGAAGAGAGGGGAGTAATAGCTTGCCCTTCCGAGTGGGTGCCGTTTTTATGGGCTACTGAAGCTCGCCATGCTTCGATTCTTTTTGCATCAAAGTTAGTTTGAGAGCTCTGAAGCAAATCGAGGCGCCAGCTCCGCCGACCCGGTATCAAAAGCCTCTTGGAGACATTACTAGACTCTCGACGCGCAACAGAAACGCATTCCGACACGCTATTCGACAATCTACTCAGGAACTGACAGAAAGACAGCACTGATATTCGATCCTTTAGGTCGAAAACGCCCAAAGGTGGACAATGGTCAGCGATATCTGGACTCGCAGGTACATGTGCGAAATGGATCTCCGGCTGCACATTTAATCAGCCAGCAGGTACATAATAAACTGGAGAACGCTTACATGACATAGTGTCAAATTGCTCTCTGTCCAACCAATAACTATTCTCAATGAACATCGGATCGGGTCAAAACCTATGCCCACAAGTGGTTCTGTTATCAACCAAGTGTGCCGCTGAAGAAGTGCGGCCTGCATGAGGCCATATATTTCATCGGAATTTCCCATGCACAAAAGTGTTAAATGTGCATCCGAGCTTCCGGGGATGGCTTGCACCATACGAGCGTCGTCAAGGCCATCTTCGTGCAACAAAACTGGGCCTGCAATATTACTCTCTTCTTGCAAGATGGAAGAGCAGGTATTGCTATCGTTCGAAGACACCACCGAGCTAGTTATGGTGGTGGAATCAGTCAGGACATCGCCGCGTGGAAGGTCCAGTGCGTTAGATAATACGGCACTAGCGAAACCATATTTTGGGAGGAACTGGAACGCGGGACTGGCACTGGCTTGACATGGGCAACTTGCACGAGGATACAAGACACCACAACTATGGTTCAAAATGAGCATCGAACGAATAAAGCATGCATTTTTGTTTTCGCTTACCTTGTACGCTGGTTCGGAAAGATCTTCCTCATCACATTTGCCACGAAATGGACGAGAATGTTGGTCTTAGGCCCGCAATCATACTGGTTAGCGCCGGACTGGAAGATTTGCGAGCCGTTCAGAGCGAAGTGCGCCATGAAAGTGGGTTTAGGCTGTGTCTTCGCGATGAGTGCTAGAGAAAAGTGTCTGAGCATTACTGACCAAGATTTCACCATTCCTACAGTTTAAAAACTGCGCCACAGCCTGAGTTTGCGGCGGCCAGTCGCGCTCAGTCACAACATCATGAATGACAAGGGAATGATGCGCCAGATCATTCGAGAGTCTCATTTGAGACATCTTGATGAATCCCTCAGCGCCAACGGGTGTAATCCCAAGGAAATGCGGAGAGAGTTAGGAGAACGGGTTGGGTTTGTAGTCCATCGTGGCTGTGCAAGTACGTAGCCGTTCTTGCCGCTCTATGTAGATGCCGATGCCTCCCTGCGGGCCTGACGCGCTCCGGGAGGCTCGGCATCCTAGCGACTTATCATCAGTCTTTGTTTCATGCTGAGCCAAGCTGCAGCCGAAGGCTCCCAGTAGAAACTGGATGTTCCTGTTAGCTATAGGAGATTTCAACTTCTTTTATTTTGTTTTTGCCAGTACAGGCTTTAGCTAAAGCTGCGGTTACAATTCCCTCGTAATACTACCCACTCGTAGACGACGCTCTCGCGGCTCCCAGGCGGATGGAGGTATCTCGTTGCGCATATATGTGGGTCACCAGTGATCTATAGTGAGTCCATGCCCTCTGCAAACAAGCTCTACTGACCAGAACCCCCTCGTCCCTATTTCTCCCAGCTTAAACCGCAGTGCCAGCTTGGACGTACTCGGATAAATATCAATCAATCCAATTTCCTAGTATGCATCACGCGGTCCTGGTCTTACTGCCAGCATCTTTCACTTGATCTTCCACGTACTACTGGGCGCCTGCTCTGGTTCTGGGCAAAATGTCGACTTCCTCGCACCTGAAAGAGCCAGTAGACAGCAAGGACGACTCTATCCCGGGGGAGGTTACCACCGGTCAGGATGAACAGCTGGAAAAGCGAGTTTGGTTGAAACTGGACCTTTATCTGCTGCCAGTCGTGGCGATGTTCTACTTGCTCTCGTTCCTGGTGTGTGTTCGTTGTGGTAGCATGTGTAGCGTGGACTGATTGAAAGAAACAGGATCGCACGAATGTCGGCAATGCACGAATTGCAGGTCTACAGGCAGACCTACATATGTCGAATTACCAGTACAGCATTGCTTTGACCACGACCTATGTTCCTTATATCGCTGCAGAACTGCCGAGCAATCTGCTCTTGAAAGTATGGCCGCCCATATCTCCATTGTTAGCCGAGCTGACATAGTCTCGCATAGATATTGGGTCCGAATTACATGCTTCCGACCATGCTGTCGCTCTGGGGTGTGGTTACAACTCTACAAGGTTCACGATATTGCAACAATGTTCCGGTTCAATGCCTGATCATGCTTCTTAGGAGTTGTTACAAGCTATTCTGGCTTACTTGCATGTCGGTTCTTCTTGGGCTTGCTAGAAGGTATGTAGGACATTTAATAACGAAATCGTAGCCTGATGATGTTGCAGGCGGTGTTTTCCCAGGATTGGTGCTCTATCTGTCTATGTTCTACCCGCGAAGCAAGATGAATCTAAGGTATGGGAGCCTTGTTTTTCCATGATATCACAAGCGATTATTTACTTCTGAATTCCAGAGTGTCCACCTTCTTTGCCTCAGCTTCGGTATCTGGTGTACGTTTGTACTTTGCATGCAATGTTTGGAGAGGTTCTGACGTCCTCAAAAGGCTTTTTCAGGTATCCTTGCCTATGGCATCGTGCATATTAGGAGTCCAACGTCCTCCTTGAAGTTTTCCTCGCCAAGTGATCCTACAATCATTGCGCCCTGGCGTTGGATCTTTATCATTGAAGGCCTCTTCACTGTTGCTTTTGGCCTTGCTTCGTACTTCATTCTGCCGCGGTCACCTGAAACGGCCAGATTCTTCAACCGGGAAGAAAGTCAACACGTATTGAAGAGGTTGAAAGAGGAGACTGGGGACACCAAAATGGCGGAGGAAGGATTCAACGGGAGGGATGTCCTCCGCGCATTTACAATGCCACATGTGCTGTTTCTAGCAATCATTTTCTTTACCTCAGGTGAGATAATCTTAAGACCACAGCACAATTCCTATACTAAGGCTCCGTCAGGTGTTACATTGTTCGGACTTGCATTGTGAGTAGTCTCAAGCTAGGTCTCACTCGTTACGGAGGATACCCTGCTCATTCGTGCACCAAGCTTCACGCCCTCTATTGTGCAAGGTCTAGGCTACGCTGGATCTACTGCCCAGCTGATGACCGTACCGCCTTATGCAGCTGCGTTCGTCGGTGGGTTGTGACTTGTCCCCTTTCCAAATTCGCACAGTAAGACTGATGTGTCTCTAGTGGCTATAATCTGCGCATACATCTCTGACCGCTATAGCTGCCGTGGGATCATAACTATCGTGAACGCAATCATGTGCATCATTGGGTTTTCCATGTACTTGGGTGCGTTCGCAATGAAACTGGACTTGATAGATGTTAACTCTGATTCAAACTCTTTTCAGCCTCGTATAAGAAATCCGTACAGTACGGCTCCCTATTCTTCTCGATATCAGGAGTCTACTCGCTAGCACCAACGATTTCAGCTTGGTCATCCAATAATGCTGCTCCGCACACGACGAAAGCGACTGCGATCGCGATCGCCTTCATCATGAGCAACTCTGGTGGCATATTGGCAACCTGGCTGTTTGGTGCAATCAGTCCAGGCCCGAGATACACAGGAGCAACTATCACAGCGCTTGCAATGAGCTGTGTCATGGTCCTTGCCGCCGGTGTCAATATTGCCTACCTTCACATGAAAAACCAGGCAAAGGATCGTGTACGACAGACAATGACAAGAGAGGAAGAGGAGCTGGCATGGACTCGTCCAGACTCCATAGGAGATCGTTCAGCCTGGTTTAAGTACAACTTGTAAAACTGTCAATTTGGGCATGCTTCCTTTACTAATTTCCGCGAGCTACGTCCTTGAGACGACCGTCAACTGACAGATGCACCACGAGCAAATCCTCTTCGGGAATGTCTAATGCGTTATCCTCTTCACTCTGCACACCACCCAGCCTAGATGCTGACCCGTCGTAAACATCTACTCCGCTCATGTGCTCAGTCATGCTGATTTTGATGTGGTCTTGGAAGTGCTGTTTTGTTGCTTTCAGAGCTTTCTTGGCTGTCGATTGCCAGCGATGGACGATATCCGCCCGATGATCTTCTTGGCGTTGCTTCTCTCGCTTTACTGCTGCCTTGGTGCTCTGTGTGAGATCTTCCGATGAAGGATGTTCAGAGATTCGAGAAATCCGATTGACAAAATGGGTGCCTAATGTTGTGTTGAGGAGACAGTAGGCATGAAGGCTGTCATCTGGACATACCCATCAAATATTGGCGCACAACGGTGGAAAACATCTGGCCCTCCTCGTCTGCCACAATGTAGGTACCACGCTCTTTCATAGCCTCGTATCCGTCATGGCCTTCTGACATGTAGTATCTTGTCAAAATCCTGTTCATCAATGCGGTAAGTATGAAAACCCAAGAGATGAAAGAAAGG
>Ga0247730_1001388_pt1 | contig 13481 bp, 9 predicted proteins | sample UWRJL073202C2_FD_180959 | JGI IMG/M metagenome (GOLD analysis project Ga0247730, IMG submission 180959) | Plant litter microbial communities from Arlington Agricultural Research Station in Wisconsin, United States - UWRJ-L073-202C-2 | ecosystem: Environmental > Terrestrial > Plant litter >...
GATCTTTGGATCCCAGTTGGAACGGCCGTGGCCTGACAATTCATTCAAGCCGACACCGCTTCGCGGCTTGGCTTAATTCTCAGGTGTTAGGGACTGCTTTTGGCCGATTTCTGCCGATGGTGACGGGCAGCAGTCGGCCAAAAGCATACGATCGCTGGAACGCTACAGACTAGATGCTTTTCCAATCATGCTGAAATGATGAGCATCGTTGCTGTGCAGGCGGCGCGGTGGTGGCTCGATACGTCTTAGTGTGTCGCTGCTTTGAGGTTTGAATCCCTCCCGACATTTCAATAACACTCGATGCGGTTGCGCCCAGCACGCTTTGCGCGATAGAGCGCCTTATCGCTGCGTGACAGGCTGGCCTCAGCGCTGACATCGGTTGAATGGAGGGCGGCGATACCTACGCTGACCGCCAGTGTTAGACATTCGTCTCCGTGGCCTAATGGCGTAATGGCCAGCTCATCCTGGACTCGTTGGGCGAAAATTTTGGCTTCGTCGACGCAAGCATTGCTCAACACCACTGCGAACTCTTCGCCGCCCATGCGACCGGCGGCATCGGTTCTGCGCAGCTGTGTGCAGAGAATGGCCGAGAAGTGCTGAAGCGCGAGATCACCTACCGAATGGCCCCAGCGATCATTAATGGCTTTGAAGTGGTCAAGGTCGAACATCAGGATTACCGCGGGATAGCTGGCAGAGCGCTGCACCCGCGCCAACTCGCTTTCGAGGTGCTGCATGAAATGACGACGATTGGAGAGTTGCGTCAAGGAATCCGTGCTGGCGAGCACCTGCAGTTCTGCTTCGATTAGCTTGCGCTCGGTGACATCGGTGATGATGCCGTGCCAGAGCACACTGCCGTCCGCCAATGCCCTGGGACGCGCAGCACCCTGACGCCAAGCAGCGCCCCCACCGGGCAGCAGTACCCGGTATTCTAGGCTCCAAGGTTTGAGATCCCTCGCAGACGCCTCCAGGGAGCCGAGGTAAGCAGCCAGATCGTCCGGATGGATGATCATGTGCAGCATGTCGGCATCCTGCATCAGTTGCTCCGGCTTCACTCCGTAAATGTCGCAGACCCCTATGCTGACAAAGGAAAAGCTATACTGTCCATTCACATGCCGCAGACTCTGGAAAACCATGCCGGGGATTTCGTTGGTCAGGTCGGTCAGCAGCGCGGCGTTCAGCTGTATCTGTTCCGACAGGGCGTACATGGCAGTGACGTCGGTGGTGGCTCCGACCATGCGCACGGCGTTGCCGGCGCCGTCATATTCCACCACCTTGCCGCGACTGCAGACCCACTTGTAACTGCCGTCCCGGCAGCGTAGTCGGTGCTCCACTTCGAAAATCTCGGTGCGCCCGTCGATGGCCTCCTGGTAGACAGCCAGCACGTAGGCGAAGTCGGCGGGATGGATGCGGGTGTATGCCTCCGCGACGTCGTCGCCGATCTCGTTGTTGGTGTACCCCAGCAAGGCCTTCCAACTATCGGAATAGTTGACTTTGCCTGTGAGCATGTTTCGGTCCCAGACACCAGTCCCGCTAGTGGCGATGGCCAGCGTCTTACGTCGCTCGCTTTCGCTCGGAAGCTCAAACTCTGCTCGATCCGACTCCTTTAGCAGAAGCGCCCCTGCCGCCAATTGAGCGAACTCCTGCAAACCTTTCTGTTGCTCGGAATCCAGCTCGCGGGGTTGGTCGTGAAGCAGATAGAGCAGGCCGAGCTGCCCTCCATCTGGAGCCTGTAGGGGGCAGACGGCGAGAAAGCGCAGCGCGGGAAACGTTTTTGTCAGCTGGTGATTGCGCAGATGTTCGTCGCGGCTGATATCGGGCACAAGCAGCAATGTATGGGCATTGGCATTGGAGGGAAGCGGCATGTGGAGGTCTGGCAGTGTGTCGCGCGCAATTGGGCCGGCGCCAGCGCAAAAACGCTGGAGGTCCTGGGCGCCGGTTGTTAGCAGGACGGCCACAACACCGAACTGCCGCCTGACCATATGGAGCAGGCCGTCGAAGCGCTCGTCTCGGGAACCTTCTGACGACTTGGATCTGCTGGACAACATTCGGATTTCTCCACTCCGGGGTGCGAGTTGTGCCTCCTGGCGATTATCGGCTTGGGGTTGAAAAACTTAACAATAATAGCTTTCTGCCGTCATCATTTCGTTAAGCCGTGACGAATTGGCTGGCAGCCACTACCGTTGTCTCAGTGGAATCGAAAGGGGACGGACTCGAGTCACCGGTATTGGCTGGCGATGACCAGCCCCATGTGGTGAATAAATAGCTCAGGTTCACCTACCCCCGTTAACCCGACTCGTGCCATAACGAGCCAGCTGCTGATTACAGACTTATGTTTACGATTTGGCTGGCTGCTGCTGGAGGCAAGGGGCCGAGTCGACTACGAGGGGCGTCTATTGGCCGAATTCGGTTTGCCACAAAGGGCAGCAACCGGCCAAAAGCAGACTGTGGACAGGTAGCCGTTGATGTCTCTACGCTGGACGATCTAGTGGCAGCACAGCTGCAAAAAAGGAGTAGTCACGTTGGAAGTTGCCATTGATCGAGATAGCGTTCATGCAGGAGATGATCTGGGAAGCCATGCGACGTCGATCAGACTCGATCCATCAGCAACGCTGCGCTCCTTAATCGAAGTGATACAAGATGCCGGCTACTTACCGGGTATCAATGGAGGCAAGGCTACTTGGATTATTTGGTCGTCTGACAAACCAATAGGTGTTTTAGCGCAGCAATGGCCAGCACCTAAATTGACCGTGCCGCCCGACAGCACCGTTGATCAATATTTCGGAAATACCGAACCTCGCCTTCTGTTCAGATATTGGTGTCAGGCAGATCCAGATGAGGTCTTTTCGAATATCAAGACCGGAAATGAGCCACCTTCACGATTTTAGGATTGTCGGTGGACATTTCTGTCGATCAATGCGGTTCAGATGACTGCTATGGGTCGGCAGCCAATCTTCGCGAAATATCCACCGGCCTGCGATCCATACCAGAAGTGCCGCGACTCCAGACCGTAATGAGACCTGCACCATGAGTGACACATCCTCAGCAATTGCCTTCATTGCGACCTGTTGCGCTCCCCAGACCAAACACAGCAAAACCATGATTCCCGTGGCCATGCCATCAACTGGCTTTCTCATGTAACAGCCCCGAAAAAATTTATGCCAAGTTACCTTCGATAATTATCATTTCTCGCTTATAAGCGAGAAACGCAACCGACTTGGCTTTAGCGTAATAAGGGTCAATATTGCAGGCCTTGGCCTGTTCATAACTCGGGAACTCAACAACCAATACACGTTTGCTGGTCATTGACTCTAGCAGCGCGCCTGGATCCAAAAGCCTGACGCTGGCGCCGTACTTCTTACAAATCGGCGCCCAAAGCTGGCTTTATTTTTTATGCATCAGCATCGATTACATCCGTTCCAAGAATGATCCAAGAGCCTTTCACTGTGGATTCTCCAGTGAGGCGTTAATCTGGTTGAAGCGTGCAGTTTGTGAGTTCTTTTCATCTTGAATACGGCGCTGCGCAAAACTGTTTGCCGCCCCCTCGAAGGTCTGTTTTGCGCGTGGGTTCCACTGAACACCGGATCGAGCGACGACCCCTGGCTTGAGTTGTTGATGCTCGTCGTAATCTCGACGGGGATGGAAGAACAAGGGTTGGAGTTCGTCCAGATTAGACAGGTGCTTAACGTAGTCCTGAAGGTACTGTTCGCGCTGCAACTGACTCACTCGCGCCGGCATCCATGCGGCAAAAGGTGGCAGTACAGTAAAACCGGTGTAGGCAAGAATCCCGTTATGAATGGGCCACAGAATATGGTGCAGATCCCCATCAACGCCGTTTGGCTCATACAGTGTGCTGGCCGTACCTGTGGTAACGCTTAGCATCGCGCGTTTGCCTTTGAGGTGTCCGGTTTCATACTTTCGGCCAGACGAATACGCGAAACCACGGCTGAAGACCCGATCGACCCATCCTTTGAGTATTGCTGGCATGGAAAACCACCACATGGGGAACTGAAAAATTACCAGGTCTGCCTCGGCAACTTTGGATTGCTCACGCTCGACCTCGCGGCACACTGTCGCATTGGCCTGCGCATGCTCTTGTTCACTGGACGGATCAAAATAGTTTGCATCAGCACGATCGCCGAACTCGTCCGGGTGAAGCGTGGCGTTCCAACCCATGGCATACAAGTCGCTGACCTGGACGTTATGCCCCAGCGCTTCAAAAGTGCGCACAGCGGTCTGTGTCATGGCGCCGTTGAATGACTTGGGCTCGGGATGTGCGTGGATGATCAGAATGTTCATGTTTGGCACCTGCATGGCCGTACGATTGACGATGTGATTGTCAGGGCGTCGCTTATGCCGTACAAACCATCTGTTTTATCTCTATAAGAGAGAATTACTAATCTATGCGATCTGACACTCCGCTCAAGGCCATTGCCTGCTTTGACGCTGTTATGCAAACGGGTAGCGCAGCGCTGGCTGCTCAGCAACTGTTTGTCACACCGGGTGCCGTGAGCCAGCAGATTCGTAAACTTGAGGATTGGCTGGGCGTTCCTTTGTTCGCACGCATCGTGCGCAAATTGCAACCAACCGAATATGCGACGCTCTATTGGGAACAGATAAAGCCTGCGCTGCAGCAAATTGACCAAGCCAATGCAACGCTACAGCGTCGTGTCGAATCGCAGGTGCGTTTGAGCATGCCGCCAGCGTTCGCCAACACTTGGTTCGCAAGACGCATGCCCTTGCTGATGGGTCGATATCCTGGCCTGAGCCTTCATCTCAGCGCTTCAGCAGACAACGTGGATTTCAGTTCCCACACATACGATCTGGCCGTCCGATACTTCGACGGCCAAGATAGTAATTTGAATGTTCTGTTGCTGCTGCCTGACGAAGCGAGCGTGTATTGCAGCCCCGCTTATCGGGATTGGCTCCAAGCGGTAAATGTGGAGGATATGACGCGGGCGACTCTGCTAATAACGACCTCGCACGCAAATTGGTCGCGATGGCTCGCACAGGTGGGCCTTTCCTTCGATGGCATGACAAGCCATCTACGTTTCGACCAGTCGGAAACGGCCATTGATGCGGCTAGACGAAGTCAGGGTTTGGTGCTGACCAGTCCATGGCTTGTCGAGGAAGATTTGAATAAAAACAACCTAGTCCAGTTATTTCCACACAAACTGCGTACTGGAAAGGGATATTACCTGGTCACAAGTAAAGATCGGCCTCTCACTGCGGCTGCACGGCAATTCCGGGATTGGTTGACCGCCGCTGCTCATTGCAGTGGTGACGAAGGGTAATCGAAGCCCGCTTTCGGCCGAAAAGGTTGCACACGAAAGTCCGCTTCTGGCCGATAGCTGCCGTCCACAAATGACTGCTTTCGGCCATAGGGAGTATGACGGGACTCCAGTAGAGCGGTCCGTAGGGCGCGGACGAAATCGCTAGGGTGCGGCGTCGTCTTGGCATCGCCCACGCCGTAGCCACGGGTGAACAATCAGGCTTGAAAATCGCAGCGTTCGATGTGGCCACCTGCGGTGTCGTGAACGTCCGTAAAAGGGCGGATTTCCAAAAGTCGAGACAGCGAAGTCAGCCAGACGGCAACAATGTGATCCTGCTTTTTTTGTTAGATCTGAGTCTGTTTTTAACGGGGCGACGCTCTATAGACTGTATATCCGACGCACAAGTGGACAGTGATCGGCCCGCTACTGTTTCTGGCTCTCTGAAGACCGGACGAATCGAGAGTCTTCAGGAATCACCATGAATCCTCGTCCAAGTTTTCAGAGCAAGACCTTCCACCAATCGCAACGTGACATTCTCGGCATGATTGCGACCGATCAGCATCTGGGCGATGTACTCTGCGCCATCTGCCAGATGCTCGACACACAGACTCCCGAAACCTACTGCTCTATCTTGCTGGCGGATGCCGAGGGCAAACACTTGCTTAACGGCGCGGCACCCGGCCTGCCGACCGAGTACAGCGAGGCGATAGATGGCATGGCCATTGGTCCGCAGGAAGGGACCTGCGGCACCGCGGCGTTCCGGCGCGAGCTTGTGATCACTGAAGACATCGCCCGGGACCCGAACTGGGACCGTTTCCGCAGCTTGGCGCTGGGGCATAACCTGCATTCCTGCTGGTCTGTCCCCTTGCTCTCCCATCAAGGAACGGTGTTGGGGACATTTGCCCTGTACCAAAAGAGCATCCATGCGCCGGACGAGGCGCAGATTCAACAACTGGTTTTTGCCGCGCAACTGGCCGTCATTGCGATCCGTCATGAGCGTGACGGTCGGCGATTGGAGGAGAGCGAACAACGTTTTCGTTCATTGTTCACCTATAACCCCAACCCGGTGTTCGCCCTCGATCTGGCCGGCAACATCCAGAGCGTCAATCCTGCAGGCCTGAAGCTGAAACCGCACACGGCCGTCAATTTCATTGGTCATCACTTTTCCCATCTGGTTCTCGATGAGGATCTGCAACGGGTTAGTCAGCATTTTTGCGCAGCCCGTGCCGGAGCGCCTCAGCGCTTCGAGGCACAGCTTCGCGACGAAAGTGAGCAACTGTTGACCATGGATATCTCCAACCTGCCCATCATGGTCAACGGAGAAATCGTCGGAGTATTCGGCATTGCCCGGGATATCAGCGCGCAGAAACATTTCGAACGCGAATTGAGCTTCAACGCCAGCCATGACCGGCTTACCGGTTTGCTTAACCGTGTTTCGCTTGAAGAGCGACTGGTTCTGGATTGCCACATCAGTCGTCGGCGTAATCGGCGGCTCGCGGTGATGTGCATTGATCTGGATGGATTCAAATCCATCAACGATTCGATCGGGCATTTCTTTGGCGATCAGGTGCTGATCGAAGTGGCGCAACGTATGACCCAGCAAGTTCGTCCCGGTGACACCATCGTGCGCATGGGCGGTGACGAATTCATTGTGCTCCTGCCTGACCTGCTGCGTGACGAGGACGTTGTACCCGTAGCCGAGCGCCTGATGGCGAGCATTGCCAGACCCTACTGCATCCAGGGTATTGACCTGCATGTGAGTGCAAGCGTCGGCATCACCCTGAGCGATGGTTACATCGAGCAGCCGATGCAACTGATTCAGCAGGCGGACATGGCCATGTACAAAGCCAAGCAGGAAGGGCGCAACAACTTTCAGTGGTACACCAGCGAGCTCAATCAACGTGTTTGCGAGCACGCGAGCCTGCGCAATGACTTGCAAAAGGCTATCGAAACTCAATCCTTCCAGCTGCATTATCAACCGCAGATAGACGCACGCACGGGGCAGGTGGTCGGGATCGAAGCCTTGCTGCGCTGGGAGCATCCGGAAAAAGGATTTATCTCGCCAGCGGTGTTTGTGCCGGTGGCAGAGGACAGTGGCCAGATCATCCCGCTGAGCCTTTGGGTGCTCGATACCGCCTGCGCACAGCTGCGACAGCTAAGCGAACAGGGCATCACAGGTCTCTCGATGGCCGTTAATATTTCGCCGATTCATTTCCAGCGTGGACAATTCGTCGAGTGTATCCAGGCAGTGCTGAACAGGTACGAACTTAGCGCCGGGCAGTTGGAACTGGAGATTACCGAGTCGCTCTTGTTGCATAACGTTGAACAAGCCATCGACACTTTGCACCAGCTCAAGGCTTTAGGTGTACGCATTGCGCTGGATGATTTCGGCACGGGCTACTCCAGCCTCAGCTACCTCAAGCGTTTACCCATCGACAAGATCAAGGTTGACCGTTCTTTCATCCGGGATATCGCTACCGACCATCACGATGCAGCGATCACCCAAGGCATTATTTCCATGGCCCATCATCTCAGCCTGTCGGTGGTCGCCGAAGGTGTGGAAACCAAGTCTCAAATCGATTTCCTGAAGGGCAGTCGCTGCGATATTTTTCAGGGGTACTACTTTGCCAAACCGATGCCCTGTGTAGACCTCGAAGCCTTCCTTAGCCTACGCGCATCCCGGTCCCTGAAGCCCGGTCTTGTTTGTCCGCAGGTTTGAACAGGGGAATTCGCAGATTCAAACGCGTCCGGTTGTCCTGAACTACACTTCAGTTGCCACTTCTGTCCTGGAGCGTTCCTGGTGAGCGCTTCGGATCTCTTGCTGGGTGCAGAAGCGTTTGGGGAACTGAGCGCTTTAGACCCAAGCTCTGCTCAACACGCCTGGCCGTGGACGCATTAAGCGCGTGACTGTTGTTGGCACTGGAGGGTACAGAAAATTCGTTCAGTTACTACGGTAAGCGTCATCAACGACTATAGTCATTGGTGAGCCAGAGCGAATCCGACCATTCCCCTGCCAACCTGGCCTAATCCAATTCCGCGATTACACGGCGGATCTTCTTGTGTTCCTTGATGCGGAACGTAAACGTTTCGCTGCCGAAATTACTCAGGCTCAGGCTGAGATCGAGGCAGCGTTGTCTTTTTTTTCCCCTTGATGGTGGATGGAGTTATCCCGCCGGGCACGTCGTATCCCACTGAGCACGTCCCAACCACCCATCTATCAAGGTTCAAGCAATGAATACTTCAGAGTTAGATGATGCACAAAAAACCAATGGCGACCTGGTTCAGGGTCCGCTGCCGGCCGGCACTGTCGCGCCCGACTTCACTCTTCACGCAACCCCTGATCAACAGTTGTCGCTGCGTGAGCTAAAGGGAAATCCCGTGATACTGGCGTTTTATCCCGCTGACTGGACTTCGGTGTGTGGTGACCAACTGACCTTGTACAACCAGTTGTTACCCACCTTCAGAGAATATGGTGCGGTGCTATTGGGTATCTCGGTTGACAGCGCCTGGTGTCATCAGGCCTTTGCCAAAGATCGAAATTTCCACTTCAGCCTGCTGGCCGATTTCGAGCCCAAAGGGGCGGTGGCACGACAGTATGGAGCGTACGAGTCCCAGCTCGGAGTTTGTAAGAGGGCACTGTTCGTAATTGACAAGGAGGGGGTGGTCGCCTGGAGCTACGTCTCACCAATGGCAATCAACCCTGGGGCGGACGGCATTCTGGATGCGCTGGATGCTCTGGTGAATTCGCCACAAAGCACGCCAACCAAAAATTAACAGGTGATTACATGGCCACTCTCAAAATCCCGGTAAGTGCCAACGACCATCGCCAGGGAAGTGCGCATGCCAAGGTCACCTTGGTGGAATTTGGCGACTATGAATGTCCCTATTGCGGTGAAGCTTATTGGATGGTCAAGAATCTGCAACAGCATTTTCGCGATGACTTGCTGTTTGTGTTCCGTAACTTCCCTCTGACCACCGCTCACCCCCATGCATTGGGTGCAGCGGTCACCGCTGAGTATGCCGGGAGTCGAGGATTCTTCTGGGAGGCCCACGACGAATTGTACGAAAATCAGGATCGATTGGGCCTGCCGCTGTATCGCGCCATCGTTCTCAAACACGGCCTTCCCAAGGAGGAATTCGATCTTGCAATGCAAGAGGATACTTACATTCCCAAAATACAAGCCGATTTCAATGGCGGTGTACGCAGCGGCGTGAATGGCACCCCAGCGTTTTACATTGACGGGCTTCGCTATGACGGAGTTCCAGAGTTCATCGGGATGAGTCAGATGATTGAACTTTTGTTAGTGCGTGGACGAAATCGCTAGAGAGCCAAATCGGCTTAACATCACCCACATCGGAGCCGAGGAAAAACCAACGTTAGCTTCCTTTTACATTAAAGAGGTGGACACGGAGCCGGCAACTAATGAAATCTTTGAAGTATTATGAAGAAAATCGACACGCCACATGGTTGGAGTTGTTTTTTGACCTGACTTTCGTTGTTACGATAGGCCAGGTTACGCACACTCTCGGACATGTTCATGACGGCCACTTTGAACATAAGCAATTATGGACATTCTTACTGCTTTTTGTACCGTTGTGGTGGATCTGGTCCAGTCACACGATTTACTCCAACAGGTTCGATACAGACAGTAATCTTCACCGTTTGGCAACATTATTCATAATGCTCCTGCTCATTGTGCTATCGGCACGGATTGGGGAAGACCTGGAAGTGAACTACCCGCTTATTATTGCCTGCTATTTTGGTATACGAGCGATCATCAGTGTTATGTACATTTCATCCATTAGTAAACTCGATTCTCGCGGCGAACTTTCCTCAAGGCTTGGTTTCGCCCTATTAGTTAGCGCAGTTATTAGTCTTTCATCCGTTATTTTTGACCCGCCCTTGCGTTATCTTGTTGCTTATATTGGGATTGTTCTTGATATTCTGTTTCCTGTGTTTTTCTGGACTAAACTAAAGCCGTTGCCAGCACACACGGAACATTTGGTTGAGCGCATAGGTCTACTCACCCTAATCTTATTGGGGGAGTCAATTATTAGCCTTTCCGGAGGCTTGTCTAACATTCAATGGGGTTATTATAATGTGATGGCGGCCATCACCGGATTTATCATGATTTGCAGTATCTGGTGGATCTATTTTGATAGTTTTTACTTATTGAACAAACATCAAAGCAGTATGAGTGGGCACGCCTTAATCTACTCGCACCTTTTTCTTTTTATGGGGCTGGCACTTCTGGCGAATTTGATTAGGCATGCGATCCTGAACGACATTGCGATACGCGATTTCCAGATTATGTCGATCACCGGCATGGCCTTGTTTTTCCTAGGTAAGCAATATGGCTATTTCATAGCCGTGAGTAGAATAAGGAAATACATACTACAAAACACGTTGATAGTGTTTTCTTTGGGCGGGTTAGTCGTGTTTTTACCCCGCGTCGAGTACATATTGGTCGGCCTGACAGCAACCATGATCTCTTATGTTTTTCTAAATTTCAGATATCGTTGAATCATTATTATCAGACCAGAGGGTGGGACCAAGTGAGCAAGCGGCTGACTTGCGGTTATATGCTGCCCACTACGTCGTTCTCACTGCCCGTGCGCTACTCGCCGCTACCCTTGGTCTATTTGGGTTTGTAATCCTGGTATCGTCGACCATAGTTAAGAGTCTCGGATACCCCTCTTAGCTATCGCGATCTGATAGCGCCAGCCGCATCGTAACAACAGGAGCCACATCATGGTCAAAGTAGCGTTGTTCGTTCGCCTGGAAGCAAAACCCGGGAAAGAAAAGGATGTAGAAAGCTTTCTTTTGGGTGGCCTTCCGTTAGTGGAGGAGGAGCCAGCCACTACAGCCTGGTTTGGAATCCGCTTGGGGCCGTCCACCTTTGGCATCTTTGACGCATTCCCGGATGATGCGGGCCGGCAGGCTCATCTTTCGGGCAAGGTCGCGGCGGCGCTTATGGCAAACGCTGCCGAGCTGTTTGCCGAACCGCCATCAATCGAGAAGGTTGACGTCCTTGCAGCCAAGCTGCCCGGTTAAGCAAATCCAACAGGAAGTTTCATTCAGTTCGGGGAGGCTCACGATGTCTTGTATGAAAATCAGGATCGCCTGGGCCTGCCGCTGTCCCGGGCGGTGATCAATTAAAACACTTGTATTGAAGATAAATGTCATGGCTAAAGTGCTGTGTCCAGGATTCATGCCATGCTTGCGCGTTCGGTATAAGTGAAAGGATATGCGCGCAAATCGTGTCCATGGACGGCGTGGAAGCCGCACAGAATCTGCAAGGCAATGTGCTCATCACGTGTTCAGGATGAGTAGGGTAGATTGTTTGCCGGGCACCGGTCGCTCATGGCGCGAAGATCTCCATCATTGATATAGAACCGTAGGTCATCCGCGCCGTGACACCTAATGGTTTCGTCAAGTGAGCATTCGTCGGCGTAGCAGTGACCGATGTTCAATGAGCTGCCTGACGCGGCTGCACTCCGAACTGCGCAACGATGTGCGTACCCAATTCCTCAATAACTTCCACCGCAGGGCGCTTGCCGTATTTGAGATTGAGAATGACGTGGTCCACGCCGATTTCCTCAAGCGACTCCAGCAAAAATCGTAGATGGTAACGTCCAAGTCTGAACCCCAAATGGATACGTGTGGGTGGCGTTGACGGATTCTCATCGAGATCGATGTACAGCGACTGAGTAAAGGGCTTATACACAGAACCACATTGTTTCGTGACCTCCAGTCGCCAATCTTCCACGACCAGCCGCTGCATGTTCGGAATGCGTGGATAGTTGATCCATCCGTTGCTCTCACGCGCGATCCAATCCAGTGACTGGCGACTGTTGCCGGTCACGAGCATTGGAATGAATTGGGTGGTAGGTTTCGGAATCAGGTCTGCGCCTTGCATTTCACCAGTGCTCCAGTGGATGGGCTCAAAACTGGTGCTGTGGGCACGGCGAATCACTTCGTAGTGTTCTCGAAAGATCTCTCCACGCCTTTCGGGATCGACGCCAAACGCCGAAAACTCCACTGGCCGATCTCCCGAAGCAACCCCCAGAATCAAGCGACCAGTGCTCAACTGATCGACGCTGGCTGACGCCTTGGCCGTGTGCAGGGGATGGTGCAGCGGGATGGCGATGGAGGCGGTGCCAAGTGCAATCTCCGAGGTATGGGCGGCCATATAACCCAGGTAAACCCAGGGGTCGAAGACTTGGCCGACATCGCCGAAGCCAGGGTCGCGAAGCGGCACGTCGCGAAACCAGAGCGCGCAGAAGCCCAGCGCCTCGGCTTTTTTAGCCAGTGTGACCTGGTTGAGCATGCTCGGAGTGTCCCCGTCGAACGCCTCCATGGGAAAGAATAATCCAAGGCTCAAATGCCCCTGAGTGAAGGTTCGGCTGAACCCTCGATGCTGCTGGTAAGGAATCGTGCTCGGCCGATACATACGGATTGACCTCATGACAGAACGTGAACAGCGCCCCCGTTTCCAGAGGTGCTGCGGCATCGGTCGCTTTTGAACGGCAGGTGGGGGTACTGGGTCTGGCTTTTACCCGTTGCGCCGTACTGCTGGTTGTGTGGACCGGACTCAGGGGGCAGTTGCTGGCGATAGGCGCGGGTTGGTCCGGGTAGGTGTTAAGCGGACGGTCAAAGGAAGTCAGATCTCTCGGCTCTATACCACCAGATGGGCAAGGCGTTCGAGGAATCATTCTATAAGCGTAGGCGGTTTTGCAGCTCTCCGCCATATTCTTACAATCGAGCCGCTGACGGGCGAAAGTCGCGTATCGAAGACAGTTATCGGTCGTTTCCTACCATTCCAGAACGGCCGCTATTGGCCGGAAGCAGTCCTTCGTGGATGGCGGCTTCCAGCCAATGCCCCAAACCCCCAGCCCTCGACCTACGTAAGCCCAAAAAAAGGCAAGTCACTCGCAAAAGCCCCGCCTGACACGGCGGGGCTTTTCCCTTCACTTCGGCGCAACCCAAGTCACGTCCGTAATCCCATACTTCTCCGCCCAAGGCCGCGTCGTTTTCTTCACCTGTTCATGGCCCACGCGCCCCACGCGACTCACGTGCGCGATGTCGGCATCGACCGCCGCCCAGTGCCAGGCTTCGGCGTTGTTCATCACTTCGGCACGCACCACAAAGGACTTCGGTTTGCCATGCAGCTGGTAGTGGATGGTGTAGATTTTTGCGGTACTCATGTT
>Ga0247730_1001389_pt1 | contig 13480 bp, 10 predicted proteins | sample UWRJL073202C2_FD_180959 | JGI IMG/M metagenome (GOLD analysis project Ga0247730, IMG submission 180959) | Plant litter microbial communities from Arlington Agricultural Research Station in Wisconsin, United States - UWRJ-L073-202C-2 | ecosystem: Environmental > Terrestrial > Plant litter >...
CGCGTCGGTATTGGCACTGGACGCCTCCACCGGTACCGAAAAGTGGGTGTACCAGACCGTCCACAATGACCTGTGGGACTTCGACCTGCCGATGCAGCCAAGCCTGATCGACTTCACCCCGCCAGGCAGCGACAAAGCCGTGCCTGCCGTGGTGATCGGCACCAAGGCCGGGCAGATCTACGTGCTCGACCGCGCCACCGGCAAGCCGCTCACCGACGTGCAGGAAGTCCCGGTCAAGGCCGCCAACATCCCTAACGAACCCTACTCGCCCACCCAGCCAAAATCGGTCGGCATGCCACAGATCGGCGCACAGACCTTGACCGAATCGGACATGTGGGGCGCCACTCCCTACGATCAACTGCTGTGCCGCATCGACTTCAAGGGCATGCGCTACGACGGCCTGTACACCGCGCCAGGCACCGATAAATCCCTGAGCTTCCCGGGTTCGCTGGGTGGCATGAACTGGGGCAGCATTTCCACCGACCCGGTGCACGGCTTTATCTTCGTCAACGACATGCGCCTGGGCCTGTGGATCCAGATGGTGCCGTCGCAGAACAAGGCCCAGGCCTCGTCCGGTGGCGAAGCGCTGAACACCGGCATGGGCGCCGTGCCGCTCAAGGGCACACCGTATGCCGTGAACAAGAACCGCTTCCTGTCGGTGGCCGGCATTCCGTGCCAGGCGCCACCGTTCGGCACCCTGACGGCGATCGACATGAAGACGCAAAAGGTCGCCTGGCAAGTACCGGTCGGCACCGTTGAAGACACCGGCCCCCTGGGCATCCGCATGCACCTGCCGATCAAGATCGGCCTGCCAACCCTCGGCGGCACCCTGTCGACCCAGGGCGGCCTGATCTTTATCGCCGGTACCCAGGACTTCTACCTGCGCGCCTTCAACAGCGGCAATGGTGATGAAATCTGGAAAGCCCGCCTGCCCGTCGGCAGCCAAGGCGGCCCGATGACCTACGTGTCGCCGAAAACCGGCAAGCAGTACATCGTCATCACCGCCGGCGGCGCACGCCAGTCCACCGACCGCGGCGACTACGTGATCGCCTACGCCCTGCCATAACCCCCTCCAGGCGCGGTGCCCCTCGCACCGCGCCTTTTGCTTTGGAAGAACCCGCATGACCCCCTCTTCTCATCTTTCCCTTGGGCGCCTGCTGCTCGGCCTGGCCCTGGGTGCCGCGCTGCCTGTGCAAGCCGATGACACCACCCTGACCGGCGATTGGGGCGGCCTGCGCCGTGAACTCGACGAGCAAGGCATCCGTTTCACCGGCGACTACAGCGGCGAAACCGCTTACAACGCCCACGGCGGCCAGCACCGCTCGGCGCGTTACTCGCAAAACCTCAAGCTCGGTGTGCAGTTCGACCTGGGCAAGCTCTACGGCTTGACCCATGGCGACCGCATCCAGCTCACCGTCAACGACCGTCGCGGCAACAGCGCCTCCGAGGACCTGGTGGGCAACCGCCTACCGATCCAGGAAAACTACGGCGGCCTCTATACCCGCCTCACCGAGTTGAGCTACGAACGCACGCTGTTCACCCCGGCGCTGAACGTCAAGCTCGGCTACATGGCCATGGGCAATGACCTTGGCGGCCTGGACAGCGGGATTTTGTGCAACTTCATGAACGCCGGTTTCTGTGGGCACCCACTGAACATGTCCGGCGGCAGCGGCTGGACCAACTACCCCAACGCACGCCTGGGCGCACGAGTGAAATATGACTTCGCGCCGTCTTGGCAGCTGCGCGTCGCCGCGTTCAACGTCGACCCGGACAGCAACGGCGACTCCAGCCGCGCCTGGCACTTGAGCCCCAAGCACACCACCGGCACCGTGGTGCCCATCGAGCTGGTGTACAAGCACGCAGGCCGCCTGCCAGGGGAATACAAACTGGGCTATTACTACGACAGCTCCGACGTCAAACGCATCGGCAGCAACAAGGAGGTCAGCGGTCGCGACGGTCACTACCTGCTGGTCGACCAGGCGGTGTGGGCGTCCGACGCATCCGCCGGCCGCGTGCTGCATGCCTTCGGCCAATATTCGGCAGCCAGCGAAGCGGCCTCGCCGTTCAGCAAGTGGTATGGCGCGGGCGTGGTGCTGTACAAACCGTTCGAAGGCCGTCCGCGTGACACCCTGGCCCTGGGTTATGGCCGTGCCGTACCCAACCCGCGCAGCCGCGATGTGCAGGAACTGGCCGCCTTCAACGCCGGGACCGACTACCCCAGCCTGAACAATGCCGAGCAGTTGATCGAACTCAGCTACGGCTACCAGGCCACCCCCTGGCTGACCCTGCGCCCGGATGTGCAATACATCATCGAGCCGGGCGCGTTTTCTGGCGAGAATATCGATAACGCGCTGGTGTTGGGCCTGCAGGTCAAGGCGGTGTTCTGAAGCGGCTCAGTCGTCGCCCGACGGCAAGGCCCTGTTCGCCTGTTCGAGCGCAGTAATGCGCTCGACTTTCTTCCCGGAGCGCTCCGCTTCGAATTCCGACGCCAGAAACACTTTGACGATGCTCTTGGCCAGCTCGGGCCCGATCACCCGTGCACCAATGGACAGGATCTGCGCATCGTTGCTCTTGCGCGCGCGCTCGGCCGAATAGGTGTCATGGGCCTGGGCCGCCCGCACACCCTTGATCTTATTGGCGGAAATCGCCATGCCGATGCCAGTGCCGCAAATCAACACGCCCAGGCGCTGTTCACCCGCCCCCACCGCCGTAGCCACGGCCGCTGCAATGTCCGGGTACAGCACCGGGCTGGACGAATAGCAGCCAAAATCCTCGACCCCATGCCCGAGGCTTTCGATAAAGCCCTTGAGCATTTCCTTGAGTTCAAAGCCTGCCTCGTCGCATCCGATCGCCACCGAAAACGTCGTTTGTGCACCCATTACTGTTTCTCCGCCAGACCGATCAAATGATCACTCAATGAAAATATGCACAAACATTAGCAGGCGACAGGCAGGCGGCTGTCAAGGCTTATTTAAAGAGCCCTCCCCCTAAAAACTGCAAAACAACAGAAGCTCCCTGGTCGGACCATTGACAAAACCGGCCCAAGCAGTTTAAACATATGATCATTATCCGATCATATGATCAGGCTATTGGATAAAACGACCTAATAACAAAAATCAGCAAGAGGACACACCGATGGCCACGCCATTACTGCTCCAGGCTGAACACGTTTCCAAGGCCTACGCCGGGGTCCCTGCCCTGCGCGACGGGCGCCTCTCCCTGCGGGCCGGCAGCGTGCACGCCCTGTGCGGCGGCAACGGCGCGGGCAAATCGACTTTCCTCAGCATCTTGATGGGCATCACCCAGCGTGACGCCGGCAGCATCCTGCTCAACGGCCAGCCGGTGCAATTCGACCGCCCCAGCGCGGCACTGGCCGCCGGGGTGGCGATGATCACCCAGGAGCTGGAACCCATTCCCTACATGACCGTGGCCGAAAATATCTGGCTGGGCCGCGAGCCGCGCCGTGCTGGCTGTATCGTCGACAGCAAGGCACTGAACCGGCGCACCCGCGAGCTGCTGCAAAGCCTCGAATTCGACGTGGACGCCACCAGCCCGATGCACCGCCTGAGCGTGGCGCAGATCCAACTGGTGGAAATCGCCAAGGCCTTCAGCCATGACTGCCAGGTGATGATCATGGACGAACCCACCTCGGCCATCGGCGAGCGTGAGGCCGAGACCCTGTTCAAGGCCATCCGCCGCTTGACGGCACGGGGCGCCGGCATCATCTATGTGTCCCACCGCCTCAGCGAGCTGGCGCAGATCGCCGATGACTACAGCATCTTTCGCGATGGCGCCTTTGTGGAGAGCGGGCGCATGGCCGATATCGACCGTGCCCACCTGGTGCGCGGCATCGTCGGCCAGGAACTGCAACGCATCGACCACAAGGTCGGTCGCGAATGCGCGGCCACTACTTGCCTGGATGTCAGCGGCCTGAGCCGCGAGGGCGAGTTCGAGGACATCAGCCTGCAATTGCGCCAGGGTGAAATCCTCGGGATCTATGGGCTGATGGGCTCGGGCCGCAGCGAATTCCTCAACTGCCTGTACGGCCTGACACTGCCGGACGCCGGCAGCGCCACCCTGCAAGGCCAGCCGTTGCCCACGGGCACCCCGGCGGCAACCATCCGCGCCGGCATGTCCCTGGTCACCGAAGACCGCAAGGACAGCGGCCTGGTGCTCAGTGGCAGCATCCTCGCGAACATCGCACTCTCGGCCTACAAGCAACTGTCGAGCTGGTCGGTGATCAATGCGCGCAAGGAACAGGCGCTGGCACACAGCATGGTCAAGCGCCTGCAGATCAAGGTTTCGTCCCTGGACCTGCCGGTGGAGTCGATGAGCGGTGGCAACCAGCAGAAGGTAGTGCTCGCCAAATGCCTGTCGACCCAACCGATCTGCCTGTTGTGCGATGAGCCCACGCGCGGCATCGACGAAGGCGCCAAGCAGGAGATCTATCACCTGCTGGACGAGTTTGTGCGCGCCGGTGGCGCGGCCATCGTGGTCTCGTCCGAAGCGCCGGAGCTGTTGCACCTGAGTGATCGCATCGCCGTGTTCAAGGGGGGCCGCCTGGTCACCGTCAGCAGCGACACCGCCCTTTCCCAGGAAGCCTTGTTGAGTCTTGCCTCATGAACAGTAAAGTCCTTGCCGCCCCCGTTACCGCCGCACCGCGCAACCGCCTGCGCCTGTCCCTCGACCGTTTCGGCCTGCCGCTGGTGTTTATCCTGCTGTGCCTGGTAATGGCTTTTTCCAGCGAATACTTCATGACCTGGCGCAACTGGATGGACATCCTGCGCCAGACCTCCATCAATGGCATCCTCGCGGTGGGCATGACCTACGTGATCCTCACCAAGGGCATCGACCTGTCGGTGGGTTCGATCCTGGCGTTCGCCGGCTTGTGCAGTGCGTTGGTCGCGACCCAGGGCTATGGCCTGCTGGCAGCGGTGAGTGCGGGGATGTTCGCCGGGGCCATGCTCGGGGTGGTCAATGGCTTCATGGTTGCCAACCTGAGCATCCCGCCCTTTGTCGCCACCCTTGGCATGCTCAGCGTGGCGCGGGGCATGACCTTTATCCTCAACGACGGCAGCCCGGTCACCGACCTGCCGGACAGCTTCCTGGCCATGGGCATTGGCAAGCTCGGCCCCATCGGCGTGCCGATCATTATCTTTGCGGTGGTCGCGCTGATCTTCTGGATGGTGCTGCGCTACACCACCTACGGCCGCTACGTGTACGCCGTGGGCGGCAATGAAAAGAGCGCGCGCACCTCGGGCATCGGCGTGCGCAAGGTGACGTTCTCGGTGTACGTGATTTCCGGCCTGCTGGCGGGGCTGGCGGGCGTGGTGCTGGCGGCGCGGACAACCTCGGCCCTGCCCCAGGCAGGTGTGTCCTATGAGCTGGATGCAATTGCGGCGGTGGTGATTGGCGGCACCAGCCTGTCGGGCGGCACCGGCAGCATTGTCGGCACACTGTTTGGCGCGCTGCTGATCGGGGTGATCAACAACGGTTTGAACCTGCTCGGGGTGTCCTCGTATTACCAACAAGTGGCCAAGGGGTTGATCATCGTGCTCGCGGTGCTGATCGATGTCTGGCGCAAGAAAAAACGCTAAGTGGAGTGTGTGCAATGTCCAATTTCTGGAACCAGGCGTTCGACCTCACCGGCCGTTGCGCCGTGATCACCGGGGGCGCCGCCGGTATCGGCCTGGCCTGCGCCAATTTATTGGTGGAACGCGGCGCCAGGGTGGCCTTGCTGGACCGTGACCCTGCGGTAGTGGACGTGGCCGCCAGCCTCGGCAGTGGGCACCTGGGCGTGGTGGCCGACCTGCGCCAGCTCGACTCGCTGCAGGCCGCCGTCGACCAGGCCGCCGCCGGCCTCGGGCGCATCGATTACCTGGTCAACAGCGCAGGGGTCGCCCTGCTCGACAAAGCCCTGGACGTCAGTGAAAACGCCTGGGACACCACCCTGGATATCAACCTCAAGGCCAGCTTCTTCGTGGCCCAGGCCTGCGCCCGGCATATGATCGAACACGGCGGCGGGCGCATCGTTAACCTCGCTTCCCAAGCCGCCGTCATCGGCCTTGATCGTCACGTTGCCTACTGCGCCAGCAAGGCCGCGGTGGTCGGTATGACCAAGGTGCTGGCCATGGAATGGGCGCCACACGGCATCAACGTCAACGCCGTCTCGCCGACCATCGTCGAAACCGCCCTGGGCAAGAAAGCCTGGGCCGGTGAACTGGGCGAACGGGCCAAATTGCAGATCCCGGTGGGGCGCTTTGCCCAGCCGGAAGAAATCGCCGGCTTGGTGCTCTACCTGGTCAGCGATGCGGCCAAGATGATCACTGGGGAAAACGTGGTGATCGACGGCGGCTACAGCATTCAGTAATCCGATTCCAGACGAATAAGAACAAGGAAACACCCTATGAATCGAGTCATCAACGATCCGGACCTGGTGGTCGAGGACATGCTCGCGGGCATACTCCTGGCGCACCCGGAACTGGTGCAATACGAGAGCAACCCACGGGTCATCCGCAAACGCACGCCTTCACCGGTCGGCCAGGTGGGCATTGTCACCGGCGGCGGCTCGGGCCATGAGCCGGCGTTTCTCGGCTATGTCGGCCCAGGGCTGGTGGATGCGGTCGCCGTCGGCGAGATATTTTCTTCGCCCACCGCCAAAAGCTTTTTCGATGCCTTCCGCGCCGCCGACCAGGGCGCGGGCGTGGCGTGCCTGTACGGCAACTACGCCGGCGACAACATGAACGTGAAGTTGGCGATGAAAATGGCCGCCAGCAAAGACATGACCATCCGTACGGTGGTCGCCAACGACGACGTGGCATCTGCCCCGCCGGCGGACATCGCCAAGCGGCGTGGCGTGGCCGGTGAGATCTTCATGTGGAAAATCGGTGGCGCCGCCGCTGCCCAGGGCTACGACCTCGACGGTGTGATCCGCGTGGCGCAAAAAGCCGTGGACCACTGCCGCTCCATTGGTGTCGGCCTCACGCCCTGCACCATCCCCGCCGTGGGCAAGCCGAACTTCCAGATTGCCGACGGGCTGATGGAACTGGGCATTGGCCACCACGGCGAACCCGGTATTGAAGTGGTGCCGGTGGAGTCTGCCGCCGCCATGGCCGAGCGCATGCTCGCGCCGATCCTGGCTGACCGCGACTTCACCCAGGACCAGAGCGTGGTGGTACTGGTCTCGGGCCTGGGCGCCACGCCGGTGATGGAGCTGTATATCTTCTACGCCGAGGTCGAGCGTCAACTGCGCGCCAAGGGCCTGCGCATTCACCGCTGTTACGTGGGCAACTACTTCACGTCGCTGGAAATGATGGGCGTGACCCTGACCCTGCTGGGCCTCGACGCCGAGTTGAGCAGCCTGATCGACCAACCCTGCCGCGCCATCGGCATGACACAGTCGGAGTGAAGCATGAGCGAGCATTTCCCCAGCAATACCGGTAGCGCCATCGTCACCAACCTGGTGTCGATCATCGTCGCCAACCGCGAATACCTCAGCGAAGTGGACGGCGCGATCGGCGACGGCGACCACGGCATCAACATGGCCAAGGGTTTCTCGCGCTGCGGCAAGACCCTGGAAGGGCGCGAACTGTCCCTGGCCGAGGCACTGGACGAACTGACCCTGGCGTTGATGGAAGGCATCGGCGGTTCCATGGGCCCGCTGTATGGCAGCCTGTTTATCGGCATGGCCGACGAAGTGCGCGGCCGCGACAACATCGATGCGGCGACCTTCGCCAAGCTGCTGCGCGGTGGCCTGACCTCGTTGCAGGACATCAGCGATGCCGGCGTTGGCGACAAATGCCTGATGGATACGCTGATCCCGGCCGTCGAGGCGTTTGAACAGGCCCAGGCCAGCGGCGCGTCGTTCCGTGACGCCTTGCGCCAGATGAAAAGCGCCGCCTCCCAGGGCCGCGACTCCACCCGTGACCTGGTGGCCAAGATCGGTCGCGCCAGCCGCCTGGGGGAACGGTCCCTGGGGGTACTGGATGCTGGCGCGGTGTCGTGCTGCCTGATCCTGACCGACCTCGCCGAATCGGTCGAGGCGCGGTTGGTCGCCTAGCTGTTGTGAGGGGCTTTCTGTGGTGAGCAGCTCACCACAGAAAGCCCGCTCACCACAACAATCCTGCTCACTGCAGCAAACCTACTCACTTCAGCAAGCCCCCTCACCCCCTACAAGATGTCACCTAGCGGCGCGTCGCGTCATCCAGGGCGAGGATCGTGTAGGCATTCGACACGGTCGTCGCCAGGGTGTTGATCACCCCGGAGCGCAATGCGCCGAGGGTGGCCGCCGCCTTGGTGTTCTCGCTGGCGATCGCCACCACGTCGGGAATGCGCACCAACTCCTGCACCGTTAAGCCGATCACCCGGCCCTGCAGGGTGTTGACCGCCGGCTGGCCGTGGATGTCGATAAAGTCGTAGCCCATCATGTCACCGACGGTGCCGGACACGCGGGCCTGGGCGATTTCCTGGGGTGAGAACCAGCCCATGCGCACCATGTTGCTGTTCTCGCTCATGTCACCGATGCCGATCAAGGCGATATCGGCGCGACGGGCGCGGTCGAGAGTGGAACGCACGGTGTCGTTGTTAATCAACACGCTGCGCAGTTCGGGGTTGGCGACCAGGGCCGGCGCGTAGAGGGTTTCGCTCTCGGCGCCGAAGCGCAGGGCCAGGCGCCGGCAGATATGGTCGGGGTTCATGTATTCGCCGGCCTTGAGCGAACCGCCGATGGCGCACACGAAGGTGCAGTTGCGCGTCACCGGCAGGAACACGTTCTCGGCCACTGCGCCCACGTTGCGACCCATGCCGACGGCAACGATCATGCCGTCGCTGAGGGTCTTGTTCAGGTAGTTGGCGACCAGGCTGGCCACGGCCGAGCGCTGGGTGTCGGGGTCGCCGTGGTCAACTGCGATCAATGCGCGGTCCAGTTGGAAACGCTCGACCAGCGCCTGCTCCAGCTCAGTGTTCAGTGCCGGATGCTGCAGCACCCGCACCTCCACCACCCCTTCATCACGGGCGCGCTTGAGCAAGCGGCTGACCTTGACCCGCGACAGGTCGAAGCGCTTGGCAATGGCTTCCTGGGTGATGTTGTCGAGGTAATAAAGCATGGCCACTTCAGTCATCAGGTCGATGTCGCTGGCGGCACGCTGGGCACTGTCGGTCATGGGAGCTTCCATTTACGCCACAAAAAACCATTCTCCCTAGTCTGTGCGGTGCAAGTCCAGCGGCGAATGGGCGATGCCTGCAAAGATTCTAGTGACTGTGCTGGTATTCCCGTGGCGTACAGCCGAACTCGCGACGGAACACCGTGTGCAGGTACTGTGCCGACTTGAAGCCGCACTGCCGCGCAATATCGGCAATTGCCAGTTGGTTGCCCTGCAGGCCCTTGGCGGCGCTGGCCAGTTTGAAACGCAGGATCTCGTCATGCACGCTGCACCCGCGCGCCTTGCGAAAGTGTGCCTCCAGCGAGGAACGCGACACCCCCACATACGCCGCCACCTGGGCTGTCTTGATGCCCTGGCACGCGTACTGGCGGATAAACAGCAGGGCCTGCATCACGTAAGGATTGCCCAAAGGTTGATGCAGGCTCGAGGCCTGCACGTTGATCGCGTCCGGCGGCACCAGGATCTGCTCCCCCCGGCAGGGCTTGCCGTGCAGCATCTGGTGCAACAGCGCGGCGGCGGTACGGCCCATGGTCTCGGTGCCCTGGATCACCGAACTCAATGGCACGCGTGTGAGCGTGCGGGTCAGCGGGTCGTTGTCGATGCCGATCAACGCCACTTCCTCCGGCACCGCAATGCCGGCGGTCAGGCAGGCTTGCAGCAATTGCCGGGCGCGGGCGTCGGTGACCGCGATAATGCCAATCGGCTTGGGCAGGCTGTGCAGCCAGGCGATCTGCTGCTCCACTGCGCTGTCCCACAGCGGCGCGCTGGTGCCCAGGCCGCGATAGATCTGCACCGGCAAACCGTCGCGTTGCAGCAAGCGCTTGAAGGCTTTTTCGCGCTCCTGGGCCCAGCGGTTGGCTTGGGCCTGGGGCAGGCTGAAACAGGCAAACCGCGTCACACCGGCCTCGATCAAATGCTCATAGGCGAGTTTCATCAAGGCCGCGTTGTCAGTGGCCACGTAGGGGACGCCCTTGGGGTAGTCGCGCGCATCCTCGTAGGATCCCCCCACCGCCACCACCGGCACCTTGCTCCCGGCCAGCGCCTCGCCGATCAGCGGGTCGTCGAAGTCGGCAATGATCCCATCGCCCTGCCAACGCTCGATGCCTTTGAGGCGGCATAGGAAGTCTTCTTCAAGGAACAAGTCCCAGGACGCACGGGTGCTGCTCAGGTAATTGCCGATGCCGGCGATGATGCCGCGGTCATAGATTTTGCTGCCGTTGAACAGCAAGGCAATGCGGTGCACGGGCGGTAGGGTTTTCATTGTTGTTGTCCTTGTCCGGTCGCAACAGCCTAGACCCTGCCACTCAAAATCGCACCCTTCCTTGGTGATTTTCATAATCGCCAGGCCATTGGCCGTTGCTAGTATCGGGGCACCGCCAAGAACAATAAGGAAAACGCCATGCCGTACTTCCCCGGTGTCGAGAAGGTTCGCTTCGAAGGCCCCAGCAGCGACGCCCCCCTCGCCTTTCGCCATTACGACGCCAATAAAATCATCCTCGGCAAACCAATGCGCGAGCACCTGCGCATGGCCGCCTGTTATTGGCACACCTTTGTATGGCCAGGCGCGGATATGTTTGGCGTGGGCACGTTCAAGCGGCCGTGGCAGCGCAGTGGCGATCCGATGGAACTGGCGATCGGCAAGGCGGATGCAGCCTTCGAGTTTTTCTCCAAGCTGGGCATCGACTACTACAGCTTTCACGACACGGATGTCGCCCCCGAAGGCAGTTCGCTGAAGGAGTACCGCCACCACTTTGCGCAGATGGTCGATCACCTGGAGCATCATCAGGAACAGACCGGGATCAAGCTGCTGTGGGGCACGGCCAATTGCTTCAGCAACCCGCGCTTTGCCGCCGGCGCCGCCAGTAACCCGGACCCGGAAGTGTTTGCCTACGCCGCCGCCCAGGTGTTCAGTGCCATGAATGCAACGCTGCGACTCAAAGGCGCCAACTATGTGCTGTGGGGCGGGCGTGAAGGCTATGAAACCCTGCTCAATACCGACCTCAAGCGCGAGCGCGAACAACTCGGGCGCTTTATGCGCATGGTGGTGGAGCACAAGCACAAGATCGGCTTCAAGGGCGACTTGCTGATCGAGCCCAAGCCCCAGGAGCCGACCAAGCACCAATACGATTACGACAGCGCCACAGTGTTCGGCTTCCTGCACGAATACGGGCTGGAACAGGAGATCAAGGTAAACATCGAGGCCAACCACGCGACCCTGGCCGGGCACAGTTTTCATCACGAGATTGCCACCGCCGTGTCCCTGGGCATCTTCGGCAGTATCGACGCCAACCGAGGCGACCCGCAGAACGGCTGGGATACGGATCAGTTCCCCAACAGCGTCGAAGAGATGACCCTGGCCACCTATGAAATCCTCAAGGCTGGCGGTTTTAAGAACGGCGGCTATAACTTCGACTCCAAGGTGCGTCGCCAGAGCCTGGACGATGTGGACTTGTTCCACGGGCATGTGGCGGCCATGGATGTGCTGGCCCTGGCACTGGAACGCGCGGCGGCGATGGTCGAGAACGACCGGTTGCAGCAGTTCAAGGACCAACGCTATGCCGGCTGGCAGCAACCGTTGGGCCAGGCCGTGCTGGCGGGTGAGTTCAGCCTGGAATCACTGGCTGAGCATGCGTTTGCCCAGGAGCTGAACCCGCAGGCGGTGAGTGGGCGGCAGGAGATGCTTGAGGGTATTGTGAACCGCTTTATCTACCGCTAGCACTGTGGCGAGCGGGCTTGCTTGTGGGGTGTTGGCTTGTATGTGGTGAGCGGGCTTGCCCCGCGCTGGGGCGCGTCGCGGTCCCACTGCAGGCGATGTGTTTTTACCTGACACTCTGAGGTGCCTGGTTTTGGGGTTGCTTCGCAGCCCAGCGCGGGGCAAGCCCGCTCACCACAGATACAGTGTTTGTCTAGAGTCTTCCAACAACAATAAAAGGACGCACAATCATGAAACGTACACTCATCGCCACTGCCCTGGCCCTGCTCGCCCTGCCGGTGATGGCCGATTCGGCTCATCCGAAAATCGGCTTTTCCATCGACGACCTGCGCCTGGAACGCTGGTCCCGCGACCGCGATTACTTCGTGGCCGCAGCGGAAAAACTCGATGCCAAGGTCTTCGTGCAATCTGCCGATGCCAATGAGCAAAAACAGATCTCGCAGATTGAAAACCTGATTTCCCGTGGCGTCGACGTGATCGTCATCGTGCCCTTCAACGCCACCGTGCTCACCAATGCCGTCGCCGAAGCCAAGAAGGCCGGGATCAAGGTGGTGTCGTATGACCGCCTGATCCTCAACGCCGATATCGACGCGTACATCTCCTTCGATAACGAAAAAGTCGGTGAGATGCAGGCCAGCGGTGTGCTGCAGGCGGCGCCCAAGGGCAACTACTTCCTGCTCGGCGGCGCGCCCACCGATAACAACGCCAAGGTGCTGCGCGAAGGCCAGATGAAGGTGCTGCAACCGGCCATCGACAAGGGCGATATCAAGGTGGTTGGCCAGCAGTGGGTCAAGGAGTGGAACCCTACCGAAGCCCTGAGCATCGTCGAGAATGCCCTGACCCGCAATAACAACAAAATCGACGCCATCGTCGCCTCCAACGACGCCACTGCCGGCGGTGCGATCCAGGCCCTGGCCGCGCAGAAGCTGGCGGGCAAGGTGCCGATTTCCGGCCAGGACGCCGACCTCGCGGCCATCAAGCGTGTGATCGACGGCACCCAGACCATGACCGTGTACAAGCCGCTCAAGCTGATCGCTTCGGAGGCGGCCAAGCTCTCGGTACAACTGGCACGCAATGAAAAACCCACCTACAGCTCGCAATACGACAACGGCAGCAAGAAGGTCGACACCATCCTGCTGACGCCGACACCGTTGACCAAGGCCAATATCGACGTGCTGGAGAAAGACGGGTTCTATACCAAAGAGCAGATTGCCGGGCAGTGACCGCCATGGCCGACTACCTGCTGCAAATGAACGGCATCGTCAAAACCTTTGGCGGAGTCAACGCGCTGGACGGTATCGACATCAAGGTGCGGCCGGGGGAATGCGTCGGCCTGTGCGGCGAGAACGGTGCCGGTAAATCCACCTTGATGAAGGTGCTGTCGGCGGTCTACCCGTACGGCACCTGGGACGGTGAAATTCTCTGGGACGGGCAGCCGCTCAAGGCCCAGTCCATCCGGGACACCGAAGCGGCCGGCATCGTCATCATCCACCAGGAACTGACCCTGGTGCCCGACCTGTCGGTGGCCGAGAACATCTTCATGGGCCACGAACTGACCTTGCCGGGTGGGCGCATGAACTACCCGGCAATGATCCACCGTGCCGAA
>Ga0247730_1001393_pt1 | contig 13457 bp, 10 predicted proteins | sample UWRJL073202C2_FD_180959 | JGI IMG/M metagenome (GOLD analysis project Ga0247730, IMG submission 180959) | Plant litter microbial communities from Arlington Agricultural Research Station in Wisconsin, United States - UWRJ-L073-202C-2 | ecosystem: Environmental > Terrestrial > Plant litter >...
GCAGCTCGGCGAGGTCGACGTCACCGGGGCTCGACTCGAGCAGCACCTCGACGACGTCCTTCAGGAGGGACAGCGCACGGGGCACGATCATCGCGGCGATCACGAGGGACGCGATCGCGTCGGCGGGGTACCACCCGGTCAGCAGGATCACCGCCGCGGAGACCAGCACCGCGACGGAGCCGAGCGCGTCACCCACGACCTCCAGGTAGGCCCCCCGCACGTTGAGGCTCTCCTTCGAGCCGTCGCGCAGCAGGAGCAGCCCGATGACGTTGACGACCAGTCCGACACCGCCGGCGACGAGGATCAGCCCGCCCTCGAGCTCGGGCGACTCGCCGAAACGGCGGACCGCGCTCACCGTGACCCATACCGCCAGGCCCAGGAGGACGAGCCCGTTGAGACCGGCCGCCAGGATCTCGGTGCGCTGGTACCCGAACGTGCGACGTGAGGCCACCCCTCCCCCGCGCTGCGCGACCGTGATGGCGGCCAGTGCCATCACGATGCCGAACGAGTCGCCCAACACGTGACCGGCGTCGGCCAGCAGCGCGAGGCTGCCGGTGATGCCCGCGACGACGGCCTCGACCACCAGCACCGTCACCGACAGCGCCAGCACCAGGGCCAGTCGACCGCGGTGCCTCACCCCCGTGCCGTGCCCGTGATCGTGTGCCATGCATCAAGGCTAGGTGGTCGTTGCGCAAAGGACGAGTCGCTGTCCGCCCACAGGACGCCACGGGGAACCACTCCCACGACGGGCGTCGTGCCCGGCAACGGCGAAGGGCCCCGCCCCAGCCGAAGCTGGAACGGGGCCCTTGCCGAGAGCCGGTGTGACTAGCTCACTTGTTGATCTTCGTGACGCGGCCTGCACCGACCGTGCGTCCACCCTCACGGATGGCGAACCGGAGTCCGTCCTCCATGGCGATGGGCTGGATGAGCTGGACGCTCATCTCGGTGTTGTCGCCGGGCATGACCATCTCGGTGCCCTCGGGCAGCGTGACGACGCCGGTGACGTCCGTCGTGCGGAAGTAGAACTGCGGACGGTAGTTGTTGAAGAACGGCGTGTGACGGCCACCCTCCTCCTTCGACAGGATGTAGACCTGACCCTCGAACTCCGTGTGGGGAGTCGTGGAACCGGGCGCGATGATGACCATGCCGCGCTCGACGTCCTCGCGCTTGGTACCGCGCAGGAGCAGTCCGACGTTCTCGCCGGCCTGACCCTCGTCGAGCAGCTTGCGGAACATCTCGATGCCGGTGACCGTCGTGGTCTGCTTGGTCTCACGGATGCCGACGATGTCGACGGTCTCGTTGACCTTGATGACGCCACGCTCGATACGACCGGTGATGACGGTTCCACGACCGGTGATCGTGAAGACGTCCTCGACGGGCATGAGGAACGGCTTGTCCGTCTCGCGCGGGGGCATCGGGATGTAGTCGTCCACGGCCTGCATGAGCTCGAGGATCGACTCGCCCCACTTGGCGTCGCCGTTGAGGGCCGGAACGGCCGCCACCTTGACGACAGGGACGTTGTCGCCGTCGAAGTCCTGATCGCTCAGGAGCTCACGGACCTCGAGCTCGACGAGCTCGAGGATCTCTTCGTCATCGACCATGTCGCACTTGTTGAGCGCGACGACCATCGCGGGCACGCCGACCTGGCGAGCGAGCAGCACGTGCTCGCGCGTCTGGGGCATGGGGCCGTCGGTGGCGGCGACCACGAGGATCGCGCCGTCCATCTGTGCCGCACCCGTGATCATGTTCTTGACGTAGTCCGCGTGACCGGGGCAGTCGACGTGCGCGTAGTGGCGGTTCTCGGTCTGGTACTCGACGTGCGAGATGGAGATCGTGATGCCGCGCTGCTTCTCTTCCGGCGCCTTGTCGATCTGGTCGAAGGCCGAGGCCTCGTTCAGGTCGGGGAACTTGTCGTGCAGCACCTTGGTGATCGCCGCGGTAAGAGTCGTCTTGCCGTGGTCGATGTGACCGATGGTGCCGATGTTCATGTGCGGCTTGGTCCGCTCGAACTTCGCCTTAGCCACTTGGGGCTCCTTCTTCGAATTGGTTGCTGTTGAACGCCGTCGGATACTCGCGGCACGAGTACCTCAGGCCATCTTATGAGATGGTCCGCTGTTACTCGCCGCGGGCCTTTTTGATGATCTCTTCCGCGACGTTCTTGGGAACCTCCGCGTAGGAGTCGAACTGCATCGAGTATGACGCACGGCCCGAGGTCTTGGACCTCAGGTCGCCCACGTACCCGAACATCTCTGACAGGGGGACGATCGCCTTGATGATCTTGACGCCGCCCATCCCTTCCTCCATGGCCTGGACCTGACCACGGCGGGAGTTGAGGTCGCCGATCACGTCACCCATGTAGTCCTCGGGCGTGGTGACCTCGACCGCGAACACGGGCTCGAGGATCACCGGATCGGCCTTGCGTGCCGCTTCCTTGAACGCCATGGAACCGGCGAGCTTGAAGGCGAGCTCCGAGGAGTCGACGTCGTGGTACGCGCCGTCCTCCAGGGTGACCTTGACGTCGACCATCTGGTAGCCGGCGAGGACGCCGAACTGCATGGCGTCCTGCGCACCCTGGTCGACGGACGGGATGTACTCACGGGGCACACGGCCACCGGAGACGGCGTTGTCGAACTCGTAGCCGCCCTCGCCGCCGGCGAGCGGGCCCGTGGGCTCGATCGAGATGATGACCTTGGCGAACTGGCCCGAGCCACCCGTCTGCTTCTTGTGCGTGTAGCTGACGTTCTCGACCTTGCGCTTGATGGTCTCGCGGTACGCGACCTGCGGCTTGCCGACGTTGGCCTCGACGTTGAACTCGCGCTTCATGCGATCCACGAGGATGTCGAGGTGCAGCTCGCCCATGCCGGCGATGATCGTCTGACCGGTCTCCTCGTCGGTGTGGACCTGGAACGTCGGGTCCTCCTCGGCGAGGCGCTGGATGGCCGTTCCCAGCTTCTCCTGGTCGCTCTTGGTCTTGGGCTCGATCGCGACCTGGATGACCGGCGCGGGGAAGGTCATCGACTCGAGGACGATCTGCTTCTGCGGGTCGGCCAGGGTCTCGCCGGTCGTGGTGTCCTTCAGACCCATGACGGCGACGATCTGGCCGGCGCCGACCGAGGCGATCTCGGCGCGCTTGTTGGCGTGCATCTGGTAGATCTTGCCGATGCGCTCCTTGCGGCCCTTGGTCACGTTGATGACCGTGGAGCCGGACTCGAGGCGACCGGAGTAGACGCGCAGGTAGGTCAGCTTGCCCAGGTGCGGGTCGGACGCGATCTTGAAGGCGAGGGCCGCGAACGGCTCGCTCTCCTTGGGCTCGCGGGTGTCGGTCTTGGTCTCGTCGCGGGGGTCGAGGCCCGTGATGGCGCCCACGTCGATCGGGCTGGGGAGGAAGTCGATGACCGCGTCGAGCAGGGGCTGGACGCCCTTGTTCTTGAACGCGGTGCCGCACAGCACCGGGTTGAGCTTGGCGGCCAGCGTCGCGCGACGGATGGCCGGCTTGAGCAGCTCGGGGGTGATCTCGGCACCGTCGAGGTAGGCCTCGGCGAACTCGTCGTCCTGGTCGGCCAGGGTCTCGATCATCTCGGTGCGGGCCTCGGCGGCGGTGTCGACGAGATCGGCGGGGATCTCCTCGACCGTGTAGTCCTCGCCGATCGCGGTCTCGCCGCGCCAGACGAGCGCGCGGTTGCCGATCAGGTCGACCACGCCGATGAAGTCGCCCTCGGCGCCGATCGGCACCTGCAGCACGAGGGCCGTGGCGCCGAGGCGCTCACGGATCGTCTTGACGCAGTAGTCGAAGCTGGCGCCGGTGCGGTCGAGCTTGTTGACGAAGCACATGCGCGGGACGCCGTACTTGTCGGCCTGGCGCCAGACCGTCTCGGACTGCGGCTCGACGCCGGCGACACCGTCGAACACGGCGACAGCACCGTCGAGGACGCGCAGGTTGCGCTCGACCTCGACGGTGAAGTCGACGTGCCCGGGGGTGTCGATGATGTTGATCTGGTTGTCCTTCCACCAGCAGGTGGTCGCGGCGGACGTGATGGTGATGCCGCGCTCCTGCTCCTGCTCCATCCAGTCCATCGTGGCGCCGCCGTCGTGGACCTCACCGATCTTGTAGTTGATACCGGTGTAGAAGAGGATGCGTTCGGTCGTCGTGGTCTTGCCGGCATCGATGTGCGCCATGATGCCGATGTTGCGGACCCGGTTGAGGTCGGTGGTGATGTCGGTTGCCACGAGTGTGATCGCTTCCTTTGGTGCGGATGTCCCCGTCACCCTGCGCGAGGCAGGGGCGACGAGGGGTGAAAGGGGTGCTGACTTACCAGCGGTAGTGGGCGAACGCCTTGTTGGCCTCGGCCATCTTGTGCGTGTCCTCGCGCTTCTTGACGGCACCGCCGAGGCCGTTGCTGGCGTCGAGGAGCTCGTTCATGAGGCGCTCGGCCATCGTCTTCTCACGCCGCGAGCCGGCGTAGCTGACGAGCCAGCGCAGCGCGAGGGTGTTCTGACGGACCGCGCGGACCTCGATCGGGACCTGGTACGTCGCGCCACCGACGCGGCGGCTCTTGACCTCGATGGCGGGCTTGACGTTGTCGAGCGCGCGCTTGAGCGTGATGACCGGATCGGTGCCGGACTTCTCGCGGGTGCCCTCTAGGGCCGTGTACACGATGCGCTGGGCGACCTGCTTCTTGCCGTCGACCAGGACCTTGTTGATCAGTGAGGTGACGAGCTGGCTGCCGTAGACAGGATCAGTCTCGACGACGCGCTTGGGCGCGGGACCCTTGCGAGGCATTACTTCTTCTCCTTCTTGGCGCCGTACAGGCTGCGTGCCTGCTTGCGTCCCTTGACGGCCTGCGTGTCGAGGGCGCCACGGATGATCTTGTAGCGCACGCCGGGGAGGTCCTTGACCCGTCCGCCGCGCACGAGCACGATCGAGTGCTCCTGGAGGTTGTGACCCTCGCCGGGGATGTATGCAGTGACCTCGGTACCACTGGAGAGCTTGACGCGCGCGACCTTGCGGAGCGCGGAGTTCGGCTTCTTCGGGGTGGTGGTGTAGACGCGGGTGCAGACACCGCGACGCTGAGGTGAACCCTTGAGCGCGGGAGTCGTCGTCTTGACGACCTTGCGCTGGCGGCCCTTGCGGACCAGCTGGTTGATCGTGGGCACTACAAACTTCCTTCTTCTGGCTGGCGCGAGCCATGAGTCGTGATGCACTCGCCACCGTGGATTCCGGCAGGATGCGTGCATCGGCCTGATGAGTTCAGGCACAGCGTTGAATACTACCGGCCTCCCCCACCTCGAAACAAATCCCGGCCGCCCGGTCCTACGGGGTGGTCCGTCCGTCGAGGAGGGCGATGCCGTCGTCGCCGTCGAACAGCAGCCGTTCGCGGGGGACGCGGTGCCACAGCGCGAGGTAGAGGTCCGACGCCGTGCCGGTCACGACGGCGTCGGCGTCGCGCGACGGATGGAGCTGGACGGGCGTGCCCGTGTCCCCCTCGCCGGGCGCGACGACCCACGACTGGTCGAGGTCGGAGGCGACCAGCCGGATGCGCGACCGCACGTCCGGACGACGTCCCGCGGCGGTCAGCCGGGGGAAGAACACCTGCAGGACCTCGTCGACCCCGTCGGCGGCGATCGGCGCCGGGACCGTCCACGCGGACTCGTCGGACCCAAGCGCCTGGTGGGCGTCGACGGTGTGCACGGTCGTCTCGTGCATCTGACGACGCGGCCAGAATGCGGCCGTCTCGCCGATCCGCGAGAAGTTGGGCACCGGCTCGTCGAAGCTGACGGCCCGCAGGACCGCCAGCAGCGCGGACGCCGTGCCGGCGTACCAGTCGGACCGGGGCCCGGTGACCAGCGGGACCGGCTCCTCGATCCGCTGCCCGCTGATCACGATCCCGGCCGCCCACCGGTGGATCGTGCCGAGGTGCTCGACGAGGTCGCGCATGACCCACCGGCTGCATGCCGGCACCCGCTCCTCGCCGGTGCAGGCGGCGGCGAGCCCCTCGAACCGCACCATCGCGGCACCCAGCTCCAGCACGTGGTCGACGGGAGCAGGATCCATGGGTCTCAGTCTGCCCGAGATCCGTCGAGGAGCTGGGCGAGATGGACCGCCGCGACGTCGGCGAGGTCGTCGAGCTGGGTCCGGCACGAGAAGCCGTCGGCCACGACGAGCGCTCCCGGCGGCGCCTGCCGCACCGCGGGCATGAGCTGCTGCTCGGCGACCGCGACGGACACCTCGTAGTGCCCCTTCTCGACGCCGAAGTTGCCGGCGAGGCCGCAGCAGCCCGAGAGGCGGTCGATCGTCGCCCCGGTCGCGGTCATGATCGCCATGTCGGCCTCGAAGCCCAGCACCGACGACTGGTGGCAGTGCGGCTGCACGACCAGGGTCGTGCCGGTCAGGTCGGGCGGCGTCCAGCCCTCGGTGCGCTGCAGCAGCTCGGACAGCGTGAAGACCCCGCCGGCGACGTCGACCGCACGCGGGTCGTCGAGCAGCTCGACGGCGTCGGAGCGCAGGACCGCGAGGCACGAGGGCTCCAGCCCCACGATCGGCACGCCGGCCGCGACGTAAGGGTGCAGCTGCTCGACGGCCCGGCCGATCATCTCCCGGGCCGTGTCGAGCTGCCCGGTCGTGATCCAGGTCAGCCCGCAGCACTGCGGTCGGCCGAGCACCTCGACGTCGTAGCCGGCACCGTCCAGGACACGGAGCGCGGCGTGGCCGCCGTCGGTGGAGAAGTACTCCGTGAACGAGTCGGCCCAGATGACGACCTTCGGGCGCCCCTCCTCCAGCGACGGCCGGGCGTGGCGCGAGAAGCGCTTCGTCGCGAACATCGGCAGGCTGCGACGCTGGTCGACGCCGGCGACCCATCGCGCGACCGAGCGGACGCCCGGCGTGCGCAGGCCGAGGTTGGCGAGCCACGCGATCGGCGACGTGACCCGCGCCCAGAACGGCAGCCGGCCCAGGACGTAGTGGCTGCGCGGACGCAGCCGGCCCTTGTAGGACTGGTGCAGCACCTCGGACTTGTACGTCGCCATGTCGATGCCCGTGGGGCAGTCGTTGAGGCAGCCCTTGCAGGACAGGCACAGGTCCAGCGCCTCGTGGACCTCGGGCGCACGGAACCCGCCGGTGACCAGCCGGCCGTCGATCATCTCCTGCAGCACCCGGGCCCGACCGCGCGTCGAGTCCTTCTCGTCGCGGGTCGCCTGGAACGACGGGCACATGACGCCGTTGGAGCCCTGGTTGTCCGCGATGCACTTGCCGACCCCGGTGCACCGGTGGACGGCCTTGCCGAAGTCACCCTCGTCGTGCAGCAGGCGCAGGCCGAGCCGCTTCGACAGCTGCTCGCGGCCCGGCGAGTGGACCGACTCGGGCCCGCGCAGGTCGGCGTCGACCGCGGCGGGGCGCACGAGGACACCGGGGTTCAGGAGGTCGTCGGGATCCAGGACCGCCTTGACCTGCTCGAACAGCGAGATGGCCTCGGCGGAGTACATCAGGGGCAGCAGCTCGGAGCGGGCGCGGCCGTCGCCGTGCTCGCCCGACAGCGAGCCGCCCAGCGCGGCGACCTGCGTGGCGGCGTCGGTGAGGAAGCGGCGGAACACCTGGTGCCCGCCCTGCTCGTCGAGCGGGAAGTCGATGCGGATGTGCACGCAGCCGTCGCCGAAGTGGCCGTACGGGACGCCGTCGAGGCCGTTCGACCGCAGCAGCGCGTCAAGCTCGCGCAGATAGGTGCCGAGCTTCTCGGGCGGCACCGCGGCGTCCTCCCAGCCGGACAGCGCCTTGCCGGGGAGCGTGCGGGTCGCCAGGCCGGCGCCCTCCTCGCGGATGCGCCACAGCACGGCCTGCTCGCCGCCGTCCGTGACGACGCGGTGGTCGACGGCCGACGCCGCCCGGGCCGCACGGCGGATCGTGTCGGCGACCTCGCCGGGGTGGTCCCCCGAGATCTCGACGAACAGCCAGCCCTGGCCGCGCGGCAGGTCCGGAACCGTGCCGCGGTGCGTCCGGTAGACGTCGACGATGCGGGAGTCCAGACCCTCGCAGGCCGTCGGTGCGAACGGCAGGAGCGACGGGACGTCGTCGGCGGCCTCGGCCATCGAGGCGTACCCGAGCACCAGGATCTGGCGGTGGGGCGGGTCCTCGACCAGCCGCACGGTCGCCGACGTCATGGTCGTGAGCGTCCCCTCGGTGCCGGCCATGAACGTCGAGACGTCGAAGCCGTTCTCGGGCAGCAGGTGCTCGAGGCTGTAGCCCGAGACCTGGCGGCCGAAGCGGCCGAACTCGGTCCGCACGGTCGCGAGATTCGCGGCGACGACGTCGCGCAGGGCGTCGAGCGTCGGCGACACGGTCGGGGCCCCGTGGCCGATCGTCAGCTGCTCGCCGGCCATCGTCACGACGTCGAGCCCGATGACGTTGTCGGCGGTGCGGCCGTAGGCGAGGGCGCGCGAGCCGCAGGCGTTGTTGCCGATCATGCCGCCGACGGTGCAGCGGGTGTGGGTCGAGGGATCGGGGCCGAACCGCAGACCGAGCGGGGTCGCGGCCTTCTGCAGCACGGCGTGGACCGTCCCCGGGTCGACCCGGGCCGTGCGGGCCTCGACGTCGATCTCGTGGACGCGGTTGAGGTGCCGCGTGAAGTCCATGACGATGCCCGTGCCGATCGCGTTGCCCGCGATCGAGGTCCCGGCCCCGCGGGACGTCAGCGGCGTGCCGGTCTCGCGGCTCGCCGCGATCGTGGCGAGGACCTCGTCGGTGCTGCGCGGACGGACGACGACCTGCGGGACGACGCGGTACAGCGAGGCGTCGGTGCTGTACAGCGCCCGCGTGATGGTCGAGTCGTCGACGTCGGTCACGCCGCGGCGGGCCAGCTCGGCGACGACGTCGGTGGTCGTCGCGGTGTCGAGGATCGTCACCACAGGTCCACCGACTCGGTGAGGATCGTGACGAGATCGTCCTCGGTCACCTCGAGCGGCGCCGTCGCGAGCAGCCGCTGCTGCTTCAGGGCGCCCTCGACCAGCGAGTCGACGTCGCTCTCGCCGAAGCCGACGGCACCGATGCCGGCGGGGATCCCGACGTCGCGCATGATCGCGGCGAGGACCTCGGGGAGGAACTCGGCCGGGTCGTCGGGGCACGTCGCGTCCGGGGCCAGCAGCTCGGCCGCGCGGACGTGCCGCTCCGGCGACGCCTCGAAGGTGAACCGGAACGCGGCCGGCGCGGTGAGCGAGACGGCCATGCCGTGGGGCACCATCGCGTGGTCCGCGTCGTAGCCGTCCGGGCGGAAGTCGCGCACCTGGCCGGCGATGGGGTACGCGTTGGCGTGGGGGATGTGGACCCCGGCGTTGCCGAAGCCCAGGCCCGCGAACGTGGCGGCCATCGCGACCTCGCTGCGTGCGACCAGGTCGTCACCGTCGCGCACCGCGGCCCGGAACGAGCCGGCCATGAGGCTCAGCGACTTCTCCGACCACATGTCGGCGATGGGGTTGGAGCCGCAGTACGGCACCCGCTGGTCGGCCTGCTTGTGCTCGTACGACGTGTACGGCCGGGCGGTGTAGCTCTCCAGCGCGTGGCACAGGATGTCGAGCCCGGACGCCGCGGTGACGCCGGCGGGCTGGGTCAGCGTCAGCTCCGGGTCGACGACCGCGAGGGTCGGGCGCAGCCGGGCGTGCGAGATGCCCGTCTTGACGTGCTGGCTGACGACGTCGAGCACACAGATCGTCGTGCTCTCGCTGCCCGTGCCCGTCGTGGTCGGCACCGCGACGAGGGGCAGCAGTGCATTCCTCGGCGCGCGGGCCCGACCGACCGGTGCGTTGACGTAGTCCATGAGCTCGCCGTCGTTGGTCACCAGCAGGTTGACGGCCTTGGCGGTGTCGATGCTGCTGCCGCCACCGACCGCGACGATCGCGTCGAACGGTCCTTCCGCGCGGGCGAAGTCGATCGCCTCCGAGAGGCTGCCGTCGGTGGGCTCGACCCGGGAGCGGTCGAACACGACGGTCTCGATCCCGCCGTCCCGTAGGCTCTCGGCGATGCCGGTGGGCGCGCCGGTGGCCGCCACCCCGGGGTCGGTCACGAGCAGGACGCGCCGCGCCCCCAGCTGCAGGAGGTCGTGGCCGATCTCGTGACGGGCTCCGACGCCGAACTTCAGTCCGGGTGCGCCGTACGTGAAGACCGTCTCGGGGTGCTGGGGCTGGAAGACCGACATGTCCGCTCCTTGGTCGCTGCTCGTGGCGAGACTAGCATGCTACTGATGCTCGTGCTCGGCGCCGGCGGCCCTGCCCGGCACGTACAGGTGGTCCCGCAGCGCCCGTGACCACTCGGGGTCGACGTCGTCGGGGCCCGCGACCTGCTCCATCAGCAACGTCGCGGTGTTGACCAGGTGCCGCTCCATCGCCGCCGCGGCGGTCGCCGGGTCCCCTGCGGCGATGGCCTCGACGATGGGGGCGTGCTCCGTGGCGAGCTCGTCCATGCCCCGCGAGCGCCGGATGGTCGTCGCCCCCCGGGCCTGGATCGAGTCGCGCAGCGTCGCGACCTCCGCCTGCAGACGGGCGTTGTCCATGGGCGCTCCGACGGCCTGGTGCAGCAGGCGGTCGTGCGTCGTGAACCGTTGCTCCTCGTCGTCGGCGGCACTGCGCCGCATGTGCTCCAGCTCGGACCGGATCGCGTCGACCTGGGCGGCGTCGGCACGTGCGGCGGCGAACGCGGCGGCCGGCACCTCGATCATCAGCCGCAGCTCGAAGACCGCTCGCACGTCGGCGACCGTCACGCCCCGGATGCGCACGCCCCGGTTGCGCTCGATCGTGACCAGGCCGATGTCCGCCAGCCGCAGGACCGCCTCCCGGACCGGCGTGCGCGAGACCTCCAGCAGATCCGCCAGCCGGTAGATCGAGTGCAGCGAACCGGCGGGGAACTCCCCCGTGACGATCGACTCTCGCAGGGAGGCGAACACCCGGTCGGTCGTCGTGATGCGCGCCATCGTGACCGGTTGCCTCCGTCTGGATCCTGGGTCTTGGCGGCAAACGATATCGTGTGGTCTTGGCGCACGGGGTCTCGTCGCGGTTCGCGACGCACGGCGCCAGCGCGACCATGTCCGGAGCCGGACATCGACGAGGGGATTTCATGGTGGTTCGGTCCAGCCGGGTGCTGCTCGCAGCCGTGACGCTCGTCGCGCTCGCCGCCTGCGAGGCGGGCTCGTCCAGCGAGAGCCCCGAACCGCAGCCCACCGCCACCACGACCAAGGCGCCCGACCTCTCCGAGCACGAGTCGGGTCCGGAGAGTCCCATCGCGTACGGCCTGTTCGTGCCCGCGGGCGCCACCCAGCTCGGTCCCCTGTTCCGCTACCGCAGCTCGCGACTCGTCGCGGCCTACCGACCCGAGCTGCAGGCGGCCGAGGCGCAGCGTGCCGCCGAGCGGGCGGCGAAGGTCGCCGAGGACGAGACCAACGGCACGCCGTCCCCCACCCCGACCCCGACACCCACGACGCGCCCGAGCCCCGACTCGTTCAAGCTCATCGAGGACCCGCCCCGCCCCGACACCTCGATCTCGCTCATGCGCATCGACGGCGACCCGTCCGACGTGGTGCGCCGGATGCTCGCGCAGATCGACGCCGCGATCCCGGACGCCAACCTCGTGCTCGACGATCTCTCGCAGTACTGCGCGTCCCAGGACCGGCGCATCACGAGCTGCAACGTCGTGGCCCGTGGGATCACCGAGGGCGACCGCGAGATCCGCGTCACGATGAGCGTCGACGCCGGCGACCTGGCCACCCGCACCGCACCGCCGGCGGCGTTGACCCGTCCGGTCATGCAGGTCACCGCGGAGTACGTCGGCGACCCCCGCGCGGGGCAGCTCGGCCGCGACACGGGCTCGCTCGACAACATCGCCGAGATCCGCGACGACGACGAGAAGTCCGGGCTCATCTGGCCCAAGATGGACCTCGACGCCGACGCCACCGCCCCCTTGGTCAACGGCTGGACGGCACCGTCGTCGGCCACGCTGCTGCTCAGCGGCCGCACGCCGCAGTTCGCGGCCATGACGACCCAGCGAGCCGTCGACGCCGACCAGATCGCCGAGCAGTTCGTCCTCGCGAACAGCCCACGCGGCACCCTCGCCAAGGACGTCGTCGAGGACCTGAACTCCGTCAGCACGACGTACGCCTACCGGACCAAGGACGGCGCGATCGTCCGCTCGGTCTACATCCTGTCGGCGCGCGGCAACTACACCGCGCTGTTCTACACCCCGGCGGTGAACTGAGCCAGGTGCGCCACGACGTGCTCGACCATCGGCAGCACCGGCGTCACGCGTGAGCCGACGTCCGCGATCGGCACCCAGGCGACGACGTCGGTCGTGCCGCCGACGTCGGTGACGTGGGGCTCCAGCGTCGTGTCGACCTGGACCGCGTAGAGCAGGTGGACGCCGTGATAGTCCTCGTACCGGTCCGCGCGGCCCTCCGCCACGACGTGGACGTCGTGCACGTCCACGAGTCGCGAGGTCAGCGCGTGGAGGCCGGCCTCCTCGTACAGCTCACGGACCACGGCGTCGTGCGGCGACTCGCCGTGGTCGACACCGCCGCCCGGGAGCGTCCACGTCCCCGCGGGGTAGCCGACGGGCGAGATGCGCGTCAGCAGCATCCGGTCACCGTCGACGACGACGGCGTAGGCGCCCAGTCGCTGCGTCCGGGTGGGATCTGGCACACGCCCTCCATCGTCGGTCTCCACAGGCCGTCCTCAGCACAGGCTATTAGAGTCGTCCTCGATGAGTGCCCTCGACCCGCTGCCCGTGGCCACCACTCCGCCCAAGGAGCGCGTGGCCTACCTCGACAACGCCCGCTACTGGGTCATGCTCCTGGTCGTCATCGGCCACTCGCTGACCGAGCTCGTGGTCATGGACTCCGCGCGCGGCGTCTACACGTGGATCTACTCGTTCCACATGCCGTTCTTCATCCTGATCTCGGGCTACACGGCGCGTCACTACATCGGTGACTTCCGCCAGATCCGCCGGATCGTCAGCACGCTGATCGTGCCGTACCTGCTGGTGGAGACGAGCCTGCAGCTCATCACCAAGCACTACGACGGCAAGCCCGAGCACCTCATGATCCTGTCTCCGCAGTGGTTGGGCTGGTTCCTGGCCGCCCTGTTCATCTGGCGCATCACGACCCCGATCTGGCGGGCGCTGAAGTACCCCATCACGACGTCGATCGTGATCTCCCTCCTGGCGGGTCTGATCGAGATCCCCAACGTGCTGGCTCTTCCGAAGGTGCTCGCGCTGCTCCCGTTCTGGGTCATCGGGCTGCACATGAACCGCGAGCTGTTCATGCGGCTCGGCGACGTCCGGATCCGCATCGCCTCCGTCGTGGCTCTCGTGACGTCGTTCGTGATCTGCCAGATGTACGCCGGCAGCTGGACGACGCAGTGGCTGCTCTGGAAGGACCGCTACTCCGAGGACCCGCTCGACGCCGGCCCGTGGGAGGGCATGATGACCCGCG
>Ga0247730_1001394_pt1 | contig 13455 bp, 10 predicted proteins | sample UWRJL073202C2_FD_180959 | JGI IMG/M metagenome (GOLD analysis project Ga0247730, IMG submission 180959) | Plant litter microbial communities from Arlington Agricultural Research Station in Wisconsin, United States - UWRJ-L073-202C-2 | ecosystem: Environmental > Terrestrial > Plant litter >...
AGATGAAGGTCTATAAGAACCCATTGACCGGCGAAATCGTTGAAGCCAAAGGCGGCAACTATAAGCTGTTGAAACCATGGAAGGGCCAGTTTGGGCAAGAGATCGATCTTTGCTGGTTAAGTGATCGCTTAAGATGGCGTAGAGCGCCTGGTTGGCGGTTGTTAGCTAACCCAAGGCATTCTCACCACCATGTCCACGTTCTAGGCTTGTCGGGTAGCTGCTCCTGGATGAGTCCGTTCCGCCAAAGCAGCTTGGGCGTCGTCCGGATGCAAGCGTGCAGCCAGGACTAGTCGATCCCAAATTTTGTATCGATCAAGGATTCGTGCCTAGGGATACCGCAGATAAAAGGAGGCGGGAATCGTCTCTAGGCAAGTAGGGGGCGCTTCTCCGTTATAAGGTGCTTGGCTGATTCAGCGAGCAAGGAGCACATTACAACCCCGCGAAAGGTGCAACTGCCCTCGGCATCTTATATGGCGACGATCACGGCGAGCCACAGATGGTGTCTGACGGTTTGAGGCATGGGATTGTTCGCGACCTTGGGCGTTAACCAACTGCGTAAATGCTGTACGTTCCAGAGGGAAAGCTTTGCGAGCTTTCGCAGAGTAAGATTTTTTGTTGTACTTTGCCGGTAAGCATTGCTTAGAAGTCCAAAAAATTGATGCTGATCGATGCTTTCAATTTCCGACCAGGTAAGTGGCACACTGCTTCGTGCAGGTGTGACGTAGCGTCTGTTTGGGTGGGTGTATGCAGCAATTCCACGACTGATACGAGCCTCCTTCACCACTCTCACAGGTCTATTAATGACTTTAGCAACTTCCGCGTCGGCGCGAGTCCCAAGGAGGCTCAGCTGAGTCAGCGGGACACCTCTAGGTCGGGCAGGGGGGATGCTCAGCGCTTTTCTTTTAGCGGCAACGGTGCCCTTGCTGATACCTTTCCGAGAGGCGATGACTGAATCGGTCAGTTTGCCGAGATCATGCAGGTCGCTTTCAGACCAGGATATCAAGGGGCGCGTTCTACATACCGGTATTCCCCGATAGATTCGCGCCTGCTGTACCAGAGCCAAAGGCCTATCTAGCTTGGCAGCAAGTGTCTTGTCAGGCAGTGAACCTAGCAGCGAAATTTCGTGGGGCATCCATGGCTGTTCAGCCCGGTGGGGCCTGTAAGGAGGAATTCCTAATAGAACGCGTTTTTTTCGAACGATGGAGTTATGTAATTTCATACGGTTGGCCAAGGACTGGTCAGACATTTTCCCTAAGTCGGCCAGGTCTTGTTCATCCCAATCTTGAATCATCAGTGGTTAGCCTCAAGGAAGAAAGCCCCGCAAGCGGGGCCCTTGGCGCGTATCACGCAGCCATCGATGCTCAGCGGTTATTTGAATGCATAAGTGTAATTTAGGATTAGACGGGTTTGATCCTGATCTGATATGCGGGTGTTCTGCGACTGCGTCCCGTGGTTATCGAAGTTGGAACGGTAATTACCACGACGCATCGTAGCTCCAAAACCTTTGAGCGGGCCGTTTTGGAATACATAATCAATGCGCATATCACGTTCCCACTCGGAGCTGTCCCCCAAGCCCGAACCGCCATTCGTTGCTTTTATGTTTGTACCGTTTAGATAGGCAAATGCTGCCTTCAGACCCGGAACACCGATACGGGTGAAGTCATAGGAATATTGACCGAAGTTTGTGGTCTCGCCGGCGCGAGCAAATTGACCAATCATGCTATCGGTAAAGAGGTAAAAGCTCGTCCCGCCTTCACCTTCAATATGGTTTGTGGCGTTGGCTGCACGCCCATTCTTGGTGATGTTACCTTGGTTGAGCCAGACAAAGCCGCCATCGTCGTTGACTTGTTGATGTCCTACCATGAGTGAGTGACTACCCAATTGGTAGGTAAACATGGCCGACCACGTTTTGTTATCTACCTCACCGGCGTGCTTAGCATAGCCCCCGTTGTTATTAAATGTGTAGCCGCTCGCCGCTTGCCCGTTTTTGCCATCAGAGCTGCTATCAAAGTAACGTAAGTCTGTTTTGAACGTTTGGTCATCAGCAATCTGGAAAACATGTATCAAGCCTAGAAAGGTCTGTTTGTAAAAATCTTCCAACACCGAATGGTAGGCCTGTACGGTCAGGTCTTTAGTGACCTTGTAGTCGGCACCGGCGAACATGAAGCTGTTTGAATCTTGAGTGCCGCCTGCCACAGAAAGCCCAGACCAGTTGCTTGAGGCCCGAGCCGCCTGATGCTCGAGCTTACCGGCATTGATCGTCAAGCCTTCGATCTCTTTTGACTGCAGTGTGCCGCCTGAAAACGTCTGGGGCAGCAGTCGACCGTCGTTCGCGACCAAGACAGGTAGATTCGGTGCAAGTGCGCTACCGACCTTTACTTCAGTCTTGGAAAGCTTCGCTTTTACGTTCGCCCCGCCTCTGGCCCAGTTGTCCACTGATGAACCGTCAGAGTCAGTAGGAAAGAAGGTGTTGGCTGTTGTAGCCGTATGGTGCTCGATACCACCCCCCAAGTGGATACCGTACATGCTTTGCACGTCCAGTCCAAAACCAACAGTTCCAGGGGTGTAGCCAGAAGTGAAATTGAACAGCAGGCCCTCAGCAGTTTCGCGTTGGTCAGCAGAACGCGCCCCTTCACGTTGGTCGTTTTCAAAATACATCGATCGAGAGCTTAATGTCGCATGGCTTCCTTCGATAAAGCCCTGTGGCTGCGGGGCGCTGTCCGCTGCGTGCACGCCCAGCGAAACACTAGCAAGCGCAACAGCAGCTGCAATCGGGTTTTTGAACATTGTATGCTCCGGTTCAGTTTTTTTTATGAGGTCGGCGAGTGTTGCGCACGTGATAAGCCAGGAGGGTTACTGGCTAGCTGCCGTTGAGTTTCGCCACTACCCTCCAAGGCACTCTGCGGCGGCGCTACAGAACATGTGACGCGAGGGTGCAACATATCCCCGCCTTGCGTCACAAATTGCCGCCGAGAATACCATCATGCTTCAAAAATTAAAGCTAAACCAACCGCTATTGCGGCTATTTTCTATGCGTGCGGAATGCTGACTAGGTTTGGACGGGATTTCCTGCTCAAGAAGGGGCGGCGCCCTGAGGATCACGGCAGCTTCGCTACTCTCCGCTTCGGCTCCGGGATCAAGCTGCTCCTTGCGGCATGTCAAGTTCCCGAACTGAGGCAACCGGCATAAGTAGCCGCAATGTGCGAGTGGGGCGGTACCACGCCGTTCGACATCTAGGGGCATAGTGAGGCGCATTTTCTAGAGCTGGTCTATCAGTCTCATCATCAATAGGAACGCGATGGCCATCCTCAGCGAGGCTACTTTCATGCAGACCACCATCCTGATGATTTGATTTTGGCTCCCAGTGCTTGCTGGTATCCGCGGCACTCTTTAGCGGGGTAACCCTTTTTGAGGCTTTAGCAGCCGTTCTCTTTCCATTACCCAGCATCTATCGCGCGAGGCATTCTGTGGTGAATCACGATCTAAGGGCCAATCTCGCCGATCAGCTTCCGACTCACAGGAGTGCCCTGGTACCTGCCGATGCGTCTAGGCTGTACGCGAACGCGAACGCAAACAGCTAGTTCTTGCATGCCGGATATCGTTGGCGATGGATTACTGGCTAGCGCCTGCGACTGCGACTCATGGGTGCACCGCAAAATAGAGGCACCCAATGCCAACCCAATTGATGAGCGCAAGATAACGCTACAAGCGCCCCTTCAGGCGCTTGACGAGTGCGTTACGGCCCTTTTGATGACCTTTACCTGACGCACCTAGCGTTTGGATTTGACCTCACCAAAACGTTTGTTGAAGCCAGCAATATGGCCCTCAGCAGCGGTTTGGCGTTGCTGCCCGGTGTAAACGGAGTGGGAAGCGCTTGAAACATCTACAGGGACATACGGGTAAGTCACACCGTCTGAATGTACGTGACTTCTGCTGGCGACGACAGTGGAGCCGATGAGGAAAAATTCATTGGTTGCGACGTCATGAAATAGAACATCTCGATATTTTGGATGGATGTCAGTCTTCATAGTGCTCTCCGGGGGCGTTCTTAAATGTGGTTTACCGCTTAATTATGACTTTAAAAGTTGAAGCAACAAATCAATTCCCGTGATAATGACCATCGAATCCTCGCCATCGCATGTTTTTTAGCCAATAGCCAACCTCGCTAGGTCGCGCCTAGCCGACGTCATGGTGGACATGGGGCTGTCGCTGATTGAAACACGTCGGGAATCAGGTGATCGCCCAAACGGCACACGTGGTTTTTCTATCGACCATTAATTTCATATGGATGAAAAGATGCTTTTGAGACGAGTGAGTATCGGTAAGCGGGCGACATTGGGCTTCGGCCTCATGACGCTAATTTTGATGTTTGTCGGATTATTCAGCCTGGAGCAGATGTCGACGCTAGACCGCAAGGCGAACAGCATTATCGATGTGTGGCTGCCCGCGCTGAACTCTGCCCAAAGGATCGGAGCAGACATCAGTGACATTCGGCTCGAAGCTCAGCGTCTGCGTACGGTGATGAACCCTGTGACCAGGGATAAGAGTAAGCAAATCATCCAAGACTCGAGCGCTGATTTTGCGCAAGCAGTCAAGGAGCGCCGTGCCGCATCCTCCGATTCTGAAGAGATGACTTTGCTTGATTCTATGGAGAGGGACTTGGCCAGCTACCGTTCGGTTCTAGGTACGTTCATCGTAGCGCTTGAGGCATCTCCGCGAATGCCTCAACAAATCGACGAAATCAACGCAAATCTTGCGCAGATTGGCCCGTTGCTCACCCAGAACTCAAAACATTTGGCGACTCTGAATACTCAGCGGGCCAATGTTGACGCGCTGGAAACCCGGCACCTGTACGGTCAGGTGCAGAGCATCATCTGGAGCGTCCTGACGGTGTCAGTATTGTTGACCATCGGGCTGGCGTACAGCCTCACCCGCAGCATTCTTTTGCCAATCAGAGCGGCGTTGACGGTGGTGGAGACGATCGCCAATGGCGATTTGACTAAATCCATCGACACAAGCGGGACAGACGAGACTGCGCAGCTTATAAAAGCAATGCAGCGTATGCAGCTGAATTTACGCGTCACGATCCAGGGGATTAGGGAGTCGGCAGCGCAGTTGTCTTGCGCAGCGGGAGAAATGAGCATGATTATGGGTCAAAGCACTGCTGGCCTGGAGCGCCAAAGTGTAGAAATCGAGCAGGCCGCGTCTGCGGTAACGCAAATGAGCGCTGCGGTTGACGAGGTTGCCAGCAACGCTCTGGGCGCCTCCCAACTTTCCCAAGCGTCCGACCAGGAATCAAGGAAGGGGCACGACGAGGTTTCCCGCACGATCGATCTGGTACGCACATTAGCCCATCAGGTGTTGAGTGCGTCAGAGCAGGCAAAGAGTCTTGCCCACCAAACTGCGGACATTAGCAAGGTCTTGGCAGTCATTAGCAGTATCTCCGAGCAGACAAACCTGCTTGCTTTGAATGCCGCCATTGAGGCCGCTCGCGCAGGGGACGCTGGACGCGGATTTGCGGTGGTTGCAGACGAAGTGCGCTCTTTGGCCCGTCGAACCCAAGCCTCAACCCTTGAGATAGGCGCGATGGTGAGCAACATCCAGACGGGCACGGCCGCGACGGTCTCAGCCCTACAGAAGGGTGAAGCACAAGCTGAAGAAACACTGACACGGGCTCAGTCTGCTGCAACCGCCTTAGGCCAGATTACCGAGGCGATTTCCCGGATCAGCCAGCAAAGCATGATGATTGCTAGCGCAACCGAGGAGCAAGCAATGGTCGCTCGGCAGGTTGACCAGAACTTGGTCAGCATCCGGTATCTGTCCACCCAGTCGTCTGCCGGCGCGCAACAAACCAGTTCGGCAAGCCATGAGCTTTCAAGGCTGGCGACAGGGCTAAACGTCCTCCTCTCAAAATTTGCTTTATAGCACCCATCCGCAGTGTGTTGAGTGCTTGCCCAACATGGTAGCAATGACAAAAAAACCTTTTCGGTTTAAAAATTGAAGCGTAGATTTGGCTACGAGAATTTCTACTGTATTGGGGCGGTGTAAAATGGAAATAGTCGTGCTCGAACGTACCGAGGATCACATGTCTCATGATGCGATCAACGCCAGCGTTACCATGTGGGACGTTCTGCAGGGCGGCGTTTTGGTAGGTGTTTATCACCGCGAGGCTGACGCCCTGGCGTACAAGCAGCTGCTGGAAAGTGGACAGCTGGAAGCCTTGGGCCATCCTAAAGCTCTTGCGTCACACAAGTGACTGTGCGCGCCTCCCAAATGTAGACAAGCGAGGGCAGCATATGCCCAGATCGCCTACCTCGGCTTGAGGGTCGCTCGGCGTTATGAACCTCATCTGCCAATGTGGCGGGGGGGGGCGCTTTATAAGGCGGATCGTCGATGACTGCGTTATCGTGTATAGCAGCGTGCTTACATTCTAGACATGTTCAATCGATGGGCTACGTTGCGGTTGCAAGGATCCTATTCGAACAATAATAAGCCGTATTTATAGGGAAATAACGGTGACTGCGATGCCAGGGCGCGATCCTGTTCATAGCGGTGTTGTCAGTGTAAGTGACGTATTTTCAGTTGAATCTGATTCACACGCTCGGCCCAGGACTCCACAGCTCCGCGTCCTACGCTGAGGCCTGTAATGCTTTGGTCGCGGCAATCAGCAATGAGTGTCATTTTACCGGGCATTACTCTGGGGCAAAGCTTGAGCGCGTTCTTAGCATTGTTGAGACGGCTACGGTCGGCCACCGAGTCGTCGCTATTTTCCTGATCTGGTGGATTTCGATTGAGGGCTTGCTCCCACTAGGGCAATGGAGCCATGACATATTGTCCAGATAACCTTGTTTGCTTCCCAGAAGTGCCGGAGTTGTATCCCGCAAGGTAGCCTCCCATGATATAGCTCGCTGGCGACGACGGTTTTGGGTCTGCACTAAACAGGCGTTGCGTGATGTTAATGCATCGGTGCTAATACGTGGCGGTTGTTGGTACTGCCTGCCACGTGCTCGAACAACTCCTTACCTGTCTTATTCCGAGGGAAGGGGGAACAGCGCTTGGGTGCCATTATTCCCAAGGCCAATCACTTGAATAACCCTGGATTCGCGTGTCGAATTCAAGTGGGCAGTAGGACGAACCTGTCGCAGTTCGGGCAGCAGTCTTTGCGCGGGATAGACATGAGACAGAGCGGATCCGATGTGTCGGGTGCCGCTCATTAGGAGATGAATACTAGCTGGTTGCGATCTGATTGGTCTGCCTTTGCCTAGCGGGGCACAGCGCTTAAACCGTCATACCACTTGGGAGTCCTGCGTTTTCGCCATCGCGATTTTGGCTTTCAGGGTGACCTCTGCGATCTCTTGTTTCTTCTTCAGTAGCTCCTGCACCTTCTGATCCACCGCCAACTTCTCTTCGGGGGACATCTGGTCGTACTTTTCCTTAGTGATCCCCGTCAACTCTTGTCGAAGCTTTTCGGCATCCGTCTGATTCATGTATTCCATGAAGTCGTCCTTTGCGGATCGCATTGTCGGCTGATCAGCAGCTGCGCTCAGAAGATCGTTTTCTTGCGCCGCGGCGCCTTGATCCGTAGATTTCGAGGACTCGTTCGGTGGGATAGCAGAGACGCCCTCGTTTTGCGAGACGCTAGTGTTGTCCTGCGAAGTGCGAGGGTTAGCTACCGCGTTCTGAGCTCCAAGGTTAACCATCAATCTTGCAAACAACTCTTCAAATCCAGCCTGCGACTTATCTTCGGGGGCAGAGGAGCCGCCATTTTTTTGTTGCTGTATTTTCGGGGTAAAAAAATCTACAGGCGTGCTTGCCGCGATCGTGTCGTTCGAAGGTTTTCGGGTGACCTCGACTGTCATTTTTTGATGGTAAGGGCGCGGTGTCCGGATTGTAACCGCCCCCTGAGCTGAGCTGCTGATCATATACCTTGTCCCTTCTTTGTAAGCGCTGGAGTAGTCAGAGTATTCAATTGCGATGGACTGTCTCGGCTTGCGACCTATGAGTCGTGCGTTTTCGTTCTGTTCGACTTCTTGGATTTGAAAGCGCAGCCGTCATTGTTGAGGCACGCCTACCTACACCCAGATATGCGCACGTACATGCTTATACAGCTGTGACTATCAAAAGCTTTTTACGAACTGCGATTAGGTTCTATAACAAGCGATATTGTTAGCGGTATGGTAATAAACGTAGCGCCACGATTCGAACGGGATTTTCAGGGCGCTGTGAACATTCGGGATTTTTGATGTAAAGAACATTACGACACTTCAAAAAAAAAATCAACTTCGATCACAAGCATCAGAGCCTTTGGATTTCCATTGACCTTCTTCATGATGTCCATTCTGCAAAACCTATTTAGAGTGGCAAAATATTGCCGTAAGCGGCCAACTTTTGCCGCTTTGAAAAAGTTGCTTTAATTATTGAAGCGGTTACTCTGCATAAGGGTCGTGCGTGTAGCGAGTATGAAAATCTAAAAGACGCCAATTTAGACCCAGTGAGCTTGCATTGTATCTATCTTGCGCAGATTGAAAGGGGTATCAGATGAGTGCCGTCGAGAACAACGCTTCGAGTGATTTCATAAAGTCGTTGCAGCAAGCTTCGCCAAGCAAGGCAGGTGACGCCAACACGGGTGCTAGCTCCTTAGGGAAAGACTCATTCCTACAGCTGCTGGTAACGCAGATGCAGAACCAGAATCCCCTTGATCCTCAGGACAATAGTCAGTTTGTCGCGCAGCTGGCTCAATTCAGCAGCCTTGAAACGATGCAGAATTTAAGCGCTTCTGTTGACGCAATCGGTGGCATGTACCAAGCGTCTCAAGCGCTTCAAGCGTCCGGTCTGGTAGGGAAAACAGTTTTGGTCGATAGCGGTTCCACTCATGTCGACACTTCCAAGGACATGGTAGGTACTGTAAGCCTCCCAAGCAACAGCACCCTCACGTCTGTCGAAGTATATAACAGCAAGGGCGAGCTTGTGCGCTCTATTGATTTGAAGGAGCAAAAAGCAGGTGACGTAAAGTTTACCTGGGATGGGAAAGACGATGCGGGCAATGTTTTGGAAGCAGGTAATTATAGTTTCAAAGCAACCGGCAACCTGGCTGGGAAGAGCACGGTGCTAAAGACTTACCTGCCCGATACCGTTTCCAGTGTCGTGATGGGAGCTGCCGGCGCTGCCATGACGCTCAACTTAGCTGATGGTACTAATATTGGTCTCTCAAAAATTTATCAGATTGGCGTTTAGGTCGCCTGCGCAACCTCCTGCGATCACTTCACTTTCATCTCGGTGAAAGTCCTTGAGGCTTTTGCTGCGCACCTACGCCTATGAAAAGGAGTTTCCAATGCTATTGATTCAGCGACCCTGTCAGGCGCGCCTTCTTCCTCACACAGCTACACTTCTGCCTATGAGGCTGTTGCGTAGCTAGATTGATATCTAGGCAGATGCTTTGGAGCAAATGCCCGTCTGAGGCAGCAATGTGGCGTATGCATGTACTACGATCCCCGTGACGTTAGTGTTATATCCGGCCGACGGTTAGGCGTAGGTTACAGTTATATATCGCTGCTGGTTTTCCAGATGGATTTGCATGACAACTCAGCGATGCTTAACATTTTTTGAGCTCAGATCTTGCTAGATTCAAGCGCCTCAATCAATGCGCTCTTTTTTCTCTCTTACGCTTTTACGCCTGTTCCTTCGCAACGATCCCCTTCGCAGCACGTCCGTGCATGAAGCTGTCAAATCCTTCTGGTGGCAGCGCCTTCGCATAATGGAAACCTTGCGCTTCGTCACATCCTCTAAAGGTAAGAGCCTCTAGGGTTTCGAGATTCTCAACGCCTTCGGCGATCACCTTCATCTGAAAGCTGTGACCGAGCGTAATGACGGCATTCACAATGGCCGCATCTTGAGCATTATTCAGAAGGCCTTGAACGAATGATTTATCAATCTTCAGCTTGTCTACTGCAAACCGCTTCAGATACCCCATATTCGAATATCCAGTGCCGAAATCATCGATCGACATTCGTACGCCCATTGCTTTTAGGGTTTGAATCGTTTCGAAGACGTAGTCGGAGTTTTCGATCAACAGTGACTCCGTCAGTTCAAGCTCCAACAATCTAGGTTGTAGACCGCTTTCTTGCAGGGCATTCCTTACATCCTGAACCAAACTTGATTGGCGAAATTGCACTGCCGAGCAATTCACTGCGATTGTGAGTTCACCAAAACCCTTGGCTTGCCAGGCTACGGCTTGAAAACATGCTTTTTCCAGCAGCCACCGGCTGATGGGTAATATCATGCCGCACCCCTCGGCCACCGGTACAAACTCACTGGGCGGTATGGCACCTTCCGATGGGTGATTCCAGCGCAATAGCGCTTCAGCGCCGACAACCCTCCCTGAGCCCAAATCGATTTGAGGCTGGTAGTACACCTCAATTCTGGAGTGCTCAAAAGCGTGACGCAGCTCGCTCTGTACATGTAGATACCGCAACTCTCGCGCGCCCATTGAGTCTTGGTAGAACGTCCAGGTATTACCTCCGCTGTTCTTGGCATGGCTCATGGCTGTGTCTGCAGCCTTTAGCAACGATCCGAAATCATCTCCATGGACGGGATATGAGGCAATGCCCACTGACGCCGGCACGGATACCGTATATCCGCCCAGTTCTAATGGCCGGCGAATTACTTGAAGTATTTCTTTGACAAGTTGCGCCAATCGTTCTTTATCGTTCTCTTTTACCAGTACCAGAAACTCATCGCCACCGAGCCTGGCCACTGTGTCAACGGACGGCATCAGAGCCACGAGGCGCTGAGCCAGACGTTGTAAAGCTGCATCCCCTGCAACATGTCCTAGCGAATCATTGATTGATTTGAAATTGTCGAGATCAAAATAAAACAATGCCAAACGCTGGCCACGCTCACACGCATTGATTGCATGGTTGACTCGCTCCAGTAGATACCGACGATTTGGCAAGCCGGTTAGTTCGTCTTGGAGTGCGTTTTTACGCAGTTCATCCATCATTTGCTGGCGACGAATGCTGTTTGCGTTGAGCCGCATAGCTAACGCGAGAAACAAAAAATAGGCCAACACGCAGCTGACAGACGATACGACCGCCGTGTATTTCCAGCTCAACAGATAATCGTCGACTGCCAAGCCAATCATCAGAACCAATGGGTAGCTCTCGATACGTTTAAACCCGTAAAGCCTTTCTACTCCGTCCACGTGAGAGCGCGTGATCAGCGTGCCTTCCTGAACCCCCTCAGCTAAGAGACTGTCAAACTTGTCGACTCTTGCTGATGGTGAGATTCCTTTCTGGGCAGGAGGAGCACGCAACACTGCATCCCTTTGATTCGTATGATGAAGGCTGATAACACCCTGGCTGCCAACGTCTAGCTTATTCATCATGTCCAGCAAACTTTCAGGACGCACTCTGGCTACTATCCAGGCGACTATCTGCTGTTGGCTGTCAACGACAGGGAGTGCCATCAACAAAAGACCTTCGCTGGTGTCGCCACCCAGCACCGTCGATGTTTGATGGGGGATTTGAGCAGCTTGGTGCCCGAGCAGTTCTCGGAATCGATGCATCTCCAAAGTTGGTTCAGGTGCTTTACCGTCGGAATTTAAACGAAACTGACCGTCTGGCCCGAGTATATCGAAATGATATCCCGGGAATCTGTGCGTGAGCGCCCTCAACTGCCAAGTTTGAATCTGCGAAACTCCGTTGCTCTGCCTTAAGTCGTCATCTAGGCGCAGTGCCGTAACATGCAGTGCAAGCTGAACATCGTTTAACGTATTGCCCAGTCGCGCTTCCAGGGTTTGATTGAGATTTCTAACCTCCGAAATGGCCTGCTGTTGTGCTTGCTGGTAAAGAAGAGCCAGATAACTGGTAAGCAGAGCGACGATGATCACAGCCAACCCCGCCCATGCCCATGGATTCAGGGATTTGGGCGCAGCGGTGGCGGGCAAAATTTCTCCGCAGAAAGTAAGAGGTTGCAGCGAATTCCTCGCAGCCATGAAAGGTTGATCAGTCATTGCAGAGGTTCTCGTGCTGGTCTGGATTAACATCCGGTGTGACTGTTGATACCACTGGTTTTTGAGCCAATGCGATGCGCGGATCGCTGGTCAACCTTGCAGGTAACGGGCATCCCTCACTCATGGAGCGAGCGCCTACGATCTTCAGCAATGTCGCCGCGAGCAGTTGAGCAAAGCTAATACAGAATTCCTTTTCAAGACGGCCCAAGGTACGACCTCCGATCTCTGTGACGAGTAGCCTTTTCGACAGAATGCCGAGGCTGTAAGGGTCGTTCTCGCCAAGCGCATAGTGGCTGGCCCCTAGGCATTTAGCGCCCGCTCCTACGAAGCATCTTCATATGAAGGATTGTCACGTCTTCTGATGCGTATAGGCGCGACGTTAGCATTAGCGCCAAGTGATGCCGATTAGCTATCAGGTTATTTCCCTCATACTTGCGTATACCCAGCTTTTCCAGATGTCACGTTGGATTGGTCACACGCTTTGATATATCCAGGCTCGTTAGCGTTGCGAGCCCTGTATTCGAAATGCAAGATAATGCCAAATTCATGCCCGTCGAGAAGCTAGGCCGCCCCTAAAGGGCTAATTATTAATTATCGGGTTAATCTATTTTGTTGCTGCGTAAGTATTCCGAGTTCAGGGATCGATTCCAGCGAACTTGCTGGGTCATGATTACAGCCTGAACTTAGACAAAAGTCATATGGAACATTTATATTTTTTTTTGTTAAGCTTCTTCTGGCTGCTTATTTTTGGGTAGGTGCTGGATGAATACCCACTTTCATCGAAGCATCCTTTGCTCGCAACAGCCACCCATCCCAGCTTTTCGTATGACGACACGACGACTACATATCAACATCCGAGAAAGTTATCGGCCGAGTAGACACCGTCCCCAATACGAAGGCTCAAAAGCCAGCCCGCCATGAAGCGTCCTGGCATTTTCGCATTGCTGGCTTGAGGCGGATCCATCGCAGGTCGCACTGCGCTCGTTGGCTGCTGGATCAAGTGTCTGAAATGGCAGCCATTTACCATTCAAATCCTGAATTGTTTGATAGCCGAATCCAGATCGGAACTCAGTGATGAAAGCTCACGGGCCGTATTTGCACCTCGCTGAGTATCGTGAGCCACCGTCTCGATTGATACCGCGATTTGTTGGACGCTGCGATTTATTTCTTCAGAGACAGCGGTCTGCTGCTCTGCTGCGCTGGCGATCTGGGCGTTCATCGAATTGATGGTTGAGATCAGTGTGGCGATTGCTTCTAGCGATGTCATCGCACGTACAGCTTGTTCGCGGGTTTTGCTGCCCGCATCGCTCGATTGCTTCATAGCACTCACAGTGTTAACGGTGCCTGCTTCAAGCCGCCCGATCATCCCGTGAATTTCTTTCGTACTTTCTTGGGTACGGCTGGCAAGGGCTCGGACTTCGTCCGCGACGACTGCAAATCCACGG
>Ga0247730_1001395_pt1 | contig 13453 bp, 10 predicted proteins | sample UWRJL073202C2_FD_180959 | JGI IMG/M metagenome (GOLD analysis project Ga0247730, IMG submission 180959) | Plant litter microbial communities from Arlington Agricultural Research Station in Wisconsin, United States - UWRJ-L073-202C-2 | ecosystem: Environmental > Terrestrial > Plant litter >...
GATCTCAAGAAAGCACAGGACGAGCTTGGCACCGCACGGTCCATGCTCACGTCGCTCAACGCACAGGTGGCGGCGCTCGACAAGGCGGAAGCAAAGCTCGCGGATGCGACCGCTAAGTACGAAGGGCTGAAGACGCAAGTCGAAGGAGCCGAGCGCCCCACCAAGCGCCTGACGAATGCGATGGAAGCCGCTGGCCGGGCACAGGGCGCAGCGGCCGAACAGGTAGCGCGGATCAACGCGGAAGTCGCGGACACCCGCCAGCGGATCGAAGCTGTCATCGGTCCCGTCGAGAGCTTCCAGAAATCGTTCGCCGAGATCGCGGACACGTCGAAGGAGATCGCACGCGGGCTGGCGGTGGCCGGTGATGCGGCGCAGGACTTTCAGGCGAAGCTGACTGCCGCCAAGGCGTCTGAAGCCAAGCTCAATTCCGATGTGAGCTTTGAGCAGCAAGGCCGGTCGGCCGGGCTCCTGCAAGCGCAGATCGATTACATCTCGCAATTCGAAAACCGTGTCGAGTTGCTGGCGCAGGCGAAGCGGGAACTGGCGGCGCAGAACGCCGGCTTCGATCAGGCGCTCCAAGCGCAGGACGCGCGCATCGGCGCCGACAACGTGAACCGCCTCCGTGCCGCGTTCGAAGCGACGGCGCAGGAAGAGCAGCGCATTCAGTCGGTCAACGCCTTCCGGCAGATCGCGGCAGATGCCAATGCCGCCGCGACCGATGTTACGCGGTTCGGCGCAACGGCCGACACCACAGCCACGTCCGCGATCCGCTTGGCCGATTCCTTAAAGGAGATCGTCAACCCGGCTGCGTCCGCCAGCGAGACGATCGACGGGCTGGAAGCGAACATCACCGCAGCGGCCGGCGTTCTCGACGGCACGAAAAAGTCTGCGCAGATCTACAACGTTGCCATGAACGAACTGGCAGCGGCCAATGCGGCAGCCGTACGGCAGGCAGGACAGGTTGACGGCTATCGGGCGCAGCAAGCGGCGCTAGATGCCTCCACGGCCGGTTTCCGGGCAGCACAGGGGGAAGTTCAGCGCCTAGCTACCGCGCTCGCCACCACGAACGAGCCCACGGAAGAGATGGCGCGGGCGCTTAAGACCGCTGAAGCCAATCTCGAAACGGCCGGCAAGGAGATGCAGCGGGACGAAACCCGGCTCAACGAGCTTGGCGCCGCGCTCCGCAAAGCCGGGCATGACACGGACAACCTCGCCCTGTCCGATCAACGCCTGACGAAGGCAGCCCGCGAGAGCGCCGCTGCGCAGAACGATATCGCCGGCAAGCTGCAAGGTACGACGAACGCTTTCGGCCTGTCGCTTCAGTCGGCGCAGAACCTTGGCTACCAAGTCAACGACATCGTTACGCAGCTATCGCTCGGGCAGGGGCTTTTCCGCACGCTCGCCAGCCAAGGCGGACAGCTTGTGCAGGACGCCGGCATCCGGGGGCTTGTCGTGCAGTACGCGGCGTTCCTGCCGATCGTCGGTGCCGTGGCCGTGGGGCTCGGGGTGGTCTACACCGCCTTTAAGCGTGCGAGCGATGGCGCGGCCGAACTTCAGAACGCTAGCGGTTACATCGCCATGCTTGGTGAGGCTGGATCTCTGTCGGCCGATCAGATCGCGAAGGCGTCGATCCAGATGCAGGACTTCGGTGTCTCGGCCGAGGACGCGCGCAAGACGATCCAAGCGTTCAACGAAGCCGGCCTAGACCCCCAATACCTGAACGCCTTTATCGAGTCCGCCAAGGCGGCGAGCGATCTGACCGGCAAGGATTTCACGGAAGCCTTCTCGCTCCTGACCGAAGCGATGAACGGCGGATACGCCGAAGTACAGAAGCTCCAAGAGGCTTTCCCGATCTTGTCTGACGCCGAACAGGTGCAGATCAAGGCCATGTACGACAGCGGCAATGCGAGTGAAGCACGCGCGCTAGTCTTCCAGAAGTTCTACGGGCAGATGGAAGATGGCGCGGAGAAGATGCGCGGCCCTTGGAAGACCGCACTCTCTGCTTTCGATACTGCGTGGCATGGCTTTCTTGACTATCTTGGTAAGACCCGGATCGTCACGAACTTCAAGGCGCAGATCGATGATCTCTCCGGCGCCGTCATGGGTGCCGCGTATCTCTTGAACCGCCTACGTGGGCTATCGGTAGAGGATGCCACCAAGGCCGCTCTTGGCGTGCGAGGCGGTGCGCCGAAGGGCGATCCGAACGCCGGCCGGGCGAAGCGCGGTGCCACGTCGGCGGAAGGTCAGGAGGCGATCGAAGACGCCAAGCGTGAGCTTGACGTACGGAAGCGGCTGACGAAGGAAGAGCGGCTTCGCAATGCCGAGATCGCAGCACGCCGCAAGGCGCCGAAGGGCGCGACCGACGATGAGCAGAACCAGCTAGCCGCGCTCGCTCGCCAGAAAGAGCAGAACGCTATCAACGATGAAGAGCGCAAGAAGGCAGAGAGCGCCCGGAAGAAGGGCGATGCTGCCAGCAAGCGTTCCGAGAATGCAGCCGAGGCACTGGCCCGGAAGATCGCGGCAGCCGAAGAATCCCTTCAGTCAGGGCTCGACGGCATTGACGCCAAGGTGGCGAAGACGGCCACGGGCACACTGGCGGATCAGCTTGACAACGCTGCTACTGCCGTCACCAAGGAATACGATAAGCTCCTTCGCAAGGCGGAGGACTTCAGGAAGCTCACGAACGGCAAGGGCACGATCGGCGGACAGTCGATCGACGCCTACGAGGCACAGGTTAAGTCCGATGAAACTGTCCTCGCACAGCAAGCGCAGCTTGGCGTGTACGAGCAGAACGTCAACAATATCCTGTCGCAGCGCAAGCAGCTTCTTGCCGATATCGAAGACCGGCGCAACCGCAACGAGATCACTTCGGCGGAGGCGGTCAAGGAAGCGTCGGAAGTAACTTCTCGCTTGAATGTCGAGATCGGCAGCGCAGCGGATCAGGCGCTCAAGTTCGCGAACAGCATTGCCGGCGCCACGCCATCGGCAGCGCTGCAAGCGTTCATCGCGAAGATGCAGACTTCCGGAAATAAGTCCGGAGGCTTGGCCGATCTCGCCAGCTTCACCAGCAAAGAGGTAGGTAAAGAAGAAGCCAAGCTCAACACGATCATCGCCGAACGAAACAACCTGATCGCAGCCAACAATGAGTTGGTGAAGCTCGGGGCGATGTCGCGGGACGAAGCCGATCGCGCGGCTGCCGAAGCCTATGCGAACAGTGCGCCGAAGATCAACTTGCAACTGGAATCGATGCGCCAGTTGCTCGACATGCTGCACCAGATCAAAGACGCATCGGGGCAGCCGCTTATCAGCGACGAGGCTTACGCCGCGTGGCAGGCAAAGATGAAGGGCGTACAGCTTCAGACGCAGTACACCAGCGCCAACGTCGTGCAGCTTCGCGAAGGCATCCAAGGGATCTTGTCGCAGAACGCAGGCGCGGCTATCGATCGGATGGCGCAGGCGTTCGGCAACTTCGCCGCTGGCACGTTGAGCGCAGGCGATGCCGCCAAGGAGGCGATCTTGGCGCTTGGCGACTTCGTGGCGCAGACGCTTATTATGATCGGCAAGCTGATCCTTCAGGCGCTTCTCATCCAAGCGATCGAGGCTTCGACGGGCGTCCCGCTCACCGCCATGCTGAACGCACTGTACGGCGGTGCGCCGAAGGGCGGCGGTGGCGGCGGTGCCGGTGGTGGCATAATCGGCGGAATCCTTGGCGCGGTCTTCCACAGCGGCGGCACGGTCGGTGACAAGTCGGCCGGATCTCGGACACGCCGGCTGTCCGTCAGCCCGGCCGCGCTGGCGACGATCCCGCGCTACCACAACGGCACGGCCGGCGCAGGCTTGGACAGCACGGAGCAACTGGCCGTTGTGCAGAAGGGCGAGAAGATCCTGACTGAAGAGCAACAGCGGCAGGAGGCTAAGCGCGGCGCCCCGGCCAGTGGCGGCAGCCTTCGTCAGGTGCTTGCGTTCGGCGACGATCAGGTAGCAGCGGCTATGCAGGGACCGGAAGGCGAAAACGTCACCGTCACGCACATTCGCCGGAACGTGCCGCTCCTGAAGATGCTATTGGGGAAATAATATGGCGATCCCAAATCTGCCGGTGTGGACGATCCGCCCGAATTGGGCTGGTGGAATCCTTGAGCGCCTTGAGTGGCTGACGGATATCCTGCCGTCCACGTCTGGCGTCGAGCAACGTCGTGCGGCACGGCCAACGCCACGGCGCTTCGTGGAGATCACCGTTCACCCGACGAACGCGGAGCGCACCTTCCTTGACCTGATCCTGCACAGCATGGGCGGCGAGACGTGGCTGTTCCCGCTGTGGTTCGACAAGGGGCGGTTGTCCGCCACGGCGGCTTCCGGGCAGAAGCGGATCGCGTTCGACAACACCTTCCGCGAGTTCACGGTAGGCGGTCTAGCCCTGCTTTACCGCGATACCTTCACGTACGAAGTCGTCGAGATCTCTGCGCAAGACGACACCGGGATCAACGTCGTATCCAATCTCGGATCTGCATGGGGCAAGGGCGCCGCCATCTATCCGCTGCGCCGGGCGATCTCTGGTGCCGACACTTCGCTTGGCGCGCTGACTTCGCGCGTCGGCGAATCCGTATTGCTGTTCCAGATCAACGAGGCGAACCCGTATCCGGAGATCGCGCCCAACGCTTTGCTGCATCTCGGCACGCCGGTTATGACGATCGCGCCGAACCGCAAGGCGACGATCACCACGGACCACACGCGGATGATCGACAAGCGGGACGGCACTACGGGGCTCGTCGAGCTTACGGACAACACCGGCCGGTCCTTCTCGGCACAGGCGCATAACTGGATGATCGTCGGCCGCGAGGCGCAGTCCGCATTCCGGTCTATGCTCTACTGGATGCGCGGCAGGCAGCGTGCGGTGTGGCTGCCGACGTACAACGATGACGTGACGCTTAGCCGCCCTGCCGTGGTCGGGGCAGTCAATCTCGACATCAACAAGATCGGCATGGGCTACGTCGGCGGAGTGAAGCCCGGCCGCGAGAAGATCCGGTTCGGTTCGCAGATCGTTTCGCTGACACAGATGGGCGGGGCACAGAGCGCGCAGGAAGAGCGGCTTCGGATTTCGGCTGGATTGGCTACGGCGCTTCCCAAAGGGCGTTCAGGGAGCTTCATGGACATCGCACGGCTCGATTCCGATACGCTTGAGCTACACCACCATGCGGATACGAACGGCGTGATGGAATGCGGAAGTACCTTCCGAGCATTCAAGGACACCCGTACGACGGCCGGAGCGATCTATCTACCGATCCCCGCTGCCGAGATGTCGGAAGTCCCTTGCGGCCAGCCGGAGTTCAACAACCCATGCTCGCCGCTGCCTTCGCCGTGGAAGCTGAAGCTATCCTACATATGGACCGCACCCAACGATCTTAGTGGCTACAAGCCGGTTTACGGCTTCCCGAGCCCGCAGGATTGGGTTGGCCCGAACGGTGGGATCGTTGAAAAGGGAAAAGATCTACCGTTGGATGGTTTTGGTGGATCTCTAGACGGCCCGAAGGCGATCCCCGGAACCGACATTATCCTAGACGTATATTATCCGGACAATCAGTATCCCAACGGTGATCCCGGCGATCCGATCATGGGTTGGCGCAGGATTATGGCTGGCGGCTATTGCTACGGTCTAGAATACTACTTCTGCGCTCCGGTGTCGTCGGCGCCAGAAGACCGCATCGTCCATTGGCAAGTTCAGTTCGGTACGGACACATTCATGGGCGTGCCGTCTGAAGAACGCGGGGGCACCATCACGGCCGAATTGCCGGATGGCACGATCCTGACAACTTTTGTACGCAACCCGACACAGCTATTCCCCTTTGATCTCGACTTCAGCTATTGAGGTAGCGACATGACTTTCAGTAGCGCAGAAACCAGCACACAGGACGGACGGCCAATCGCGCTTTACACGCTGCGATGGGGCAACACCTATTGGCGCTACACGTCTGCCGACAGCGACGTGGACGGTACGGAGGTTATCGGCGGCATCGTCACCCCCGTGACCTACTCCGCTCGCGCCGTGCAGGACAGCGGTATGGTGCAGGGCTCCGGCAATCAGAACGACTTTACGATGGATTGCCCGGCTAGCCTGCCGATCGTCGATCTCTTCGGGGTCACGCCCCCGGCCGGCACGATCTGGATGACCGTGCGCCGTAAGCATATCGGTGAAGCGGACACCCCGATCTACTGGATCGGCACAATAACGAACGTGAAGCGCCTGAACTTGGGCGAAGCACAGGTGATTGGTGTGCCGCTCACGGCGAGCTTCGCGCGCACCGGGCTCCGCTTGTGCTGGACGCGCGAGTGTCCGCACTTTCTGTACGACATGGACTGCAAGGTCAATGAAGCCGACTACCGGGAAGAAGGCGTGATCTCGGCCGTGACCCCTTCGACGGTTACTGTGACGATGATACCGATGCCCGATCAATACTTCCGTGGCGGCTATATCGAGTGGGCGGCTAACGCTGACGGCACGATGGATCGGCGCATGATCGAGAGCCAAGAGGGTAATACCTTTACAGTATTTGGCTTGACGGAGCGCATGACTGTCGGGCTGGCGGTGAACGTCTATCCCGGCTGCGACCGCTCGCCGCAGACGTGCAAGGACAAGTTCGATAATATCGACAACTACGGCGGGTTCGATTTCATGCCCGGTGAATCGCCGTTCGGCATCAACCTGTTCTAGGAGCGGTCATGCACATTCTCGCCATCGCCCTCGTCCTGATGGTCGTCGGCTACACGCTCCAAGCGGTCATGCAGAAACAGCAAGTCCGCAAGCCACCGTCGCTCGACGACTTCGAAGTCCCGCAGATCGAAGAAGGTACGCCACACGCGGTCGTCTTCGGTGACGGTTGGCTGCAAGGCTGGCAAGTGCTGTGGTATGGCAACTACCGCACGAAGAAGGTCAAGTCGAAGGCAGGCAAAAAGTGAGCGAAGTTACTTCCGAGCCGCGCTGCTATCGCCGGCATCTCCGCATGACGAAGATCTGTGGTAGCGGGGCACGCGGCTTCTGGCAGGACCGGGGCTGGAACTGGCCGGAGTTTCTTGAGAGTGGCATAGCCGGGGAAACCCTGCTAGGCACAGGTGATCCATTCGCGTTGCGAGTGGTCGAGGCAGCTAGGGCGGAACGTGATGGGAAAGAGTAAGTCACAGACCATTGGCTTCAGCTACTTCATGTCGCTGCTTAGCGGTTTGTGCCGTGGGCCTATCGATGAATTACACGAAATCAAGGTTGGCGACTTGACGGCATGGGGAGGCCACTTGTGCAACTCCGGCGTCAATCAGATCGATGCGCCCAACTTGTTCGGCGGCGAGAAGAAAGAGGGCGGCATCCAAGGTCCGTTCCGGATCTTCATGGGGGCGCCGGATCAGGTGTTGCCGGGCGCGGAGGGCGGGCTGCCTGACGTGAAAGCGTCGATCGGCACCGGCATGGTGTCGCAGTTCCGGGGCGTCGTGACGCTGTGGTTCGACGGCCTTGTGGCTTCGATGAACCCGTACCTGAAGGAATGGAAGTTCCGGGTGCGCCGCTCGCGCAAAGGTTGGTTCGGCGGCGCGGCTTGGTACGAGGCGAAAGCCACAATCTTCCTTGGCGGAGACGTGCTGACGGTATCGAAGAAGGGCAGTTACATGACTGTCGTCAGCGGCAACTCTTCGGCCACTGTCACGTTCGCCGGGGTGCCTGAAGCTGGCGATACGCTGACGGTCAACGGCGTCACCTTCAACTGGATCAAGAATCCTACCGATGGCGCCCCCGGCCCGCTCGACATCATTCGGGGCAGCGACAACAATGCGTGCGCCACACGGCTAGCGGTCAAGGTCAACGACTTCTCCGCGTCGATCAATGCGAGCGCAACCGTGGCCGGGAACGTGGTCACGATCGCGAACAACAAGGAAAGCGGTTCGATTCATGCGATGAACGCAGCGCACATCATCATGGAGTCTTGCACGAATCCGGAGTGGGGGCGCGGCCTGCCTTTCGACATGATGAATGAGCCGGCGATGATCTACGCGGCGAACCGGCTGTGCGAGGAAGGATTCGGCGTCTGCCTGATCTGGTATCGCAAAGAAGATATCGATGTCTTCATCCAGAAGGTGTGCGATCTCGTCGGCGGTGTCCTGTACACCGATCGCGAGACGGGGCTTGTCACCTTCCGCTTGATCCGCGACGACTATGTAGCTGAAGATCTTCCGACGTTCGGCCCGGATAGCGGCTTGCTCGACATCACCGAAGAAGACGCGGGCTCGTCCGACAACGCCTATAACGAAGTGATCGGCACCGGCCACGATCCGATCACCGATCAAGACTTCCAAGTCCGCGCACAGAACCTCGCTTCGCTCAAGTCCGGTCAAGGCATCTCTTCGCTGGATCAGGATTATATCGGCATCCCGACCAAGGCCTTGCTCGGTCGAGTGGTGCTTCGGGATCTCCGGGCGAACGCGGGTGGCCTGAAGAAGTTCACGGTCAAGCTGGATCGTCGGGGCTGGCGGATCGCACCCGGTATGCCGTTCCGCATCAACGCGCCGGCCCGTGGCATCGTCAACATGGTTCTGCGTGCCGGGGAGATCGACGATGGCAACATGCTTGCGGGCACCATTTCGATCAAGGCAATGCAGGACGCCTTCGGCCTTCCTGAAGCCAGCTACGTGCAGCCTGTCGGCTCATCGTGGAGCGGCCCGGTCTATGACGCTATCGCCGCGCCCGAGCAGCGCTTGATAGAAGCGAGCTACCGCGACATCTATTTGCAGATGGGCGCAGCCGATGCGCAGGCAGCCGGGCTGACGACGGGCTACATCGGTCAGGTTGCGCTGGCACCGAATGCTTCTAGCTACCAATACGACCTAGCCACCAAGGCGGACGGCGAAGACTACACAGCCCGTGCCACGGGCGCCTTCACTGGCAACGCCAAGCTGAAGACTTCGATCACGCCGTTGCAGACTGTCGTCGAGCTAGAAGATCTCACGATGTTCACGGATGAGAATGAGGGCGAGGCGCTGTTCGTCAACGATGAACTTGTGCGGCTGGATTCGCTTGTCGGCACGACAGCGACGATCACGCGCGGCGTAGGCGATACGGTCCCACAGGCTCACTCGGCCGGCGCCCGGCTGTGGACGGTGGACGACGATCTCGTTAGCGACACCCGCCCTTATGACGTAGGCGAGACGGCTTACGCAAAGGTGCTGACGCGCACCAGCCGGGACGTGCTGGATATCGCGGACGCCACGCAAGAGACGGTCGTCATCACCGCGCGGCAGGCTCGCCCGTATCCGCCTGCAAACGTCAAGGTTGACGGTGTATCGATCTACTCGTTGTCCGGTGAAAATCCGGAGCCCGTTTTGTCGTGGTCTACACGCAATCGCGTGTCGCAGGAGGATCACCTTGTCGGCTACACGGAAGCGTCTGTCGCGCCTGAAGCCGGCACTACCTACACCATCCGTGTCTACACGCCTGCCAACGTGCTTCTGCGCACAGTAGCCGGCATCGCAGATTTGACGTGGACCTACACCGCCGCGATGCAAGCTGCCGACAGCGCGACTAGCGCGGTGCGGTTCGAAGTCGAGAGCGTGCGTGACGGCCTAGCCTCTTGGCAGCGTAACAGCTTCAGCGTTGCCCTTGAAGCCGGGTGGGACTACGGGTGGGGCTACAATTGGGGCGGTTGATAGAAGTTACTTCGGAGGACACAATGCGGACGTTGGCGAATATCGGGTTGTCTGGCGGCTTTGCTATCGGCGAAGACGGGTGGGGCGACGAGATGAACAGCAACCTATTGATGCTGTCTACGCTGGTGCAGGGCGGCGTCTTGGATGCGGTGGCTGCCGTGCCCGGTGCGCCGGCACAGGGCGATGTCTATATCCTTACCGCCGAACCGAACAAGGATGCCGTGGCCGTCTATGACGATGCTGTCTGGCATTACTTCGAACCGCTGGAAGGTTGGTGGCTCTACAATCGGGCCACGGATAAATACATGACCTTCAAGCCGACAGGATGGGAGGAACTGACCACGGGCGGCGGTGGTGGCGGAGACAGCTTTCCGCCCTTGGCCGATAACGCCGGCAAGGTTCTCGCGGTCAATCTTGCGGAAGATGGCGTCGAGTGGATCACCCCGTCAGGCGGTGGCGGTGGCGGTGGCGGCGGTGGCGGATCTTTCCGTGGCGCTTGGGCTGCGAAGGTCGGATCGTTCGTCACGTTTGATAGCGGTGTGCTGCCATTTGATTTTGTAGCGCAAGGTAATCGCGCCGTCACTTTTCCAAACCGTCCGGACAGCGTAATCGGGACTACGAAAGCCGCTTCGTTTTCTAATCCCGGTAGTAATGCGGACGCCTTCATACGGTTCTATGCCCGTAAGTATGGAAACGACGATAAACTACGTGTCCGGTACTACAGTGAAGGCGAGAACAACTACGACGGTTTCATGGTTTTGATTAACGGTGAAGTCTTCTTTACGGACTACACTAGCGACAATAACAATTCTCCTGTTTTTCAGGTTTGGGAATACACCCTCACTGATACCGAAGTAGAAGTTCAGATTGGATACCATTCTGACGGCAGCAGTTCAGGCGGTCTTCAGAATGTGTTTTTCAGCCGCATCGAACGCCCGGTGTTGGAGATCCCCTATGTCTATGGAGACACGGTGACTTACGGTGGCTCCATATATTTCTGCGTCATCGCCGGCACCGCAGCGGTGCCCGGTACTAACAACAATTGGGCTAAGTTTGGAGCGTAACGGAAAGGCACTTCCGCTTCGTAGATATTTACGCTACGTTAAGCGGAAGTTACTTCCGGGGGTTGCATATGGATACCAATGTGGTTAATGACGCCGCGTGGATCAATGCGTTTGCGGGGGTGCAGAGATCAGGCGACTTTGAGTGTCGCATTATTGAGGGCCGTAGGATGGTAATCGAATCCACTTGGAAGCATTTTCAAGTACGCTTTCCGGAGTGGCTATGTGCCATTGTTCTTACTGCTTGGGGGCTTTACCTTACAACCCATCCCACGATGTTCACTGACCCGAAGACAGCGCCGCTGTGGGCGGGCATGAACGCGATGATGTCGCAGCCGTTGTGGGGCATGGTGGCAACAGTTGTGGGGGTCCTCCGGATGGGCGCGCTATACGTCAACGGAGCCCACAGTCGAACGCCGATGGTGCGCTTGATTGCTAGCTTCTTTTCAGCCTTCATATGGACACAGGTCTTGGTCGGGTTGTGGCACGCTAACGTGTCCAACACCGGCCTGATCGCCTATACAGGTTATTTAGTTGCTGATATCTACTCTGCGTTCCGGGCGTCCGGTGATGTAACACTCGCCGCAAAGATGCGTCGGGAAGCGGAGACAAAGAGTGATGGGAGCGGTACTAGCAAACACGCCTGACGTTACCACGTTCGCCGCTAACATCGTCGTCTTCTTTGCGGCAGTTACGGCAGCGGTAACAGGGGCGATCGTAACGGTTAAGAAGATCAGCAAGTCTTGGGTAGACACGATCAAGGACGAAGACTCTCCGAAGCAGACTTCAGTCGTGAGTGCGACGATCATGGAAACACAAACCATGATGATGCTATCGGAATCTAATCGGAACCTGTGTCACCAGATCGGGGAGTTGAAGGAAGTCATCGTTGAGCTTCGGCACCAGCTAGAGCTTAACCGAATATCAAGGGCACCGTAATGGCTGACACGTCACCATCCACCCGCACCGATCTCCAAGATCCGTTGCCAGAAGCCAATTGGCTATGGCGGCGGATTTTCTGCTTTGTTGTCGTCGGCGTCTTGCTCTTCTTCATGTGGGGCTTGGTGGATCGCGTTGGCAAGGTGGCCGTGGTCGAACCGAAGGCCGGCATCCCCGCGCTGGTGGTCATCTGCAAGTGGACGATGGCGTTCGCCTGTACGGTCGTGACCTACTATCTTCTCGCGCCCTCCGCCGAACAGATCACCAAGCTCGTCAAGACCGCTTCGCTTCTCAAGGCTGGCGTTCAGGTGGCGAGCCGTGTGATCGACCGCCCCGGCCGCTCGGAATCGACACAGACGATAGGCCTGCCACCAGCGCCGCCGCTGCCCTCGCCGGCACCTATCGCCCCGGAGCCCGATAAAATCGCTCCTGAAGCTCCCACGGAGCCCACAGCCCCGATTCCTGAAGAGATCTCGGACGCTGAAGTGGATGCGGTGCGTCCGCCTGTCGGAAGTTACTTCTTGAAGGAGGAAAAGCGGTGAGCCTCGCCAGTACACAGCAACGCCTCAAGAACGCCGGCTTGTACTTCGGCGAGATCGACGGCAAATGGGGGCTCGGGTCCGAGACGGCGGTCAATACGGCGATGGATATGGCGCGGATTGCTCCGCTCACTAAGCCGGTTGCCAAGACCCCGATCGTCACAGCCCCATCGGTGCAACACCCGCAGTACACGATCGAGAAGTTCATCGGCCATTTCATCGACACCTACGAGGGTGGGCTGTCGATGGACCCGAAGGATACCGGCAATTGGTATCGCGGTGTACTGTGCGGATCGAAGTACGGCGTCACCGCTGCCGCACTGGCCGACTATCGCAACGTCCGCGAGATCTCGCCGAAGGACATCGCGAACCTGACACGCGACGAGGCTATCAAGGTTGGCCTTGAGCTTTACTATGATCGACCCGACTTCGACTTGTGCCCGTGGAATCCTGTCACCGCTTCGTGGATGGATATGGGGTGGGGCGCCGGTCCCGGCCAAGCGACGAAGTTGATGCAGCGGATGATCGGTGTAGGCGATGACGGCAAGATCGGCCGTTTCACCGTGGCCGACTACGAAGACTACATCGTGGAGTTCGGCTTGGAGAAGACGGCGCAGGATTGGGCGAAGGTCCGGAACGAGTTCTACGATCGTATCATTAAGATCCGCCCGAGCAATGCCAAGTACCGGAACGGCTGGCGCAACCGCACGGCAGGATTCCTGCCGGGCACGCCGTTCTGGAAAGAGTGGAACCTTCCAGTTAGCAATCGTTGAAGTTACTTCCAAAGGAGACTGTACCATGCCACAGGACAAGTATTACGGGGTGAACGTTACGCTGTCTGATCCAGCAAACGAGGCGCGCGTTGTCGTGCCGGGCACACCCCTGACCGAGCCTTCGCGCTCGCTCTATGTTGGCGTCGGTGGCGATATCGTCATGCGCGGCATGGATGACACCACCAATAAGACGTGGAAGAACGTGCCGGATGGCGCGATCCTGCCGTTCCGCGCATCGCTCATCGTCGCCAGTGGTACGACCGCGACGAACATTCTGGCGCTTTACTAATGCGGTTCGGGTTCGGCCTGTCCCTAGCCGCGAAGGGGAAAGCAAGCACAGCTTTGGGCGGTGGTGGCGGCGGTGGTGGACCCGTTCTGTCACCAGCCACCTTCACCATGACGCAAGTCGCGGAAGAGAAATCGTTCCCGCGTCTGACCGAGACAGACGGTGGATACGGTAAGG
>Ga0247730_1001398_pt1 | contig 13434 bp, 7 predicted proteins | sample UWRJL073202C2_FD_180959 | JGI IMG/M metagenome (GOLD analysis project Ga0247730, IMG submission 180959) | Plant litter microbial communities from Arlington Agricultural Research Station in Wisconsin, United States - UWRJ-L073-202C-2 | ecosystem: Environmental > Terrestrial > Plant litter >...
GAAAGGCTGGCGTTACACATGCTGCCCCCCCTGATCGGAGGAAAATTTTTTCCACTTGGCTGACAGCATAAAGCTGATGTCAACATACAAACAAAATTTTATCAAAATGAACTATCTTTGCCGCTTAACCTAATATCCGCATTTCGTGTTTAATGTAAATAATATCTCCGTTTCTTTTGGTGGAACCAACCTGTTTAGTGATGTAACCTTTTCGATCAACGAAAATGACAAAATAGCCCTGATGGGTAAAAATGGTGCCGGCAAGTCTACCATGTTAAAAATCATAGCTGGTGCAACAAAGCCTACTTCTGGCAGTGTGAGCGGCCCAAAGGATGCTGTGATCGCCTATCTGCCACAGCATTTGCTTACCCAGGACAACGTTACCGTATTCGAAGAAACCTCAAAAGCTTTTCAGGAAATGCAGCACATGCAAAAGGAACTGGACGAGCTGAATGAGCAACTGACGATAAGAACTGACTACGAAAGCGATGATTACATGAAGCTGATTGAACGTGTGTCTGAGCTGAGCGAGACCTTCTATTCCGTTGAGGAAGTTAATTACGACGCTGAGGTAGAAAAAGTGCTGAAAGGCCTGGGCTTTGAACGCAAAGACTTCAACCGACCAACTTCTGAGTTTTCTGGCGGCTGGCGCATGCGGATTGAGCTGGCCAAGATTCTTCTAAAAAAACCTGATCTGATTTTGCTGGATGAGCCTACCAACCACATGGATATCGAAAGTATCCAATGGCTGGAAGATTTTCTGATCAGTTCAGCTAAGGCAGTGATTGTGATTTCGCACGACCGTACCTTCGTAGATAACATTACTAACCGTACGATTGAGGTGACGATGGGCAGGATCTATGATTACAAAGCAAAATATACCCATTACCTGCAGCTGCGTGCCGACCGCCGGGTACATCAGCTAAAAGCTTATGAAGAACAGCAGCGCTTTATTGCAGACAACCAGGAATTTATTGATCGCTTCAGAGGCACATATTCAAAAACATTACAGGTGCAGTCGCGCGTTAAGATGCTTGAAAAATTACCTATTATCGAAATCGATGAAGTAGATACCTCGGCCTTGCGCCTCAAGTTTCCTCCATCTCCGCGCTCAGGCCAGTATCCTGTGATTGTAGAAGAGATGACCAAAGCTTATGGCGACCATGTGGTATTCGCAAAAGCGTCAATGGTAATCGAAAGGGGAGAAAAGGTAGCCTTTGTCGGAAAAAATGGTGAAGGTAAATCCACCATGATCAAAGCCATTATGGGCGAGATTGATATTGAAGGAGGATTAAAAGTTGGCCATAATGCCAAAATCGGATATTTTGCGCAAAATCAGGCTGCCTTGCTGGATGAGAGTCTGACAGTGTTTGAAACCATCGATCAGATTCCGTTAACCGATGGAAGTATAAAGATCAAAGACCTTCTGGGTGCTTTTATGTTTAGCGGTGATGATACGACTAAAAAGGTGAAGGTGCTGTCAGGCGGTGAGAAAACCCGTTTGGCAATGATTAAACTATTGCTGGAGCCGGTAAATGTATTGATCCTGGATGAGCCGACCAACCATTTGGACATGAAGACAAAGGATATCATCAAAGATGCATTGCAGGATTTTGACGGCACATTGATTTTAGTTTCTCACGACAGGGATTTCCTTGACGGACTGGCTAAAAAGGTATTTGAATTTGGGAATAAACGGGTGCGTGAGCATTTTGAAGATATCAAAGGTTTCCTTGCCTATAAAAAAATGAACAGCCTCAAAGATATTGAACAAGGTGGGTAAAACTGTAATGTGCTGATAATTATAGTAATCTTGTTGTTCCAAATGCTGCAGTCCTCAAGTAAATACCTGAATTAGCAGCTGGCATAATTTTATTTTTGTTTTCTATACCTAATCCAGCTATCTTAAACGTCTTATTGACGTATAATAAGACAGATATATAGGTATGGTAAAAAAGATGCTGGTAATTTTGGTGCTGATAGCGCCAATTTTTGGAAAGGCTGCTGCACAGGTTGTGTTTAATAGTCCTGATGGAAAGATTGCTGTAAAAATCTTCTCCGAGAAAGGGAAGGTGTTTTATGAGATTTTGAATGGTAAAAAACCTGTTGTGCTCCCTTCGCTCTTAGGGTTGAGCACCAGTAGAGGTGATTTTTATCAAAATATGAAAATCGCTTCGCACACTGAAAGCAAAGGACAAAAGATACAATATACGCTGTACGCCGGTAAAAAATCCAATATCACTTCAACTCAGAATACAGGTATAGTGAAATTGCTTAATGCAAAGCAGCAGCCCTTAACAATCACATTCCGGCTCAGCAATGATGCCGTGGCTTTTAAATATGACTTAGCAGGAAAGGCCGGGGAAACGGTCACCGTCAATGAGGAAAAAACCGAGTATAATTTACCCCTGAATACCCTGAGCTGGCTGCAGCCTATGCAGGAGGCAAAATCAGGCTGGGAGAAAAGTAATCCCGCCTATGAGGAGCATTACCGCCAGTCGATTGCTGTAAATGAGATACCCGATAGCTTGAAAAGGGGATGGGTATATCCTGCCTTACTAAAAACAGGGGAGAACTGGCTGGCGATTACCGAAGCCGGGATAGATGGTACCTATTGTGCCACACGCTTAATTGCCCATCCCGGAAAAAGCAGGTTTACCATAGGATTTCCTGATCCGCGGGAGATCTATACTGGCAGGGGATACCTACCCGAAGGCAAATTGCCTTTTTCTTCTCCATGGCGGGTGATCGCCCTGGGAAGTCTTAAAACCGTAATGGAATCTACTGCAGGTACAGATTTTTCACCGGAAGCGGTGGTTACAGATACAGGGTTTATCAAACCGGGAAAAGCATCATGGAGCTGGATCATGTCTAAAGATGATTATATCGTTTACGATGAACAGAAAAAATATATAGATTTTGCGGCGGCCATGCACTGGGAATATTGCCTGATTGATGCCGACTGGGACCGTAAGATCGGATATGATAAAATAAAAGAACTGGCGGATTATGCGAAGTCTAAAAACGTAGGCGTCCTGTTATGGTACAACTCTGCGGGCGACTGGAACACAGTGAAATACACACCCAAAAACCTGCTGCTTACACAGGAAAGCCGCAGAAAGGAATTTTCAAGAATTCATGAGATGGGGATCAAAGGTGTAAAGATTGATTTCTTTGGAGGTGACGGACAGTCTGTGATGCAGTACTATATTGACATCCTGCAGGATGCGGCAAAGTATGAGCTGATGGTAAACTTCCATGGCGCTACCCTGCCGAGGGGCTGGGCACGTACTTATCCCCATCTGATGACCACAGAGGCCGTACGTGGTTTCGAGAATGTGAGTTTCCAGCAGGCAGAGGCCGACCGGGAAGCAGAAATATGTGCAACAGTTCCCTTCGCGCGGAACCTTTTCGATCCCATGGATTATACACCAATGAACCTGTATAAAATTAACAACAAGATCAAACGGAAAACCAGCAGTGCCTTTGAACTGGCACTTTCGGTGCTTTTTGTGAGCGGTATCCAGCATTATGCTGAATCGCCGGACGGCATGGCCCATGTACCAGAAAATGTACAGCAATTCCTTCGCGTCCTTCCTGCAAGGTGGGATGACGTAAAGTTCATCGATGGCTACCCCGGAAAATACCTGGTACTGGCGCGCAGGTCTGGCAGCAAATGGTACATCGCAGGTATCAACAGTGAAAGCGCAGAAAAATCTGTTACCGTCAATGCCCTTCCTTTTGGAAAAAAAGCCACGCTGATTGCCAATGGCGCCGGGCAGCTGGACTTCCGTACGGAGACAGGCAAAACAAGCAATGCGCAAAAGATAGTGATGCCGCCGCAGGGAGGCTTCGTAATCGTGATAGAATAGTCATCCAACTGATCAAATAATAATATAGATACGATGTTTAAAAAAGAGTGGCTAAGGCCAATTGCCTGTTTGTCTGTTGCGCTGTGCAGCCTCAGTACAGCTGATGCCCAGAACATACAAAATCCTGGGAAGGATAAAAATACTGCATACTTGTTTACCTATTTCGTAGGCGGTAAAGGCGGCGAGAGCATCCGCTTTGCACTGAGCAATGACGGTTATCATTACCGGGCTTTAAACCAGAACAAGCCGGTGCTTAATCCTGCAAAAACGAGTGCTACCGGCGGCGTTCGCGATCCTCACATCCTGCGCGGTGCCGATGGCAAGACGTTTTATATGGTAGCTACCGATATGAACACAGAAAAATACGGATGGGACACCCCTGATTCGGGCATGGTACTGATGAAGTCGAGAGACCTGATCAACTGGTCATCGCATGTAGTGAACATACCTGCCTTGTTTAAGGAATTTGCCGGTGTGAACAGAGTGTGGGCGCCACAGACGATTTACGACCCACAGCAGAAGAAATACATGATCTACTGGTCGATGCGCACAGGGAAAGATGCAGATAAAATTTATTATGCCTATGCGAACAAGGACTTCACAGGGCTGGATTCTGCACCTAAACAGCTTTTTTATAAAGCGGATGGTGGTGCTTGTATAGATGGTGACATCGTGTATAAAGACGGCAGGTATCACCTGTTTTTCAAAACCGAAGGTTCAGGTGCGGGGATAAAGATTGCTGTTTCAGATCAGTTAACAAAAGGCTATGTGCTGCTGGATAAATATGTGCAGCAAACCACATCACCTGTTGAAGGTTCAGGTACTTTTAAACTGAATAACAGTGATGACTATATCTTAATGTACGACAGATATACCGAGGGTAAATATCAATTTACAAGAAGCAAAGACCTGGTAAATTTCAAAGCTATAGATGATGAAATTGCAATGAACTTCCGTCCCAGACATGGTACAATCATGCCGGTCACCACAGACGAAGCTAAAAAGCTTGCCGCCCAGTGGATGAACCCGGATGATATGATCCTTGCTGCTCAGGCAAAAGAGGTGAAGAAAATCAATATATCTTTTGATACGGCCGGTAAAAAGGCTTACATACCTGTAATGCCAGGCACAAAATTGAATGCTTTTGATCCTCAGTTTACAACATTTCCGGGTATCATCATCAGCCCTGGAACAGCACAGGATTTTACTCATGGACCGGTAAAATATACTGTAGACATCGATGGTAAAAAGCAAAGTTATGATGTATTTGTACAGGAAAACCATAATGCAGCTATTCCCGGCTATTATGCCGATCCTGATATCCTATATGCTGAAAAAACTGGTAAATTCTATATCTATCCAACCAGTGACGGATACAATAACTGGTCGGGCAACTATTTTAAAACTTTCTCTTCTGCCGATCTGGTCAACTGGAAAGATGAAGGCGTGATCCTTGATCTGCCGAAAGATGTAAGCTGGGCAAAGAAAAATGCCTGGGCCCCCTGTATCATAGAGAAAAAAATCAATGGCAGCTACAAATATTTCTTTTATTTCACAGCAGGTGCGAAAATTGGAGTAGCCATTTCGGATAATCCTGCAGGACCTTTTGTAGATTCTGGCAAAGCCCTGATTGATAAATTTCCGGATGGTATCAAAGGTGGACAACAGATCGACCCGGATGTATTCAGTGACCCAAAGACAGGAAAAACTTACCTCTACTGGGGTAACGGGTATATGGCAGGAGCAGAGCTGAATGAGGACATGATCTCATTAAAATCCGGTACGACCAAAGTACTGACTCCAAAGGATAATTTTAAAGAGGGAACATATGTAGCCTTCAGGAAAGGGATCTATTATTTCATGTGGTCGGAAAGCGATACCAGAAATCCCAACTATACGGTACATTACGGTACATCAGATTCACCGCTTGGAGAAATCAGCGTACCAAAGAATAATGTGGTTATTGCAAAGAACCCAAAGGCTGGCATCTACGGTACGGGGCATCATTCGGTCATTCAGATCCCCGGAACTGATGAATGGTACATTGTCTATCACCGGTTTAATTATCCTGCCGGGATCTCAATGGGCGAGGCAGCGGGCTACAACCGGGAGATCTGTATTGATCGGTTAACGTTTAATGAAGATGGCAGTATCAGAGAAGTGATCCCGACGCATGAAGGTATTTCACCTGTAAAACTGAAGTAAATTGTACTAAGTATGTTAAAAAATCGCTGAGCATATTTTAACACAATTTGCTCAGCATAAAATAATTGTACCAGTTTATTTTTTAAAAAATCGCTGAGCATATTTTAACAATTATGCTCAGCATAAGTAATTGTACAAGTTTATTTTTTGAAAAATCGCTGAGCATATTTTAACACAATTTGCTCAGCATATTTAAAATTATTTGCTGAATACAGCCGTCCTTTCGAGCGCTTATACTTTCAATTTCAGCAGTTTCAAAATTAAAATTAAGGTAATCGCTGTAAATATCACAGTAAAGGTTGCACTGACACTGATAGCATGGATGATCCTGAGGTTTCCACCAGAAGCAATTGTTCCAATTATGGCAACACCAATGGCCCCGGCCGACTGTCTTACTGTATTTAATGCCGCGGATGCTGTTCCGGACAGGGACTTGTCCACGCTCGCGAGTATGCCATTAATCATAGAGGGTACGGCAAGCCCCATCCCCATAGAGATAGTCAGGAAAGGTAAAAACAATTTCCAGTACTGCGTATGCTCGCCGGCAAGGTATAAACCCGCGAAACCAAGTGCAAACATGACCAAACCAATCATAATGGGAAGGCGGATACCATACTTATTGATGATTTTACCGCTGGCAACATTTGAAATGACAAAGCCTACAGTTAAAGGAAGAAAAGCCAGTCCGGCATTGAGTGACGAATAGTGCAGGACATTCTGCAGATAAAGGCTCAGGATAAAGATAGTGCCGTAATATGCGCCATTTAGCAGTCCTCCCAGCAGAAGCAGGACATTAAAGTCCGCCGATTTGAAGAGATGCAGGGGCAGCATGGGAAACTTCACCTTACTTTCAGTCAGCAGAAACAAGCATAACATGATCAGACTAAAAATGATACTGATCAGAATAACCGGACTGTTAGCTCCCAGCTGTGGCCATTCTATAATAGCCCAAATGATCGTGGTGATGCATAACATCCAGGTAACTTGTCCGGGAATGTCAAAGTTTCTATTTCCTGCAGCCTGATCCTTTTTTAATCTGAGACTAAAGATCAGGGCTGCCAGGCAAAGCGGCACATTCACATAAAAGATATAGCGCCAACTGCTGACCTGGATGAGCAGCCCGCCAATAATCGGCCCGGCTGCAATCGCTGAACTTCCTGCCGCGGTCCAGAGCCCTACGGCGCGCACCCTTTTTGCCGTATCATGGGCAAAAGACTGGTTAAGTATCGCCAGGGAACTGGGGATCATCGTGGCCGCACCAAGGCCCTGTAATGCGCGGAAGCAAATCAGCATGGTAGCGCTTTGCGCCAGTCCGCAACCTATCGAAGCGATGCAGAAAATACCAATGCCGATCTGGAAGATCCGCTTTGCACCAAGCATATCGCTTAAACTTCCTGCTGACAACATCAGTACAGCAAAGGCCAGTGTATATGCATCGATCACCCATTGCAGTGTACTGATTGTAATCTGGTAGGTTTGCGCGATCTGGGGCATTGCAATGTTGACAATTGATACATCCAATTGAGCCATTACAAAGGCAAGACTGGTCACAGTGACAATCCAGCCGAAACTTGTGGATTCACTGGATTTTGCTGCAGGGGCGGATAATGTCATTGACGTCTGAATTACTGATGAAGCCAAATTGTGCATAATTATCCAGACCCTCAACCAGCATTGTGAAATCGCCTGGATTTTGACTTCGTAGTGATGATAACTTTCGAGCAGCGTTGAATCCACTGGTATACCTTTATCTATAAGGATGAAGTCATATTGATGAATATGCGGTCAATTATTTTAATTTATTGCGCAAATCCGAATAAATGCTCACTTTAATTTCACTCTTTTTCATTAAATCGCGAATTTTATTTCATTTTTTCTAAGTATGTCATAAGATTATTACTATAATTACATCTTCTGTAGATAAAATCTGTTAAACATGTCATCTCATAGTTCATTTAGTGATGCGGAACTTGCTGTTTTCTTCAAAGAAGGCGATAGAGATGCTTTTGCAGAGATTTTTGAGCGCTATAACGACGTGTTATTTGCACATGCTTATAACAAACTGCGAAATAAAGAAGAAGCACGGGATATTGTGCAGGATGTATTCGTCAGATTCTGGAACAAGCGTGAGCAGATAGAATTAAAAAGCAACCTTTCAGGTTACTTATATGTAATGGTAAGAAACAGCATTTTTTCACTGATCAGCCATAAAAATGTGGTTAACCAGTATGCAACATCATTCAACCAGTTCAAATACAATGGAGAGCCGATAACTGATCATCTGGTCAGAGAAAAACAGCTGGCAGCAATAATCGAAACTGAAATTGCAGCCCTTCCTCCCCGAATGCGTGAAGTGTTTGAGCTGAGCAGAAAAGAAAACCTCAGCAACAGGCAAATTGCCGAGAGACTGGGCCTGTCGGAATTTACTGTGGCAGACCAGATAAAAAAGGCGTTGCGGGTACTCAGATTACGTATAGGTCTGGTTCTATTTGTTGCCCTTCATTTCATCAGATAAAAACGATTATTATTTTTTACTTTCCTATCCCCGATCTGTTTTCCTGAAAAGTCTTACTTCTATAGACCAGGTAATTAATGGAACGGGACGAAAAAAAATTCAGGGCTTTACTGCAAAAATATAACCAGGGTATATGCACTCAGGAAGAGATCGCCTGGCTTGAATCATGGTATTTGCAGTTGAATGAAAAAGACAAAGCCAGCTTATCCAGAACTGAGCTGGATGAAGAACGATCAGCCATCTGGGCAGCGGTTGAAAATCAAACCCATGAAATCACTTCCACAAAATTATGGCCCAGGATTGCCGCTGCGGCGTCGGTACTGCTTGTACTTGGTACAGGCTTATTCTTTTACAAAGCTGATCAAGCCCCTTCAATGCCTAAACTTGCCAAAACATCCATTTACAAAAATGATATCGCCCCGGGTGGCGTAAAAGCAACCTTAACCCTGGCTGATGGCCGCAAGATTACTTTAGACGGTGCCAAAAATGGTGCCCTTGCACAGGAAACCGGAATAACCATTACCAAAGCTGCAGACGGACAACTCATTTATACCGTGTCAGATTCAAAATCTAAAAATGCATTTGCCTTTAACACAATTTCAACACCTAAAGGTGGCCAGTATCAGGTGCGGCTACCAGATGGTACTGAGGTATGGCTCAATGCGGCGTCATCACTTAAATTCCCGGTTTCTTTCAGCAACAGCAAACAGCGTAAGGTTGAACTGGAGGGCGAGGCTTACTTTGAAGTTGCACACAACAAACAGCAGCCCTTTATTGTGAAAACCAACAGACAGGATGTAGAAGTATTGGGGACACATTTTGACGTAAAATCTTATGCAGACGAACCTGTTACCAAAACAACTTTACTGGAAGGCAGTGTACGGCTGAATGGCTCAACAATGCTTAAACCCGGTCAGCAGGGCCTGAGCAAAGGAAACAGCCTCAATGTGAAGCAGGTAGATGTAGATGAAGAACTGGACTGGAAAAACAAACAGTTTATCCTCAATGACGAAGACCTTCAGGTAGTGATGCGCAGATTGGCCAGATGGTATGATGTTGAGGTCGTATATGAAGGAGAACCCGCAGATGTCCAGTTTGTAGGTGTGGTATCCAGCACAAGAAATATCTCAGGAGTACTCAAATTAATGGAGCGTACCGGAAAGGTGCATTTTAAAATAGAGGGCAAAAAAATAACCGTCCTTAAACAACCATGAACTAACCAATTTACAGAATTATCAACCAAACCTAACCAACATGAAGAAAATCTACAAAAAGGGTTCATAATTGCCACCGGAATACGCTCCTGAAAAATGAATACCGGATTGAGTCGAAGCAATCCGGTAAAAGTCCGGGCGTATAAAATTATGATGTGAACTAACTCAATCTCAACCCAAAACCAATCAAAGGTAATGAAATTTTACAACCATCAAGGTAGTAGATATAATATCTGCTGTCCCAAACAATTATTGCGAATTATGAAGATAACCATGCTCATAATGACCATTGCTTTATTTCATGTAAGTGCCGCTTCACTGGCACAGAAAGTTAATCTCGATAAAAAAAACGCACCGTTAAAGGCTGTGTTCAACGAGCTGGCTAAGCAAACCGGTTATGACTTCCTGGTGGATGCGAAAACACTGGAGAAGGCTAAGCCAGTTACGGTCAGCCTTAAAAATGCCTCTTTGGAAGAAGCGTTGCAGATTTGCTTTAAAGATCAGCCATTGGAATACTCTATAGATGATAAGAGTGTCGTCATCAAAGAGAAAGAGAAAACCATTTTTGACCGTATAAAAGAATATATGAATGCGGTTACCATTACGGGAACAGTTGTAGATGAAAAAGGTGTGCCTTTACCAGGTGTATCTGTTCAGGTAAAAGGCACAGCCAAAACCGTAGCTACTTCCGGCACTGGAACTTTTTCCATTAACGCAGATAAAGGTGCAACATTAGTTTTTCGTTATATCGGATTTGAGGCAAAGGAAGTTGTAATTGGCACTGAGAATAATATTAAGGTAACACTGAGAGAAGATCAAAAGGCTTTGAACGAGGTGGTTGTAGTGGGATACGGCACCTCTACAAAGAAGGAACTGACCAGTGCTATTACTACAATAAAAGCGGAAGATTTTAATGCGGGTGTGGTAACCAGTCCTGCAGCATTGCTGGAAGGTAAAGTTGCAGGTCTGAATATTACCAGTGATGGAAATCCGAACGGAACGGCAACTGTTACACTGAGAGGCCCTTCCTCATTGAGAGCTGGTGCAGCATCTTCACCGTTTTATATCATTGACGGAGTACCAGGAGCAGATTTCAATCTTGTAGCACCATCAGACATCGCATCGATTGATGTGTTAAAAGATGCTTCCGCATCAGCTATTTATGGTACAAGGGCTACAAATGGAGTAATTATCGTTACCACAAAAAAAGCAAAACCTGGTCAGCTGAGGATGAATTACGACGCCTATGCTTCAATGGAAAAAATCGCCAACCAGTTTGAGCTGGCAACTGCTGATCAGCTGAGGACTTATGCTGCAGCAACAGGACAAAGTTTTACTCCGGAGAATGACAATGGTGGTAATACCGACTGGCAGAAAGTAACACAGCGTAACAGTGGCTTTGCCCAAAACCATAACCTTTCCTTTGGCGGCGGTACAGAAAAAACAGTTTTTGGAGGAAGTCTGAATTACCTCGAGAACAGGGGGATTATTAAAAATACCGGGTTCGACCGCTTTGTAGGCCGTTTAAATCTATCTCAAAAGACATTGAATGATAAATTGAAGCTGGACTTTTCGTTAAGTAACTCTGTGACCAACTCTGACTTGCTGGTGAACGATATTCCTTTGACAAGTGTTAACGGTAAGGACCCCGGATTTTTCAAATCCATTATTCAGTACCTTCCTACGCGGACCGTCTATAATGCGGATGGTTCACTATATGTAGATCCTACGCTCGTATTAGGTTATAACCCACTGGGTCTGATTACAAATGATACATATAAGCAAAAGATTAATTTGCTGCTGGGCAACGTAAAGGGAGAACTCACCTTACCCGCTGGCATATTCTATAATTTTAATCTTGCTTATCAAAACAGGACTACTTTTAACGATACCTATTACAATTCGAAATCAGAAATTGCGCAAAACCTTAATGGTTCGGCCATCCGTTCTACCTATCAGGATACCAAGAAACTATTTGAAAACTATCTGAGCTATTCGCATAAATGGGGCAGTGATCATGACTTTAAAGCATTAGCGGGTTATTCTTATGATGAAACCACTACAGGTAATGGCTTCCAGTCAACAAACCAGAATTTTATTTCTGATGAAACCAGCTACAATAACCTTGCTTTAGGTACTGCGCCATCAGGATATCGTGTAAATTACGGTACAGTGCAGGTAGAAACATTACGCCTGATATCCTTCTATTCGCGCCTGAACTATAGCTACAAAGGCAAGTATATCTTCCAGGCTTCGGTACGTCGTGACGGATCAAATGCCTTTGGTGCAAATAACAGGTGGGGCTATTTCCCTGCAGGTTCTGCAGCCTGGAGAATTATTGATGAGTCTTTCATGAAATCGCAAACTATTTTTGACGACCTGAAGCTGCGTATCGGATATGGTAAAACTGGTAACTCACAAGGATTTCCTGCATACACCCCGCTCACACAGTATGGTACAACAGGAAACTTTTATTACAACAGCGCATTTATCGGTGCCATTGGCCCAACTCAGAACCCCAATCCAGACTTGAAATGGGAAACTACAGGTACAGTAAATGCCGGAGTTGATTTCTCGTTCCTGAAAGGAAGATTAGGTGGCTCGTTAGATGTATACCAGAAGAAAACTACCGATATGATCTCCGTTATCCCGGTTTCTACAGTAACAAACCTGGTGTCTACACTAACAGCCAATGTAGGTAGTATGGATAATAAAGGCGTGGAAATCAGTTTGAATGCAACGCCTGTGAAAGCTGCCAATTTTGCCTGGGAAACTTATGGAAATATCTCTTTCAATAAAAACAAGATTACTTCATTGGGAACTAACCTCTCAAAAATCTATGCCGGCGTTCCTGAAGGCCCCGGGCAAAGCGGTGTAACTGTCTCTATCATTGAAGCAGGTTATCCTCTCGGCCAATTTTACACACTTCAATATTTAGGTTTAACTAATGGTGTGTCTACGTATTTAGGCGCAGATGGTAATCCTACTACTACTCCGAAAAGTACAGACCAGACCTACGCAGGAAATGCACAGCCCACCTATATCTTTGGTTGGGGAAATAATTTCACTTACAAGAACTTCAGCCTTAATTTCTTCTTCCGCGGGCAGGGTGGCAATAAGATTATGAATGCTTCACTGGCAAGTTATAATCAGCCTACCCAGGTAACTACCCATAATGTGCCCGTATTAACATTGTCTGAACCTGTAACCGATATCAATGCACACCTTTATTCTACAAGATACCTGGAAAATGGCGCATTTGTGCGGTTAAGTAATGCAACGCTTGCCTATAAATTTAAGCTCGCTGGAAATTATGTCCATGGCATTCGTTTTTATCTGACGGGTACTAATTTATTCCTGATCACGAAGTATAAAGGCGTAGATCCTGAACTTAATCTGAGCCTGAATAACCAGGCCAGCGGGCAGTTTATCGGGGTGGACAGCAATAACTTCTATCCAAAAACCAGAAGTTTCTTAGCAGGTATTCAGTTGGATTTATAGGTGAATCTTTTAAAATTAAACACAATGACTCGTTTCAAAAAACATATAGTTATAGGGATTTTAGCCCTCACAGCAGGAATAGCAGGTATTACAGGATGTACTAAGCTTGACGTTACCCCGGTTTCTT
>Ga0247730_1001399_pt1 | contig 13431 bp, 13 predicted proteins | sample UWRJL073202C2_FD_180959 | JGI IMG/M metagenome (GOLD analysis project Ga0247730, IMG submission 180959) | Plant litter microbial communities from Arlington Agricultural Research Station in Wisconsin, United States - UWRJ-L073-202C-2 | ecosystem: Environmental > Terrestrial > Plant litter >...
CGGCGCGTGCATGAGTGCGGGCGCCGTTATCCGGACATCGACAGTTCGATCTTCATGATCGCCAGCATTACAGCCAAAAAGTCCGAAGTGATGGGAAACGCGGCCCATTTATTCACTCCGCAAAATCACCTTTACTGATGCCAAGCGCCCTAACCCCGAAAGCCCACATGGCTATCGACCCGGGCAGATATTCAATGGCTCTACCCCTACATTTCCCATCGAGGCAATCATGTCCAAACTTCATTCCCCAGTTAACGTCGGGCCGTTTACCTTCCGCCACCGCGTTGTGTTGGCACCGCTGACCCGCATGCGTGCCGAAGATGGCGCTCGTCCTGGCGCCCTGATGGCCGAGTACTACGCCCAGCGCACTTCCGAAGGCGGTTTCCTGATCGGTGAAGCCACCATCGCCGCGCCAAACGGCAACGGCTATCTCGGCGCACCAGGCCTGTTCGACGACAGCCAGATCGTGGGATGGAAACACGTCACCGACGCCGTGCACGCTAAAGGCGGCAAGATTTTTCTGCAGCTTTATCATGCGGGTCGCCAATCCAATGTCGACGTGCAGCCTGCAAACAGCATCCCCGTCGGCCCGTCGGAAGTCCTGCACGGCGGCGTTGCTTACACTACCGAAGGTTGGGTGCCCAATACCCCGAACCGCGCCCTGACCATCGAAGAGATCGCAGACCTGGTAGAAAACTTCCGCAGCGCTGCCGAGCGCGGCGTGAAAGCCGGTTTTGACGGCGTGGAACTGCATGGCGCCAACGGCTATTTGATCGACCAGTTCCTGCAGGACAACAGCAACAAGCGCACCGACATTTACGGCGGCTCGTTCGAGAACCGCGCACGCTTCCTGCTGGAAGTGACCAACGCGTTGATCTCGGTGTGGGGCAGTGATCGCGTGGCGGTACGTGTCGGCCCGAGTGGCACCTGGGGTGACATGGGGGACAGCGATCCAGAAGGCCTGTTTACCTACGTCGCGCAACAATTGGCGCCGCTGAACCTGGCTTACCTGCACCTGATCGAGCCGCGCATCCTGGGCAACATCGAGGACGAGAATGCCGACCCTGCGCCGGTGGCAGCCCAACTTATGCGCAAACACTACAAAGGCGTGATCATTGCTGCCGGTGGCTTTGACAGCGAATCCGCCGAGGCCATCCTTCAGGCTGGCGACGCCGACCTGGTGGCCTTTGGTCGCCACTTCATCGCCAACCCGGATTTGCCGGAGCGTCTGCGTCACAATCTGCCACTGAACGCTTATGACCGTCCGACCTTTTTTGGCGGTACCGAGGTGGGTTACACCGACTACGCGTTCTATAAAGAAGAAGCGATTGCGTAACGTCTTTCGCCAAGCTCGAGTGGGAGCCTATACATCCGACCGCCGACCCGTAGCGCAACTTCAACTTTCAAATTAAATACTAAACACTTAAAAAGTTGAGCTCCAAGAATGAATGACGGCGGCCAATGGCCGCCGTTATTCTGCCGCGAGAAAATTGAAGCTTATACGTCAGCGTTAGAGCCGACGGTCCGGCGCAACGATTGCGGGGATTGGCCATATACGCGCAAGAACGCCCGGCGCATACGTTCGCGGTCGCCAAATCCGGTCTCCGAGGCCACCGCTTCAAGCGTCAGGCGCCCCTGTTCGATCATCAATCGGGCGGCCTCCAGACGCAGATTTTCGATGGCCTTGGCGGGGGAGCTTCCGGTCTGCTCGCGAAAGCTTCGACTGAACTGCCGAGGGCTCAGGCACGCCGCATCCGCCAGGTCTTCCACGGAAAGGTCGCGACGCAAGTTTTTTCGAGCAAAGTCCAGCGATTGCTGAATACGGTCGGAGCTTGGACTCAGTTCCAGCATCGCCGAATGCTGGGACTGCCCACCCGCGCGGCGATGGTATAGCACCAGCCGCTGCGAGACGGTCCGGGCCAGCGCGGCACCGTAATCCTTCTCGACCATACCGATGGTTAGATCGAGCGCAGCGGTCATCCCTGCCGAGGTCCAGATCTTGCCATCGATGATGAAGATGCGATCTTCTTCGACCTTGATTGCAGGGAATCTGTCGCGCATTTCCTTGGCTCGAGCCCAGTGCACTGTAGCTCGACGGCCATCGAGCAACCCGGACTCGGCAAGCGCGAAAGCACCGACGCACAAAGCGCCTACCCGCCGCGAATCGGCATTGGCTTCAACCAGAAAGGAGTGAATACCGTCCGACGCCGAACTGCGATCCATTGCACCGCTGATCAAGACAGTATCGAAATCAGTCTTGTTGAACTGCTGAGTATCAACCGAAGTGAACAGCGAGCTGGCGACCAAGCCACCATGCTCGGATAGAACACTGATGTCGTAGAGTTTTTCACCCGCGGCCAGGTTGGCAAACTCGAAAGCCGAAAGCGCAGCAAGGCTCATCACTTGAAAATCGGGCCGTACGATTAACGCCACACTTTGCATAAAAACTCCCGTTCGCCCAAGTGAGCACTGGTTTGGCGCATGGATGTCTGGTGACAGGCGAAACGTAAGCATGCGCGAAAATCTCGGGACTTCAAGCAGAACCTTAATTTGGAGAGGGCAGCGTTTTGCGCCGGATAGATTCAGTAAGGCCGATATTGAGGTACGAGAAACTTCAACCCGCAGCCAGTGCGCCATTGAACTGCATTACGCACTCCAGTTCGTCCGGCCCCGTGCTAGCACGCATTAGTTGAGCGCGTTAAACGGTTCGAAAAAAACCGTGTTACGGCCAGGTAGCAACCGGATGACCATCTGGTGACTGGCTGCAGACTCCAGTGCGCTGGAGTGGTCACAGTACTGATCATCATCGGTAGTGGTCATCAAGTTGATCCTGCGGCTGTCGTGGTGTCGGGCGCGGCGTCTTGCGGCCTGACGCAGTGAAGACAGATTAAGCAGCTTGAACTCCGTCAATAGGTCGGAATACCAACATTTCCAGCCATAAAAATGACCAACCCGAGGCCGAAAACGATGGTTTTACGGCCTTTACCGACATACGGACGTTCACTACTCTGGCCCTATTTCATGCAACCGCCTTTGGAGCAAACCGCATGACTCATAAAGGCACGGCCGTTATAACCGGCGCTGGTACAGCAATAGGCAAAGCTTTCGCTCACCGACTGACTCAACGGGGCTACGACTTGATTTTAATTGCGGTGGATCGGCCGCAACTAATGACGCTTGCTGCAGCGCTTACTGACTCCAGCGGACGATCGGTGGAAGTGCTGAATGCTGATTTGGCAGTGTCCGCCGAAGTTGTCCGCATCGAGGCCTTGTTAAGCCAGGACGCCAGTATCACATTGCTCATCAACCATCACGACATCACTGAGGAAAATGAGATAGGGGCCACAATCGCCTTGGGGATCACTGCTCCCGTACGCCTGTCTTACGCGTTGGCAAATGGTTTCGTAAAGAGGGGCGCCGGAACGGTTATCAATCTGGTGCCCGTGTTCGAGGCCAGTTCCGGTGCTGCCATAGAGTCGGCGAACAGCGCTTTTTTGCTCTCGCTATCCCACGCGCTGCGGCAGCATTTCAATAAAGTCGCAGTACGAGTTCAAGCAATTCTGTATGCAGGTTCACAGCAGATCCAATATCAAAGCGCAGTGGCCATTGTGGATGCCGCTCTAGAGGATTTTGATTCTGGAGAAGCCATCTCGCTACCCAAGTTTGCCGATCGGGTGATATGGAATAAATTCGAGGTTGCCCGACTGGAATTGTTCAGTCGGGTAGCAGGGAGCCCCAATGTTGTTTCACCTGCACGTCTGCTCCATTGACCTTCGGTGGGTAGCGAATGCGTGTCTCTCCGCTAAGTGATTGCAGGCATCCTCGTCCAAACCTCTTGCGAGCCCGCTGGCGGCACTGCTGGCAGGACCTTTGGGCATGAAATAGGTCATCCTATTAACCACGCGGTTGGACGCGGCGCACCTCCCTTGCTTTTGGTAGATAAAAATCCCCGGGGCGCTTCTGCCGGATAGACTGTTCATGACTATGAGCCGCTCTCCGCAAACGCCCGCTATCGGGGAGATTTCGGCTGGTTACGACAGGCAGCTATTGGCCCAGAGTGTGTAAAAACGCGCGCGGGTGCTATCGGCGCGTAGCGACGTCGGTGGTGGGCTGAGTAGTTGCACGCAGTAAGCCTTGAGGGCCGTCACTATGCTCTTGGAGGTCTCAGCGAGGCTTATCGCGCGTCAGGTAGGCATCCAAGCCGACCGTTTCAGGCCGACAATGCCTTTATCAAGCGGTTGGTGCAGAGGATTTTCATAACCCGCTTCATGTTGTAGGCCAGTACGTTCGGGCTCATTTGTGCACTGACGCCGTCCAGCCTTCGCGTCAAAAAATGCGTAGCGCCCATCCACTGTTTTAGCGTCCTGAAGGGATGCTCAACTGTGCGCTTTCTGACTCGCATCATGTCCGGCGCTTTGCTCAGCCGAACCTGCATCTCTTCCAATATCGCCTCGTGCTCCCAGCGTCGGACACGCCGTTGTTTGCTAGGTGTTCACTGCTGTGGACGCCGACGCCAAATTGACCCACGCGCCGGTGCAACACTGCCCCATCCCCAACCTACGCAAATTCAGCACAAACAATGATTCGCAACGAACCAGACAGGGTTCAGTGAACTCTCGGCAAATGGGTCAATTCGGCGTCAGCGCCAACACTGGCTGACCAGCGGTAATGGACGGTTCTCGATCGGCAACTACCGGCAGAAGCAGCCGGGACATGCTCACAAAAAAAGGGGACTTATTGACTGCGCTTTTCGTCTCAACTCGTGGCTATCAAACCGCCGCTATCTTATTAGTTTGGGCACTGGGCATTAAAACTGGCGCCGCGCGCGAAATCAAAAAGCTTGTTGTTTTAAAGTTCCTTTGTTGGCTCTACCAGCAAAAGCGCCTTGTTGCTCATCATTCGCCCCCTCCAAAATCAGATTGAATAAGTGCTGATCTGTTCGAGTCAGGACACGCCCTTTACGCAAACCACGCATGACCACGGTCGAAAAGGTGTCTTGGGCCTTGTGCTTACCGGCCTTGCCGCTCTTGGTTGCTTTCAGTTTGCTCATTTTTGATCACCTTTGAAATCATGCTATGGCGGCTCAGCGTCGATCACAAGGATCGCCGAAACAGCGCTGCACTACATCGCGGCCTTGTACGAAGTTGAACGAGAAGTCCGCGAACTGGATCCGGGTGATCGACAGCGAATACAGCAGGAAGAAGCAGCGCCAATCGCCGACGCACTTCATACCTAAATGACCGCCCAAGACAGATTGTGCCTGAGGGTGCGACCATCGCCAAGGCCTTGGATTACAACCTCAAACGCTGGATAGCGCTGACGCGCTATCTCGATGACGGTGCTGTGCTCATCGATAATAACTGATGCGAGAATCAAATTCGGCCGTGGGCTCTTGGTCGCTTAAACTGGCTTTTCGCGGGCTCGTTACGCAGTGGTAAACGTGCCGCAGCGATCATGAGTTTGATCCAGTCGGCGCGGCTCAACGGGCATGATCCGTATGCTTATTTGAAGGATGTTCTTACACGCCTGCCGACGCAGCGGGCGAGTGAGATTACCGAGTTGTTGCCGCACAGGTGGGTACCCGTTTAATCACGCAAGGTGTGTTGGGCGGACGCTTACGTTTGAAGCAGCAATCCTGAGTCCACCTTACAAGCGGAGGTCTGAGCCAGCGCATTAAGCCCCTTCTGTACACCCGTTTCTCAGCGACTCCCAGCCTCACCCTGACCGGCTGCAATGGGTCGAAAGCTGTCTGTCGTGAACGACCGCTTCTGGCCGATAGCAGCCGGTCGGACGATCGCAGTTTCTCATTCCAGGTTGCGAATACCGCTGTTGCTGTAAGTGTTCCGCAGCTCTGCCACGCTTGGGGTTGCGCATCAACAGGGGTCCAAAAGCTCCCAACAGGCCCAGCATAATCAACGGTAGGAACATCACTGAACCCAGCCCGAAATTGCTGACGATCAACGTGATGGCCGCGGGGCCAAGGAGCATTCCTGAGAACCCTATGCCATTGACGATGCCGATGTTTCGCCGCTGTCTTTACTGTCGCCGCACTCTCAATGTTCAGCCGGGAATGATCCTCGCTGAATTGATCAACACAGAGGGCGTTTGAACATCCGCTTTCATTGGGCGTAGCGGCGTGTTCATGAATGCACAGTTTCCTGCAGCCCGTCAGGTAAAAAAGGGAGTGCATATAAACCTCTCTATCGATGGGTCGGTGGTTGAACCGGCGCAAGCATGAAAACCTCTGTTCCCGAGTACAGCCCTTCTATCGTCGCCACTGTGGTTGCGCCCAGGACTTTCCTATACAAGCCCTGGGCCTGATTGTCTGCGCGGGTCGATATCAGAATGTTCTGCACCGTTTGCCCTGATTGACGGAGCAGGAAGACAAGCTGGTCGAGAGAGTCTCTGATGAGTCGAGTCCCGAGTCCTTGGCGCTGCAACTCACCGCAGACTGCGATCTGATCCAGCTCCAGGGTGACGAGAGCACGGATACCGGACTTCTGCGCCCAAAAAGCGTAACCACGGATATTGCCGTCCACCAATAGAACGAACGCGAGCAAACGTGGCTCGGCTGCCAGGGTGGCACTGACCCATTGTTTCGAATCGCGCTGCCGACTGAAGGCTTGGGCGTGGAGGCTGGCAATAGCCTCCAGGTCGCCGACCATGGCGGCGCGCACACAGACGTTCATTGAGTAACCGGTTCCTTGACACTAATAGGCTGTAAAGCAAGGTCGGAATGGATCATGCCTGCTGCTATTTTCTCGGCAACCATAATGATGGGCGCGTTGATGTTGGCCGTCGGCACTTTCGGCAGGATCGAGCCATCAACGATACGCAGCCGTTGCACGCCATGCACATGACCCTCGCTGTCGGTCACTGCAAAATCATCGCTGCCCATCCGGCAGGTGCTGGTGGGGTGATGCTCGGTGTTGGCGACCTCGCGCAGCCATGCGGCCAGCTCGGCATCGGAGGCCTTGAGTGTCGGGGTCTCCACAGCGCCGCTGCGGTAGGCGGCCCACGCCGGTTGCTCGACCATCTGCAATGTCTTGCGGATGCCATCGACCATCTGCGTGACATCGCGAGGGTCGGTCAGGTAGTTGAAACGGATGATCGGCTTGTGCGTCGGATTGGCCGAGCGCAAGGCGATACTGCCTCGGCTGTAGGGGCGCATCTGGCTCACGAAGTATTGGAAACCATCGGCGATATGCACTTTTCCTGATTGGAAGTCGGCCAGAAAAGGCAGAAATTCATGCTGCATGTTGAAGTAATCAACGTCATCGCTACTCTTGAAAAACGATCCCACTTCGAAAAAAGGCGTGGCGCCCAGCCCGGTTTTGAACAACGACCATTGAACGCCCAGCTTCAGCCGGCCCAGGGTGTTCAGTTGCCGGGATATCGACACGCCGGCGGGCGAGGTAAAGCGCAGCGGCGCGACAACGTGATCCTGTAAGTCGGCGCCTACACCGGGCAAGTGCACGGCGCACTCGATGCCGTGGCCAGCCAAGGCACTGCGTTCGCCGATTCCCGACAACATCAGCAATTGTGGCGAACCGATGGTGCCGGCGCACAAGACTACTTCGCGTGCGGCATGCAGAACTTTTTGCTCGCCCTTGTGCTTGAGTGTCACGCCGGTGGCAACCTTATTTTCAAGGTTGACGCGCTCTACCAGGCACTCGGTGAGTACGGTCAGGTTGGAGCGGCGGATGGCCGGTTTCAAGTAGGCAAGACTCGTGCTGCAGCGCACCCCATCACGAATGGTCGCCTGGGTGACATGAACGCCTTCCTGACTGCCACTGTTGTAGTCGCCCGCGTCTGGCAGGCCAAATTCCTGGCCGGCCTTGAGGAAGGATTGATACAGCGGATGATCGGCTTTGCTGCGCGTGACGGTGATCGGACCGTCGCCACCACGTTCGGGGTCGCGGCCACCTTCGAAACTCTCCATCTTGCGAAAGTACGGCAGGCAGTCGTCGAAATCCCAACCTTCGACTCCCAGCTCTCGCCAGCTATCGTAGTCGTGACGACTGCCACGTACGTAAACCATGCCATTGATCGACGAACTGCCGCCCAGGCAGCGGCCGCGTGCCTGGCCGATAATACGGCCATACAGTTGCGGCTCTGGCTCGCTTTCGAACTTCCAGTTGAAGACATCGCTTTCGATGGGAAAGGTCAGCGCTGCAGGCATCTGGATGAAAATGCTTTTGTCGCTGGGGCCTGCTTCAACGAGGCAGACCGTGATGGCAGGGTCGGCGCTTAGACGGTTGGCCAGCACACAGCCAGCGGAGCCTGCTCCGACGATGACGTAATCGTATTCTTGAACGTTTTTAAGCATCTTTTGAAACCTGCTTTGTAGCAATGGCTTGAGCCGCCCGGCACTCACCAGGCGGCATTTCAGCGAGCGATCATGCGTCTTGCAGGGCTCCGGATGCCGGCTTGCTAGCCGCACTGACAGAAGTGTCTTCGACGACATATTGCGAGAGCGTCTGCCACTGGGTGCGGCTACTGCGCTTGAGTTGCACCAGTCGCCAGAGGCCAAGCACCGTCAGAATGACAAACGCTACGGGCGCATAGCTGACCGGCGGATCGGGCAGAGGCACCAGCGAGTAGTACAGCACGCAGGACAGCGCGAGGGTGGAGATGATCGGGAACACGATGTGCACCAGCACGTTCAGCTCTTTGCGCATCACCGTGGTAAAGAATCGCGCCACCCCGATATTGCCCATGAAGTACACGAACACATAGATGATCGTGGCCAGCGTGGCGAGCATGAAGAACGCCTGGTCGGGTTTCATCAGCGAGCCGCCGATCAGTGCTACCGCCAGTGCCAGGCCGGTCTGCGCTTTGATCGCATTGTGCGGCGTGCGGTGTACCGGATGGATACTCTTCAGCCAGCTGGGGATAGCTTCGGCACGGGCCATGGCATACCAGTTGCGTGTCGAGTCCACGGTGCAAGCGATGCACACCGCAATACCGGAGTTGAGCAATGCCAGCAAGATCAGAATCCAGCCGTTGCCCCACAGCCGGTGGGCGACGGCAAAGGCGGGGCTGTCAGCGGACGAGGCCAGAGAATCCAGGTGGGCAATGCCCCAGCCGGTCTGGATGCCCCAAGCACAGAATACGTAATACACGCCCAACAAAATCAGAGAGCCGATGATCGCCTGCGGAATCACCTTGCGAGGATTGCGGGCTTCTTCGGCCACCGCCGCCGCGCCTTCCCAGCCGGTAAAGGCGAAGATCGACAACACCACCGCCAGGAAAAATCCATGGGAACTGGAGCTGTTGGCGGGATTGAAACCAGCCAGGCTGACGCCGCCTTCGCCGGGGGACATCAGCCCGCCTACCGCCAGTGCCGCGACAATGAGCATTTCTACCACGGACAATACAGTGAGCATTTTTCCCGATGTCTTGATGCCTTTATAGGCAATCCAGCCCACTACCAGGAGGATGACCGCAGCAATCAGCTGCCAGGGAATATCGATGCCGTAGTTCTGGGCAATTTCGGTCTGCAGGACAAAACCGGTGTAAGCCGCAAGTCCGCCGGGTATCAGTGCGACGATCCAGGAGTACAGCCAGCCGACCATAAAGCCTGCGCTCGGCCCGACGGTTGCGCTGACATAGGTATAAAACCCGCCGGCCGAAGGAAAATGCTTGCCCAGCTGTGCCAGCGATATGGCCACGATCAGGCCGATAATGAAGGCTGCTATATACGCCGAAGGTGCTCCCAGACCTGCCTGCTGGGTATTGAACGCGATAGTGGTAAGCACCCCGACGGCGGGTGCGATCTGCGCGATGCTTTGCATCAGCACGGTCACCAGACCCACCGAGTTGCTTTGCAATCCGGTAGCCGGTGGAGTGTGCGGGTGATCGTCGTTCATCGAAATCTCCTCAATTTTTTTATCGCGTCAGGTATCTATCGGTTTCACTGAGGATCGGCGGACCTGACCGTGCCTCGGATGACCTGAGTATCATTGCGCGAATACGTGCAGTCAATACCTGAATACGTGTATTTATTTATGGAAATATACAATGTTCATTGAAATTTATGATCGATAAGTGAGCATTGACTGCACGATATCGTGCATGTAGCCTTGGCTTCATATTCTTACTCAACGGAGCACTCCCATGTCTTTCAGTCCAAGCCCGTATGAACTCGACATCAACGACCAGATCGCTGCGCTCGATGCCCAGCTTGCCTATTCACTGCCTGTGCAGTTGAGCGCACTGGACCTGGGCAGCTATGACCGTATCGTGCTGACTGGCATGGGCTCTTCGGACTACACCGCGCTGCCGATCGAGCGTGACTTACTGGCTCGGGGATATCCGCTGTGGCGGATCGATGCAGGCCGCCTGCTGGATTTTCCGCAGTTGATCACGTCGCGCACCTTGCTCTGGGTCACCTCGCAGTCGGGCATGAGTGGTGAAGTGGTTTCTTTGCTCGCACAACTGACTGGCGAGCGCCGGCCGAAAACCTTGATCGGCGTGACCAATGACGAAGCCAGCACACTGGCTAGAGCCGCCGATATCCTCGTCGCGCTGAAGTCGGGCAGCGAAGCGACGGTCAGTTCCAAAAGCTATATCAACACCCTGGTCGCGCAATACCGGATTGCCCTGGCCCTGCGCGGCGAAAGTGAAGCGCCCTTGCTGGCAGCGCTTCAGGCATTTCGCGAGCCAATGGCACGCCTGATTGCCGATCGGGCGCCGGTTCAGCAACTGGTTGACCAAGCCTTCGACAATGGCGAACCACGTCTGGCCCTGGTCGGTATCGGTGCAGATGGCGCCACTGCCATGACCGGCGCGCTGATTCTCAAAGAAGCCTGCAAAGTCATGGCCGAAGGTTATCTGAGTGGTGAGTTCCGTCATGGTCCGCTGGAAACATCGGGCCCGGGAATGCTGGCGCTGCTGATAGGCGACGGGCGAGACGGCACCTTGCAAGTACTCGCCGAGGACCTCAAGACAAATGGGACAACTGTCGTCACACTGGGGCCGCAGGCTTATGGCAACAGCCAGTTGATGGCCAGCGAAGGCCAACATGAGCTGGTAAGACTGATCAGTGGCATCCTTCATATCCAACACTTCACCGTCAGCATCGCCCGCGCCCGCGGTTTGGTGCCTGGGCAGTTTCTGTACGGCAAGAAGATCACGGTGACCCTATGATCGTGGCGGGCGAGGGCGGCCTTCGCGCTGGGATCGATATCGGCGGTACCGGTCTGCGTCTGGTATTGCTGCAGGCCAGCCGCGAAGTGGCAGCCGTCACCTTGCCCACGGCTACGTTCGAGCGCTACGCTGCCGCCGATCGACCCGCGCAACTGGTGCGGCAGATCCGGCAGTTGCTACCTGTCGGCGGCCATCTGTTGTCACTAGGCATTGGTGCCAGCGGGCCGGTGGATGTAGCGCGAGGAGTCATCGAAAACCCTGGCACGCTGCCGGTGTTTTCCGGCTTTGCGCTGGTCGCGCCATTACGTGAGCAACTCCAGATCCCGGTGGCCATTGATAACGACGCGGTGGCCGCTGCTCTAGGCGAATTTCACCTCGGGGCAGGGGTGGGCAGCCGACGAATGCTCGCCGTGACCCTCGGTACCGGAGTCGGCGTGGCGTTGTTGGTGGATGGCCAACCGTGGCGCGCCATTGATGGATCGCATCCGGAAGGCGGCCACATTCCCGTGAGCGACGACCCTGTCCAATGTTATTGCGGTCTGCATGGCTGTTGGGAAACACTGGCCTCGCGCGGCTGGTTGCAGACGCAGTTGGCGAAGCTGCTGCCGGATGTGGCGTACGAACGACAAGACCTGGCGTTTTTCCAGGCACGTGTCGCCGAGGACGGCAGGGTGCGCGAGCTGTTCGAACGTTATGGGCGTCAGGTCGGCCGCGGCCTCAACAGCCTGGCGATGCTCTACGGGCCGGATCTGATCGTACTGGGTGGCAGCGCGGCCCGGCTTTATCCGCTTTACGAACACTCCGTGCTCCGGTCTTTGCAGCGCAGCGCCGGTTTCGAACTCAGCGTACCCATCGTCGCCTCATCTCTGGGCGACGCCGCCGGGGCGTTCGGGGCGGCATTGCTACCAACGCTATGAGGCATTTTGCGTTCGCTGGGTGAACTCGTTACTCTTTGCACACAAACGTGCATATTCCTCTGCCAACGAGTAAAAAATGACAGCGTCAGAACGCCGGCTTCAGATTGTGGAGCTCATCAGGGAGCGGGGCTATATCAACGCCGGGGAACTGTCTGAGCTGTTCGCGGTGGACAGCTCCACCATCCGCCGCGATCTGTCGTCACTGGAAAAGAGCGGAAGACTGATCCGTACCCACGGCGGCGTATTGCCCGCCCAGGACGCGCATCAAGGCGACACGCCTTACAACGTGCGACGCAACATGAACATGTCCGGCAAAGCCGCTATTGCCCAGGCAGCACTCGACTACATCAAGGACGGGCAGTCGATCATTCTCGACAACGGCTCCACCGTGTTTCAACTCGCACTGGCCCTCAAGGCGCGCAAGAACATAACGGTCATTACCAATGACCTGATGATCGCCATGCAGCTTTCCCAGCATCCGAGCATCACACTGCACGTCGCCGGTGGCCTGATGCTCGATAACGTGTACACCCTGGTCGGTCCAGAGACGGTGCAAAAATTTGAGAATATCCATACCGACTGGGCGTTCATCGGCGCAGAAGGTGTCCATCCGCAAAGCGGCATCACCAATATCAACACCGTCGAAATCCCGATCAAGCAGGCGATGATCGCCTCAGCCAATCAGACCATCGTCCTGGCTGACAGCTCCAAGCTCGGCTACAAAGCGTTTGCCCATGTCTGCGGCCTCGATGCGATCACCCGGGTCATCAGCGATGATGAGGGCGGGTTGAAGCAGCGCAGTGCCTATGGCAAAAAACTGGAATTCGCGCGTTTGTCATGAAACGGGCAAAAATTTCTAGTGTCTGTTAATCACTGGGTCCTTGGTTCGAGTCCAGGTCGTGGAGCCATCTAATTCAAGGGGTCGAGCAGACCTTTGTAGGACCTTTCTCCATCCCAGTGATTTCGCATATTGGGTTGATGAGGCTGCAAAACTGCTCGACTGCTTCGAACCTGTACCTCATAGCCTTTTCCGAACGACCCAACCTGGTCTCTTAAATCAATCCGATTGAGAGCAGGCGTCCGTGAAATCGGCATCGGTCATCTCGACCAAAGGCGGACCTGGAAAAACCACGGTCACCGCCAATCCAGGCGCGTTCTGCGCTGACTCAAACATCCGAACCCTGCTGATCGATCTCTATACGCAACCCTCGTTGTCCTCGTTTTATCGCATCAACCTTGAGCGGTACGGGCAGATCGAGCAACTGAGCGCGCTGGACGGCGAACGGCTCAGCGACTGGCTGCGATGATCAGCATCATGGGGCGATGCAGCTCATCGGCCAGCGTCGGACGTCGCTGCAGATCC
>Ga0247730_1001400_pt1 | contig 13430 bp, 6 predicted proteins | sample UWRJL073202C2_FD_180959 | JGI IMG/M metagenome (GOLD analysis project Ga0247730, IMG submission 180959) | Plant litter microbial communities from Arlington Agricultural Research Station in Wisconsin, United States - UWRJ-L073-202C-2 | ecosystem: Environmental > Terrestrial > Plant litter >...
TGGGTGTGCAATACTATAGCTTTGATCCAGGGACAGTTAGGCCAGAACAAAGTAGAGAATAGAGAACGCACCTGGTCAATAACTATTGAGGTTCGTCACTGACAGTGATAGAGTCTGAGCTACAGAACAGACAGACTCAGCCCGTCGTCGTCATTGCCCGAGCTATCGAGAGCATTGGCTGAGGTGGCAGTACCGGTGAGGGCGTTAATGACAAGTCACGTATAGCATCGAGGCAAACATTTTGTTCAAAGTGATGCTTGGCTTTTGTATAAAGATAGAAGAGAAAGAAGAAAGAGGTGATGATGCTTGACGTCGAAAGACAAGAATAAAAAGTACACGTGATCGTATTATTAGCGCTTTCAAGCTTGCATCGCCTCCATCTGCATCTCTCTTCCCCTCCACCTCGTCCTCTTTGAGCTCCTAAGCTCTATGTCGCAGGACTACTCCGGATCAAACATACGTGCGTGGTCTTCCTATATCCTGACCCTCTGATGATGGAACAGTATTCCAGATGCTGGAAACGGCGGGAGCGGTACCGTTGGGGGTCGTGGGGGGGACGTTGGCTCTTACAACACGTTTGCCGCTGCTGGCGTGATCATAAACACCACGAATAACAACTATCGCTTACCTGCTCCGTAAGCAACTTCTACCAGGATAGTTACCTTGTTCTTCGTACTGAGTCTCGTACCATAGACCCGCCGCAGAGGCCCCTTCCGATTCTGGATATCACATTCCATCCACACCCGAGATCTTCTTCGGACGAGAGGCGATCGTGCAAGAGACTGCCGCTCGAGTCCTGCACGGCGAACATGTCGCGCTCATCGGCCCAGGTGGCATTGGGAAAACTAGCATCTCCAAGGCTATCATGCACGATGAACGAATTGTGCAGTACTTCAAAAATCATCGCTATTTCGCCACGTACGACGGTGTTGCCAACTCTATGATGACCCACACCACCTTCCTCACCCGTCTCGCGGCCGCTCTCCTCATCAACGACGCTTCATTGTCAACCATTCGTGCGAAGCTCCTTGCTTCCCCAACTCTTCTCGTCATAGACAACGCAGAGACGTTCCTTGACGCTGCCTCTGACGATGGAGATGCAATATCTGTGGATATCGAAGATTTGGGAGCGTGCTCATCCGTCCATCTCATCATCACCACTCGCAATGAGAATCTGCCAAACTTATCCTGGTACCGTCAAGACGTTGGCGGCTTAGGCATGGAGGCTTCTCGTGATACGTTCAAGGCTGTCTACAAGTTCAAGGACATTGGTGATTGCCTTGACTCCCTTTTCTCCAGCCTTGACCACCACGCATTATCGATCAGCCTTCTGTCCCATGCAGCTACGCAGAACAAATATCGGACGACGGACAGGATCATCAAAGCCTGGGGACAACAGCAGACACACCTGCTCCGAAGGGGAAAGGGGAAATCACGGAACTTGGCATTCACGATTGAATTGTCCCTCAGCTCCCCTTCGTTGCAAGCAGCAATGACTCAAGTGTTCGCCTTCCTGCGGATTGTCGCTTTTCTTCCAGAAGGACTACATGAGGACGACCTTTCTGGTGTCTTCTCAGACGACACAGACATTCAAATCATCGCAGACACCGTTTGTCTCTCCTCCCTCACATATCGATCTGGTGATCGTTACACAATGCTTGCTCCAATTCGGATGTACATTATGGACCAGTATAATGCAAATTTGACGTACGAAGATCCTGTCGTTATCTCCGTACGAAACTATGCATATCAGCAGGTCTCTGATGATCCTGAATTCTGGGGAGTGCGAGAGAGCGCCAATACGGAAAGACTTCTGGCTTTCGACTTAACCTCGAAGCATGTTCAACATGACTACAATGCTTGCCTGAGGACACTCCAAAGTGTACAAACCTTATGCAGCGCACTCTACTATTATCATCCTCGTGAAACCAGCCTGTTCCCGCTCCTTCAGGCTGTTTCTGTAACGTATCCTACACTGCAGGCAGAGCTTATAGTGGCAAAGGCCCAGTGTCTGATTGGCATCTGCTGGCTACAGTATAAGCTACATCAAGAATTCATCCGCAATGGTATGCTGGGAACAGCAGAGTCTTTCTGTTGCAGCAATATGCCCATCTGTACCAAGCAACTAGTGAGCTGCTTGAGACTGAAAGGCATCAAGTACCAACAGAACGGAAACCTCTTTCTGGCAGATGAGGCACTACGCGAAGCCTCCGCCCTTGCTCACTCCCTGAACGATCCCTTGGATGAGGCACTTCTCAACCACAACTTGTCTCGAATTCTGTTCCTCCGAGGGGACATCTCAGAAGCTACCTCTCTGATGGCCTCTGCCGAGGAATACTTCAGGTCCAATAACAAACACATCCATTTGGTTGGTCTTTTGCTATACCGGATTGCTGTTCTTCTGTATAAGAAAGACTTTGAGACTGCACGAGATATCCTTGGTCAGGCTGAGGCGCTTGATCGCAGATACAATGGTGGCAGGAGGAGTCGCAGGCTTCTGAACTGGAAGGCAAGTATTGAAGGTTGGGCAGGGAATATAGCAGCTGCAATGAAGGTCTTAGACGAAGCTATTACGGATGAGATACGTCCAGGAATGCTGGAATTTGACCAGTATGTGCATGCGTGGAGGGCAAAGGCATACTATGCAGCAACCGTGGGAAGCTTTGACGATGCTCGCATATTCCTCACTCAAGCAACCAAATTGCAGTCCAAAACCGGGAGGAGAAGTGTTACTAACGATCTATTGGCAGCATATATTGAGCTGTACTCTGGCGAGCTGGGCAGGGCAAAGAAACTGTTGGACACAATGCTACAAGAGGATGGCCAAGGTAGTATTCGGCTCGCAGGATTCATCCATCGAGCGCTTGGTGAAGTCCAGCTTTTGCAGGGAGACAGAGACGAGGGAGTAATTCATTTCGGAAAAATAGTATCTATGTGCAATGCTTCTGGGATAGCACCGAAGCTCTTGTACGCAAGTAGCTATCACTTCTACACATTGTCCTAAGTACGGAAACTACAGCAAAATGTGTCCGAATTCAAGTGTATTCAGGTTCAGCCAGTAGACAGAAGATACCGCTAATCATCGAGCAAAGAACAAGTTCAGCTGGGCAGGAAAGACCAATCGCCCCAATGCCAGCACCAGAGATTTACGAAGACAAACACTTCGATAGCGGTGTTCAAAGACCTGGCCAACAGATTTGCAAGTGAACAATATTAGAAATACGCTTATAGAGACATTTGGGACACATATCTGCAAGGAATTTGTCAGTACCTGAAGTCAGTTGAACACAAGATCCAGCGTACATACCATAGTCTGATGAAAGCGATGTTACAGCCGTGGATATAGCGATCCTAATCTTACTCTTCTCCGCGTTCTTGTCATCGGAACAATTCTTGGCTAGCTTTGTCTGCAAGTTGGCGGATGTAAGCAGCCATTAGGAGAAAGTGCGACCTTGCAGCGATTGGAGGCCCCGCAAGAAAGAACAACAATGGAATCTGCACAGACGCTATATCAGCAACACAAGCTAGGGAATGGAAATAGACTTGAACATACGAACATATTCACCCATAACAGGAACAACTGCTGAGCGGTCTTCTATTCAGCTAGATACTTTGTATCCACTTCATCGCCAAGCATCACCTTGGATTTGTCGTCTTCCCTCATGCTTCAAGAATATAGCCAGCTCCTTTCTCCTTTCACAATAGCCTTGGATATGATCTCGAACATGCTGCCCTTCTTCTCCTCTCCTTCTCCTCGCCCTCCTGCTGATCGTCTGCCAGTCTGGCTTGGTAACCTGAGCAGCCTTCTACGTGGACGGCGTTACGATCCGTGAATGAACCACACCTATATCGATTCAGATCTTGAGGCCATCCCAAACCGTCTACGCGTGTGTGACTACAAGCCCAAGCAAACGCCCATAATATGGTCGAATACTGGAAAGGATGAGGTCGAAGTCATACACCGGCAGGCCTGAATCTTAATGCAACGTCAGAGATGTATTGAATACAGAGACGACTCGACATACTGAGCTCGCGTTTTCTCGACGGCCGTGCCTCTTTCATGCCGACTCCTCTTGTATGCTTTTTGGCTTTGAACCATCGATGTCAACCTTTTACTGCATTCGAATTAGTGATGTACATTCTTTGGATGATGAATAAGGGCTCGTACCATTTTTATCCTTCCAAAGTAGTATACAGCCAAGACAAAAAATATCGTCGACACAACTTCGGCCTCTTGACAGGCGGAGCCAAAAGGCGAGGTGAACGCAGATAGCCCTGTTCAAAAAGGCTGCAGCACTTGAAATCGTCTTGACTTCAGGGGTTATTGGAATCTAGAGCAATTGGGAGGAAAAGAAAGGGACGGATGAAACCTGGGATGGAAGCCTCAGGCGCGTACAGGAAAAGGGTTGTAATGCGGCTGGACCTTCCAGTCTGAATTTCCTATTTCTCGAATTCAGTCGCAGTCTATGAGAAGAGGTGTCAACAGTGGTAGTGAATGGATCTCGGAAGATAAAGCGCTCACATATAAAGGCCGAAATTTGGCACCAATATTTCTTCCGCGCTGACCAGTTTCTCAGGCAGCAGGGATTCCATAATATCGGGCATCGGTCGTGGTCAACAGAAGAGATGTGGTCTAGGTTTGACGTTCTGTTGAGGAAGGTCAGTAAATGGACAACGCATCAGAGAGAAAACGGACCTTGTGCGAAGTTCGCCATGATTCGCCAAAGAAGCCCTCATTGGCTGAGCTTTTCCGCAGTCGTATTCTTGCACGTCGAACGCGCTGGCTTCTTGTACCGCGTTATGAGGGTGATTGAGGCTTCACATCTTGTTTTCACAGGGAGCGAAGAGTGGCGTAGCTGCCAGCGACAACGCGCCTGGCTGTACAAAAATGGAGGAGAGGGCGTCCAGGTCTTTGGATTGCTGCGGAAGGTGGCGACAAGAGGTTTGTATGATTCCATAGCAAAATAACGAAGCTGTACTGTCCCTGGTATACGAAGATGGAGGAAAGAAGAGTTTATGGGGTTGTGATGACGGTATGAAAGAGAGAGTAAAGCGGCCATGTGATCGCGTCTTCCTTTCGTCTTTCACCACCGCCCTCCTGTTCTGACTCTTGACTAATTTCCATTCTGTCTTCCTATTACTTCGGATAACGATTTCGGAAACTCTATCTCTGTATATCACAGAGGATTTGACTGCTTAGCCATCGACTATTGTAATAGGCCCCACCTACGACCTCTCCCTCGCCGATCGCTCTTTGTCCGTCGGAATCACTCTCTGCGTAGTTACTCTCTCAATGGAAAGCCCCTCCCATTGCAATACTACCTCAACCCCCCTCCTTGAAGAGCGCAGACCCACTTCTTGACTACGACCAGAATGAACGAAGCTCGGGGACACCCAAAGTCGCCGAAGCTCTACCTCTCACTCGACTTGGACAACAAACCGTCTTCTGTTGATCTGCTTTGAAGCAATTCGATCGTTCGGGATGTGCGTTTTCTTCATTTCTACTTGCAAAGAGCGTGATACTGACTCCGCAGCAGTTGTGTTGACGCTGTTATCGAGAAGGCAGTCTTGCTCAGCTCTTCTGGGCCATCCTACACAGGTCAGTTTGACACTCTCCTTTCTTCATCTTGCCTTTTCTGATCGTGAGATTTCAATAGACAACGCTATACGTTGTTCTTCCCCCTTCATCGTCATCATTGTTACGTCGCCATCGTCTCCGTCGTAGGGCCCCCTCTTCACTCGCATATCGATATGCACTCGAAGCTCTCCGTCCGTTCCATGCCACTTAGCGAACTCAGGCCCCCTTTTATCTTGCTCGGAATTGACCCAGGAATCATCTTCACGTTCTTTCTTGAGAACTTAGATCACACATTGCTTACCAACGGTTTTGGCGAGTATACTGCAGAACTTGTGCAATACAGGTGCGTTGTACGTATTCCCATCTTCTCTTAGATGCTGCAACTGACTCAGGACCCACAGTGGACATGAAACCGTGCGAGTAAAGCGTGCAGATTGTTCAATTGGATGCAAGAGTGGATGGCTTTGGTGAGTAAGTTCTCGCAGGAATCGTATAACTTTCTCTGACACTCAATCGCCAGAATTCGTATTCAGTATCACCACATCCGTCTCTTCCCCCGACATTAGCCTTATACAGTCGCTGGCGTAGCTTCGTCTCGTGAGCATGGGAAATTGCTCTGCATGTCCACAAGACGTAGAAACGCGCAGCAGTCTATTCATCAACCGGTATCTGCACAACGCAACGGACCGCACTGGATCTGTAACTCGACATGGCAGTAGGAGATGGATACTGGCTCAGATAAGACGGCGCGTTTGGCGAACATCAAGACTACCCAACAGCTTCTGCTTCGCGTCCTGGCACAGGTCTCGCTGTCAAATCTTTGCTTTAGATCGATGGCGACACGAATGAAGGCGCCGTTTGACTCGCAGATACTATCCTCTCCGCAGATAATGCTCTGGTGAACTATGGGAACTATCCACAACGATTCCGCTTGTATTTATCATTCTATCGCAGCAATTGCCACAGCATTCGAAGCTTCGCCTCCTCATCGAAACCGCGCCACTGCGCCTCTTCATTCTCTGCTCCTGTCGTAGATGCCATCGAGGCTCTCATCTATCTTTTGGGAGATATGGTGGCGATATCTGTCGGATCAGGCAGAGGCCTGATAACAGGAGGAGGACTTCGCTTTGACAATCACGCTGTTAGGCGGAACTCCTAGCACTGACGAGTGAGTGTCTTTTTCGATAGTATTACTTGGCCTTATTGACCTTCTACTCAGGCTGGCTTTGCTCATGTCAAGAACTATCAGAATCTCTTCCGATGAATTGTATATCGCTAGTCCGTTCTTGATACTCAGTATAAAATATAGAACTTTACTGCGAAATTTCGTAACATATGAACGATTCAACTGCAGTCTAACTTTGGGTTTCTCTGGTCTCCTGCTGACAGACTCTCAGTTGCGTCTGAGGATTTTGTCCGCCCGACGTAGTTACGAATAGACCTGATATGCAACACAAACATTCACGCATGAAATATCCTGTACGTCGAACAAGATGCGTACGATGAGCGTAGGGTGGGCAAATCTCAAGTCATTCGAGCCAGTAACCGGTAATGTACGAGGCGTTCTCGACATGTAAACAAAAATCACAAATGAAGCGTCCAAATCTAATGTATTCAGCTTCGACGAGTACACAGAAGATATCTCAGCTATGGAGTGGGCAAGGAAGACGTGGCAAAAGCAGCTGAAGTTGAATGCAAGAGACCAGCCCCAGAGATCCGCGGAAACGACTTTCGACATAGTAGCGTTCAACAACCTGACTGGCGACAGACTAACACTTGCTACAGAAATGGCAGCAACGAACTTGCCAAGACGATGATATAACAAATCGAATGATATACCTCGATAGAGGGGGTTAGAGCTTGAAGTAAATCGAACGAGATAGCCAGCACATGTACCTCAGATCCCTGTATCAGCACAAATTCGCGCCGTTCCAAGTATGTACACACTCATCCAGAGCCTCTTTCAACTCTGCTCTGTATTCTAGACGCATTACTGAGGTCGGCGCTCTCTGCTGGTGGCATAGCTTGCGAATTGGGGGAGAGTTTTACTCGTGGGGCTACATTGAGACTTGGTGGACATCGTCAAGAACCATCGGCAGCTATAAGATGAAAATACTGCCCAGTGACGATGGGGATGTAGAACGACAGAGCCATACTATAGCAAGATATTAGCAACAGTACCCGTGAGATTGGGGTGGGCCAATGAGACATACCAACATTTTCGGCACATTGTTGGCAGCCAGCGATTGCTCGGCAGCCTTCTTATTTGCTGCGCTTCAACGATACTCCCTCGAATTCATCCCTGCATCCAAAATCTGATCACCCTTCTTCTTCGCAATCCATAAGCATCACATTATCCCTATCAAAAGTCTCTGATACGTCCAATGTCCTCCCAGGTCGAGCTTGGTGTCTGGAGAAACATTCAACGCAAAGACAATAGGCTGCGTGTGCAATAAATACTCAGCGCAACCTTCCTTTCAGCTGCCCAAGTGCTATGGCTACGCGTGTGCAGCCCACCTAAACGCCTGGAACGGGGCGAGTAGACAGATCATAGTATTCCCGTAGTTTGTGGGCCTGAATACGATGTTGAGGTCGGTGTTAATACAAAAAGAAACCAGGAAGCGACTTACTTGAATCGCTTTCCCGTGTTCGTACCGCCCCTCCCTCCCTCTGTCTCATACACTTTCTCTCTGGAACAGCGTCGTTGGCTTCGGCTTTGCTACCAATTCAGGATGATGATAAGTAGCGACATGAAGCCTTGTGACTAATTAAAACGTACAGTCTAGTAACGCACATCCGAAGAATAGCATATACGAAAAAAGACTCTTCCGACGCAAATGCAGTCTCTAGGCCGTCGGAGATCACAGGGGGCAGGTTGGGAGTACGTGGTGCTCAGAAACAGAAAGCCGCATACAGATTCTGGGTGAATGGGAGGCTATGGGAGGGAAGGTATGTCGTGCGATGATATGTGGGGGTTCCAGCTTAGGAGCAAGATCAGAGTTGAACGATAGAGAAGATGAAGAACGCACCTTGTCAAGACTCGTTCCTGTGTCTGCAATAGACCCTATCGGCTGACTCTCCCTAAAGAGAAGCTGGCTGTTGTCATGTCCCAGTCTATCGAATGAGCTGGCTGCTGTCTGCGCGGTGATAGAGGGGCAAACAAGGTGGTCGGCGTTTCGAGAGGTGGATTGGTCGCAAAAATAGCGACGAAGAGGGTGAAAAGCACGAATAAATTTGGTATCGCTATTTTGCAGTGGAACTATCCTTTTCATACAAAGATGGAAGAGGAGGAGGGAGATAATCGTGATGATGGCACGAAGAGAAGAGTGAAGCGACCATGTGACCGTATCGCGCGTCTTTCTTTCGGACTTTGATTTCCCTCCATCTTGTCTTCCTAAGTCTGCGAAGAACAAAAATAACATGCTTTCTATCTGTGGCAGATACTTGCCCTGTTGGGATATTGACTGCTAGGTACCGATCAACGCCTGCCCCTCCAATGCTCGTGTCCAACGGTCTCAGTCCTGAGTGGTGAAGAAAAAGTCGAAAAGTAATGTATGAAACCGAGATCGCCATTTATAAAAAGTGATGCCTGGCTTTTCATACAAAGACGGTGGAGAAAGAAGAAGAAGGCTGCGATGCTCGTGCTTGGCGTCGAAGGACAAAAGGAAAGAACACACGTGATCGTATCATTAGCGCTGAAGCGTGCATCGCCTCTGCCTACCTATCTCTCTTTCCCTCTCTCTCTTCCTTACAATTCGTACCGTGGCTCATGAGCTCTCTGTCACAGAACTTTTCTGAAGCTAATCTACGTCGGTTGCTTTCCTCTAAGTTCTGACCTTCAACTGATGATCGAATCGTCTTCCAGGTTCAGGAGACGGTGGGAGTGGTATTGGTGGAGATGGGGGCCATGGAGGGGCCATTGGATCTTACAACACGGTTACAACCACCACCACAATCCATAATCATCTCTCTCCTCTTCCGTAAGCAACTCCTACTATAATGAAAGCATTGTGCTACTTCCTTACTCTTGTACGATAGACCTGCCGCAGAGACCCCTTTCGATCCTGGATATCACATCCCAGCCAAGCCTACCATCTTCTTCGGACGAGATACGGTCGTACAAGAGACCGTCTCTCAGGTTCTTCAACACCAGCACGTTGCGCTCATCGGCCCAGGCGGCATCGGGAAATCTAGCATCTCGAGGGCTGTCATGCACGATGAGCGCATCATATCCTACTTTGGATTCTATCGCTGCTTCGTCACCTACGACGGCGTCGATGCCTCCATGATGACCCACGACACCTTCATCAGCCGCCTCTGCACCGCTCTTGCTATCCATGGCAGCCCCACCCTCACTTCCATCCTTTCCACACTTCGCTCTGCTTCAACACTCCTTGTCATAGACAACGCGGAGACATTCCTTAGCGCTGGAACACAAGATGTGGGAAAGATCAAAGAGACTATTGCAGACCTCGGCGGGCACCAGTCCGTTCACCTGATCCTCACGACTCGCAGCGCCAACCTTCCCAACCTTCCTTTGTTGCGTCAAGATATTGGTGGACTAGACGTAGAAGCCTCGAGGGCAACATTTACTGCGATCTACAAGCACGACATCGGAAATCGACTTGACTCCCTCTTCTCCAGCCTTGACCACCATGCGCTATCCATCAGTCTGCTGTCCCACGTCGCCAATCAGAATGCATACCGGACGACCGAAGAGATAGGGCAGGCATGGAAGAACAAGCAGACTCGTCTACTGGAGGCAGGAAAAGGGAAATCCGAAAGCTTACCAGTCACCATCGAACTGTCCATCGATTCCCCCTCATTACAGGCCACGAAGTCTGTAGTGCTCGCCTTTCTGCGCACAGTTGCATTCCTCCCTGAGGGAATTCATCACGATGACCTTTCGGGAGTCTTCTTCAACGCCACGGATATCCAAGCCGCTGTTAACGCAGCCTGCCTTTCCTCCCTCACTTCTCGATCTGGCAACCGCTACACAATGCTCGCACCCATCCGAATGTACATTACAGACCAGTATAATGACATTCTGCCTTACAAGGATCCTCTACTTGTCTCGCTTCGCGATTATTCATATCAGAAGCTCAAAGACGACTCTGTATCATGGATCGTGCGAGAGAGTGCCAACACGGAGAGACTCGTGTCTTTTGACTTGTCCTCACTTCATATCCAAGACGACTTTGAAGCTCGTCTGAAGACCCTGAAAAGCGTTGACGATCTAGTTATGGCATTGTACTGGAACCATCCTCGTGAAACCAGCCTTTTCCCTCTACTTCAGTCTATCTCGGAAGAGCGCCCAAGATTTCAACTGGCTGGTATGAGTGTTGGCAAGCGAAGCAGTAAACGGCTGGTGCGGGCCAAGGCTAAGTGTCTGATCGACATCTGCTGGCTACAGTATAAGCTGCTTCGAGACATTCTCAACAATAATATGCTTGGAACAGCAGAGTCATTCTGTCGCAGCCATATGCCCACATGTACTAAACAGCTCGTGAGCTGCCTGAGACTGAAGGGCGCCATATACCAAGGAAATGGAAACCTCTTCCTAGCAGATGAGGCAGTACGCGAAGCCTCCATTCTTGCTCACTCTCTGAACGATCACTTTCTTGAGACATATCTCAACGTCGACTTGTCTCGAATTCTCTTCCTCCAAGGGCACGTCTCAGAAGCTACCTCTCTGATGGCCTCTGCCGAGGAATACTTCAGGTCCAACAACCAACACATACATTTGGTTGATCTTTTGCTCGACCAGATCTATGTTCTTCTATACGAGAAAGACTTTGAGACTGCTCAAGAGATCCTTGGTCAGGCTGAAGAGCTTGATCGCATACACAACAGTAGCAGGAGGAGTCGCGAGCTTCTGAACTGGAAGGCAAGTATTGAAGGTTGGGCAGGGAATATAGCAGCTGCAATGAAGGTCTTAGACGAAGCTATTACGGATGAAATACGTCCAGGAATGCTGGAATTTTCCAAGTATGTGCATGCGTGGAGGGCAAAGGCATACTATGCAGCAACCGTGGGAAGCTTTGACGATGCTCGCATATCTCTCACTCAAGCAATCAAATTGGCGTCCGAAACCGGTGGGGCAAGTGTAACCGACAATTTATTGACAGCATATATTCACTTGTACTCTGGCGAGCTAGGCATGGCAAAGGAACTATTAGAGACAATGCTAGAAGAGGATGACCAAGATGATGTTCAGTTCACAGGTTTCATCCATCGAGCACTCGGTGAAGTCGCGCTTTTGCAGGAGGGTAAAAGCGAGGCAGTGACTCATTTTGCAAAAGTAGTATCTATGTGCAATGCTTCTGGGATGTCACCGAAGCTCTTGTACGCAAATATCTATCACTACTGTTCATTGTCTGCAAAGTACGATGGGTGGACTACGTATCTCGATAGAACATCTTGATGTTATTGAGACTTATTTACATATTTTCTTCGCCTGTTACTTTCAACTTTCCATAAACAAAATCTGTTTGACTCGTCATAAGCAGTCAAAGACCTACAGCTTACAATGCAAATACCAAGTCTATCTCATTCTCTCCCCGACTCAATCAATGCCTCTCAACCCGGTCAATCCAGTAAACGGAACTAGCCGAAGTCAAGACTCCAATCGATTTAGTGACAGTTGATGATACGCAATGTAGGCGACAAGTATGGCATGATGGAAGTAGCGTTGCGAGAGCAAAATACAGGACTCAGGCTTCCCACCAGCCCTAGAGATCTTCGGCGAAAAGCTCTTGGATAGCATGTACAAGGACCCCGAGACTGTCCCCGCATCAGAACGCGAACAGAAACGGAAACTACAGCAGAATGCGTCCGAATCAAGTGTATTGAGGTTCGGCCGGTAGACAGAAAATACTACTAGTCATCGAGCAAGTTAGAGCAAGTTCAGATGAGCAGGAAAGACCAATTGTCCCAATGGCATCGGGGATTTACGAAGACGAACACTTCGATAGCGGTGTTCAAGGACTTGGCCAACATATTTGCAACTGAACATTACTAGAGGTACGTTTATAGAGACATTCGGAACATATATCTGGAAGGAGGTCGTCAGTACCTGAAGTCAGTTGAACACAAAAACCAGCGTACATACCATGGTCGGCTGAAATTGGTGTTACGGCTGCGGATATAGCGTTTCCAATGTTGTTCTTCCCCACGTTCTGGCCATATCACTCTTCGTCGGCGGCTTTGTGTACGAGTCGATGGAATCTCCTGCTCGGGAGAGTAGTTGAAAGCAATGTGGATGTCGCCAGGACTGTAAGCAACCACAAGGAGAAAGTGACCTCACAGCGATTGGAGGCCCACAAAAGGAAACGAGAATAAAGTCTGAATAGAGGCTATATCAGCAACGCAAGCTGGGGAATGGAGGTAGACTAGGACATACCAACATTTTCCCCCATATCGACATTGTTTGTAAGTCGCAAGGGACGACTGCTGAGCAGTCTTCTATTCAGCTGAATACCTCGCCACTTCATTGGCAAGCACCTCCTTGGCCTCGTCTTCCCTCATGCTTCTAGAATGTAGCCACAATAGTCTCGGTTATGACCTCGAACATGCAACTTTCCTTCTCTTCTCCTTTTCTTCGCCCCCTGCTGATCGCTGCCAGCCTATCTTGGTAACCTGAGCAGCCTTCTACGCGAACGGCGTTGAGCATACGGAGCCAGTACCCATCTCAACTCAGATCTTGAGGCCCTCCCACACCGTCTACGTGTGTGACCACAAGCCCACTCGAACGCCCATGATATGGTCGAATACTGGGAGAGATAAGGTCCAAGCTGTACACGGGCAGGCCTGGATCGCAAGACAGTGTCAGAGATGTATTGGATACGAAAAA
>Ga0247730_1001401_pt1 | contig 13428 bp, 15 predicted proteins | sample UWRJL073202C2_FD_180959 | JGI IMG/M metagenome (GOLD analysis project Ga0247730, IMG submission 180959) | Plant litter microbial communities from Arlington Agricultural Research Station in Wisconsin, United States - UWRJ-L073-202C-2 | ecosystem: Environmental > Terrestrial > Plant litter >...
GTAATGCCGGACTAAGCCAGCACCAGAGGATCGGGCGCAATTGCGACGAATATTGCCGGGACCTAACGGCTATGTCAACGGCGCGTCACGGATGAATCCGCAAAAAAGGTTGCACAAAAATTCATGATGATTTTTTGAAATATAAACCGTCCAGCTCATGCTAGGAAAATCGAGGTCTGCAGGGGCTACGGTGAACGCTCTATAAACTGTCCAGTCGCCCCAAGACGACCAAATCCAATAAACGCAGTGAAATATAAACCGTCCAGGGATTAAGTATCTGAAAAATCGAAGCTTTTAGCTGCGACGTTCACAGCTCTGTATAAAACACCGTACAGCCGACATCGCAGCGATTTTAAGCGTTGTGGTTTCTAAAGTGCTGAGAAGTGAGGAAGAGGTTCTCTAGTTCGGCCCCACGTCAGCACCGGGCTTCGCATAAACCGAGCTTTTTCAGGTGAAGAAATTTGCGGAAGAACTCCGGCTGACGTTGCCAAGATCAATGGCGCAGCCAAGCAGAAAATTGCGAAAGGCGTCGATTTCAGGGGTCAAGCCCAATAACGCTAAAAAAACCCGCCGGACCGAAGTCTGGCGGGGTTGAAGCGATTAAGGCCAGTAATGGTCGCGGATGCGTGACAAGGTGTCATACACCTTGCACATATCCACAATGAGCCGCCAAACCTTTAGTGGGTTCATGCTAACTCCCTCCTTACAGGGCCAGCCTCAGCACAGTTACCGGAACCGCTGTGCCTTGGAGAAGCGTCGTCGGATGCTTCTTGTGAGGTGACCTGTTCATGGGCCCTTGGGCATGTCCGGTGCGGGTCTCACTCCGCGTCACAGGGTCCCAGCTCAAGTAACCAGCCAAATGGCTTGGCTGATCATCTGCGCCAAGTACTTAATACCGCAAAACCCACAGTGGAAAAAACCTCTTATTACGCTTGAAAGGCTTTATTTCACAGTATGACCAATCGCCCTTGACACTTAGGCAAGCGATCTATAGAAAGTGGCACGAGATTAATGGCGCTTAGCTATTTTGGGCGGCTAGAGCAGCTATAAATAGCTGTTAAAGACCTAAATCGAGCAGAATTCGGCGACTTTATGGAGTGATAAGCAAACTGAGGTCTCAAATCTGATCAAAGGCCCGATACCGCTGGTAATAAATTATTTACAAGGCAAAATTTTAGACCTACAGTCGGCTCGTCGGATGCTTCTTGTTCAGAGCACGGCCGAATTTGCCTCACAAATTCGCCAAGATAAACCGCCTTTCCCAAGGCGGTTTTTTTTGCCTGCGTTTTTTGGCATGCCATTACGCCGTCACGCACTCTGCCCCCAAGTACTGTAGCGCAGTGCCTTGTGCTTTAGACGTGCTCTACTTTGGTCGCCTTGGCTTCGCAGAGGAATCCGATTTCGTCTTGAATTGCTCAAAATTCCTGATCATATCGTCCGTAGTTGGCTTAGGGAGGCGAGGCAATCTTTTCGGCTTCACAGGTTCGGCCGCCAAGCCAGGGACGACATCGGCCATCCCTTGTTTCGCAGCACGCTCTTGGACTGTTAGCGACGAATGCAGCACCTTAGTAACTACTCGATGGTGACGGTCAGCGCTCGAAAAGCTGACCACATTGGACCGAGGTTGCTTGGGTAGGTCAAAGGGGCAAAGAAGATCAAGTCTACCACTGCTTCCGCCTTGAATTGCCATGCGGTGCAGCTCTTCGACCTCACCACGGCTCACCGAATACGCGGTAGAGGCATACGCCTGATCCACATCGGCTAGGACCACATCGAACCGTCCCGCTGAACGCGCTTCAAGATAGGCAATTTTCAGCAGTCTTACTACCAGGCGCTTAATTCCAAAAGTGGCCCTATACAATTCCTCGGCTAATACGGCGGCATCAATTTTCAGGTGCCCATTGCACACACTCATACACTCTTGAATGTAATCTTGCCAAGCATGGCTATCAGGTTCGTCTGGCAACATCACGCGCGGGTCGGCTAACAACCGCTGCTTGTCCTCGCTGTTACGCTTCTTCAGCTTGTGCCCTAGGCTGTAGTTACACGCGTAGACCATAGGCGGGCCTATGGCGGTCAAGGTTAAGAGGATATCCGTCACCTTGGCAGCGCCCTGGCCGGTGCTGACATGCTGTGTTTCGTCCAATATTATTAGCGAAATTACATACATGTTGGCCTGCCGTCTGCAGTCATTCAACAGAGACGCCGCCGTTGGCCCTCTCGCTGCGTCTCCTCCCAAAAAACCTGAAAGCATTTGTTTCCCCGTTCCTTTCCCCCGAGCGCTAGCATGCCAATAGGAACGAATACTTAACGGTCCATTAAAGTGATCGTAGGGGGAATCAGTAGGCTCAGGCATCACCTTCATGAGGGCTGCAATGGTCTGACTCTTACCAATTCCAGCTAAACCGGTCAGACAGACGGGGGTGACTTCGGCTTCGGGAGGATTGTAGATTTTATCAACGTAAGACTCCTCTGTACCAAACATACGCTTTGAGTGTAGTTGTGCCATGTCGACCATTTCTTTAATAAACTCTAGGGAAAAATCATTTGGAATAAAGATTTCTTTTAGGGCATAAAAAATAGTTTCTGCTGCAATGTGGCTGTGCATAAGACTGAGCCCGGCGAGGGGCTTAGGCCTGACCGTGACAATGGCGCGAATTCTATCGAGATTTGAGCACCCATCAAATCGTGAAAGAACTGAATTGTTCATTTTTTGCGCCCCAAGAAACGAGCATAGTCGGCGTTATCGCGAGTTGTAGCGGCGTCTTTTCTCGCCTGTCCCTCTACCCATTTACCCGCGCCCCATTCCTTTCCGGTGATTTCTGTGTATCTGTCTTCAAAAAACTGGTCTGATGCAAGATTCTTTTCACTCTGGACAGAATTACTATTTCGCCTGAGTTCATCAATAAATTTAAGCTCCTCGAGAGTGACGTCCCCACTTCCTTCCAGCGCTCTCATCGGTAACACAAAGCTCAGTTCAAATAACTCGCTTTCTAACTCTATCCAAATATGGCGAACACACATGTTCAGCACGTACGCTTCTGCGTGGATAACTCCTTTTCTGGCTACGCGATCAAAAACTCCTGTATCCATGAGGGCGTCTGAGCGATATTTTCGGCCATAAAGATAAACTGCGTCTTTTCTGATCGTGACGGGCTGGGGCGTTAGAAAAGTCCTGACGGCCTCGTCGAACTGCATCTTGACCGAAAGATTCCGCCCCACATTATGGTAATAATTCCATATGCCTTGAGGCGTCGGCTTTACCCTTGCGATGGTCAGATCGTCGGTCATCCGTCCTGATGCATCGGAGCCGTGGTTATCCTTGAGTACCTGTAGGATTTCACGTTTGGCCATTTCCACAAAGTTATGAGAGCTGTGGAAGTAGGCGGGCTTATCATTGAATTTCTTTTCACGAGGATGAGAAGACTCAATACTTGCCTTTCCCTGACCGGAGTAGCTTGGAGGCAGTTCGAGGGCTCCCAGCCACCTGATTTCAGGCAAGCAGTCGAAACCCGCAGCAGGTCCTCGGTCTACGATCATGTCACTGGCTAGCCCCTCGCAAGGCCATTCACCCGGCGATATCGGACAGCCGTACAGTTCCCCATATTTAACTTTGCCAACCGCTTGGGAGAACATACACATTCTGTAGGCTTCCATGGTCTCTCGACTGTTGGCAAATCCGATACCTGTGATTTGGCCGGACAGAACACATACCGACCTCACTACGCAAAAGCCATCGACCGCAGTATCCTCCGTCAGACCTGAGAGTTTTTCCGAAACGTAATATCCATCAAACTCTGCCCTTTGATTTACGACTAGAAGCCTCTCCGAGAAGCTACCCACATCGCCTGACTGGGCTCGCGCCTTAGAAGGGCCTTTTTCTTCGACAGCACGCGATGGCCGTTCTGTCTGCAAGATCACCCAGCGCCGGAACTGACCATAACTTGGAAACGGTTTTCCCTCGGGATGAATCCACTCCTCACCAGTCGAAATGCAACCAAATACATTGGTTAGAGTCTTGCGATAGATTTCCGCCATTGTTTTGTATTTAGATTTATTGGCCAGATACCCCTTCAGGATGTCTGCTTTCATTTCAGGGGTTGTAGGATGCCCCGCTTTTTTGCCAGCCGCTGAATGGCGTCCAAGCTTATGAGGGCTAGCCTTTTTATCCCTATCCCAACGTCCAATTTTATGCAATCGAGGCATAAGGGCCCACTTGTTACGCCCAAAGACAAGGTAGGTGTAGAACCATAACCTCACCCGATTGGCGTTCATTTTTTGGCTACGGGCATAGGCACCGATTTCAGCACCGGGGTCATCCATCCCCAAAATTTCCCTCGCACGTGGGACCAGTTCGGCAATCGCCAAATACCGACGGTCTACCTTTTCTAGGTAGCTCTCCTTGGTATGAATTCTGCGATCTTCAAGTTGAGAAATAGACACACCCTGAATAGGCGTCAGCCAAGGCGGATAGATTTCGGCATCTTCCAGTTCTACCACTTCCTCATTATCGATGGCCGACTCAAACTCTACAGAGGACATTGTTATCAACCGAGCGCAAATCTCGCCCCCCGCTTCGGTGAACAGGACAAACCTCACGCGGTTACATGCCGCATCGTTCTGCAGGAAGTGGTACGTACTGTTCTTGGATAGCCCTTTGTAACCCTCAGGGGCGACGATGCGTGATCCTGTAATCATGGCTGTGGGCCAACGAATAGGCTGGCATACTCGACAATGAGGTCCCCTCCCTGGCTGAGGAGGGGATGGTCAATTTGCAACGGCCGTAGCAAATTAACTAGGAGATTGCGGTACCAAATGTCGTGGTATATACGCGTTAAGAACTGGTCCCTATGGCCCCATCGGGCACCATACCGAATGGCGACTTCGGCTACCGGATCACCGACCCTGACCGCTTCACTAATATCGCTGCTGTAATCAGCCAAAAGGAGCGGGTCGAGCGTAAGCTCGCGCCCATGTACAGCCCAAAGGAGGTCGAGGTTCCCCCTGGCTACGGGACTGATTAGCTCGGGAGATAGCTGAACTGTCCGAATCCCTATTCGCTCGTAGTATTCTTCCTCTAGCCGAAACCTTAGCTCCGCATGATCGCGGTCTTTCTTCAATTGCGGTCGGGTCTTGAGTTTAGATCTACGGCGCTCAGCAAAATCCTCCTGTGTGGACTTGATTGTCCAGTTGATGGCATAGGGGACACCGTCGGTAGACGTGAGGTAAAGCAGTAAATCTCCCTGATAGGGGAATGGATGCCAATTACGTGCCCCATCCTCGTCGGTGACGCAAATGGCGAAATGCTCGAACCCAATCGACTCAGCGATCTCTAACGTACCCACCACTGGAGGCAGAAATTTTCCGCGTGTTAGGGGGTGTCCGTACAACGGATGGACGGTGGGAACGGGGGAGAGCATTTTTTGTTCATGCAGATCAAAAAGTCGTGGATGATGAAGGGCTAACTGTATGAACAGCCTCTCAGGCGACGATAACGCGTGTAGATTACGGCCTAGTTTGCTGCTAACTAAGCGGCTTACGCGCGAACCTCTCGGCGCCTCGGAAACTTGCGCCAGTACTGAGGGCGTGTATTGATCACCCCAGTGAAAGTTTCGCTGACGCTCAATAATTAGGCTGTATCTTTGATGCGGTTTCATCCGCGCTTATCCATTTCACCGTACTTTCGGGAGTAGTTTGCATCGCACAAAATACTCGCCAGAAAGTAACTATTTTAAAAACATTCACGCAGACAAATGCGTCGCAGTTTACGATAGGTTATTTTCTTGGGATGAACGGAGCCGGTGCGGGGCTTGACGCCCTACACAAGTGGATAGACAATGGATTTGTCAGGGCTTCGAAATCTGACAATCCAACAGAGGCCCAAGTGCGACCTTGGGCCTCTGTCTATCTGACTCCTAGCGTTTAGCAGGGTGTCATAGTGATACCTCTCAATTCCGGTTTCAGGCCTGCGTGGCAAGCGGTGAGGGATCTTCGACCCCGGTCACCCTGCTTTCGCCTCTGCGAGCATCGCTGCCCCTCAGCTTCCCCTCGCGGCTCAACGCTTCGCGCGACGTATATATTTATTGCTGCGTACTTTCCAACTCTGAAGTAACGCATAGCGAAGAATGTTAACGCTAGCAAAGTACCGTTGACAACAAAAAGTGCACCTCTGGAGGTGAAAACATGTCGCGAGGCTCATGCCTTCTGCGTTTTATGTCATGTAACTCGCCAGTGAATTTATGAAACTTCTTATCCCACAGCAATATTTTCGAAGTTTTATCGCCTGACAAGCTGTGGTCCAAGGATCATTTTTTTATAAGCCCACTCCTCTTATGACAATTGATGTTTTGCCGGTCCTTTACGAGCCTTCTAGAATCCTGGCGTAGATCCGCGGGTACCGGTCTTGGACAGCATACGTACGTCAGCACAGCAGGCGCCCCCCCCACCTTTCCCTCGCTGGTATGAGGACGAGATATTTTTTAGCCTATGCAGCCGTCAGCACATACTGCTTGGCAACATCCAGCCAAGGGAAACCGCCGCTGCGCTTTTTGGCGTGCAGGAGCGAGGCATAAAACATGATTTTCCTTTCAATTTGGACGCCTTCGTGACGAACACGAAGGGCGCATTAGGAAGCGCGGACGAGATTATTGCCCAGAGGACCATTCTTCCTTTCTTCGCTCCTTTTCAGTCTGAAAGCGCCGTCCAGGCAGCCGTACAAGCCTTGAAATCGCAGAGCCTTGGCTCAATCAAATATCGACTAGGACTTCTCACCGGTCGCTACGGTGCAGAGCATCCTCTTAAAGCCTGCACAATGTGCATGAAGCAAGACACCGCCGAAAAGGGGGTTGCGTACTGGCACCTGATTCATCAATACCCCGGAGTAATCGTTTGTCCATCTCATGGATGCCTCCTCAAGAGTTGCATTGCCAATCGAAGGTGGTCGGGGCGTTTCCAGTGGACTTTACCAAGCGCGGGGGTTCTCTCCCCCGTTGCCAATGGGCTGTTATCACCCGCGCAATACGAAGCTCTCACGTCATTAGCGACCGCGGGCTCCTGCCTTGCCTCTATCGGACTCGGCAATCACCTTGATCCTCAAATTGTCACTCGGGTGTATCGCCAAGCTTTGAACATAACTACAAGATCACGAGTCAGCCTGCACAACGTTGCCAGATCATTTTTGACTCACACGTCGATGCTCCGCGACTTCTACCCACTCCATTCACTCCCCAACTCCACGGATGGCGCAATGGCTTTTATTGGAGGGCTTATTCGCTCTCCTCGCGGGCACAGTCACCCACTCAAGCACTTGGTTTTGATCATCTGGCTGTTCGAGAGCTTCGATGCATTTTTACGTGCTTACCAGGAGATGATGGATGCCAAAACCCTGGAAGATGCGGAAGAGGACGAAGCAGGCACTGTGTCTGCGTCTAAATCCGGCAATAGGCTCCATGCTGTTGCCGCTGCGGGGAAACCAAGACCGAAAGTTCTCAAGCCAGCGGTCAGAACTAAGATCATGGGGCTGTTGGCCAATGGAGCAGACAAAATGGCCATTTGCGCCGCCTTTGAAATTACGGTTTCAACCGTAAATAAGCTCCTCCAGGCAGAACCATTGGTCCAACAGGCATGGGCCCAGCGCCGATTCAATGAGGCAAGGGCCCTCCACCGGAAGGACTTGACCGTCTTGGTTAATGAAACGCCCCGGCTAAGTGCCAAAGCGCTTCGCGAGCGCTTACCGGCTACCTACGCTTGGTTGTATCGAAATGACAAAGCATGGCTGCTAGCACAAACCGCCCAGCTTCCCACCATCAAGCGAGGCAATCATTCCAAAGTAGACTGGTCGGCCAAGGACCATGCTCTGCGAAGCCTAGTCGAGCAGTCACTCGTGAAGTATTTCGGCGCTGCCTCTGGTCTACAGTTGAGTAAAGCTGAGCTTTACGCCTTGATACCTTGGCTGCCTAGCTGCTTGGAGAAGAAGGATCAATATCGCGGTACCCGCGCATTTCTGGCGACAATTCAGAGCGAAGCTTAGATATCCGGTTAAGACACGATGTGTCGAGGTAGGAAAACTCTGGATGAGCCAGAAGACGGCAGATGCAGCCCGCCAAGACTCTGAAATAAGGTTGAAAATCTCCAAACATGGAGAGGTAGACGTGCAACGTCTAATATTCGGGATACGAGCTATCTCCGCCACGATGCGACTCAATTGGAGGCCAGTTGAGATCATCTCAGAGGCTGCTGGAAATGACCGCGAAAAATAGAAACGATGGGATTAGGCCCCGAGCTGACACACAGAACATGTCTACGAAACCAACATCGGTAAACGTAGAGCAACTGCGGCTAGAAGCCAATGACGCCCCACGATTTCCTTCACGGGAAAAAATCCACAATGCACGCAACCTCGCTGGGCGATTAGCTGAAATGCTCACCCGGGCCAAAACCGAGATCCTGGCAGGCGGACTGTTTCTTACGCATGAAGGCCTGGCTCAGCAGCTGAATATGGACGCAAGGACGCTCCGGATCTCGCTGGTCCAAGCGGAGGCGCGGCGGCAGATCTTTTCAGTAGAGCATGACGGCGAACTGCTTTATCCCAGCTATGCGTTCCTGACCAACGGCAATATAACTCCGAGCCTGCAGGATGTGATCACCGTTCTTCATCCTCAGAAGGACGGTTGGGGTTTGGCATTCTGGTTCAGATCTCCGAATACCTTCCTCGACAACAAGCGGCCCGAGGATGTCATCCATGAAAACCCTGGAAAGACGGTGGCTGCGGCTCACGAGGAAGCCAGCGGCTTCATGCCGGGATAATCGTTGCATAGATTGTCGGCACGCTCTTCGCAGTGCAGGAATTAGGCATATTATCCGTACAAAAGGGTCATCTAATGTTTGCCGAAGCGATGTGCGAGACTTCCTACCACCAATACCGTGTCCGTATGGAAGCATTACTTCACATCCCGTTGGAGGCTTCTGCTGAACATATCCATGAACAAATAGAGAATGGCTTCCCGGCGTCTGCAGTGAAAATGCTCGTTGAGCTCGGAGCAATAAGCCCAATCACGCGTGATTGCATTGTGCCGCTCAGGACACTCAAACGACGGCTGGCGAACCATCAGCAATTGACGCCGATTGAGAGTCATCGTCTTTTTCAGGTGGTGCATATCATCGCACTGGCTGAAGCACTGTTCGGAAATCCCTCGAAAGCGAGACGATGGCTGAGTAAGCCCAAGGAATGTTTGTCAGGCAAACAGCCCGTTGACCTGCTGTTCACAACGCCAGGGGCGCGCCATGTCGAACAAATGCTTGTACGTATAGCGGAAGGCTTCGCGTTCTAAAGCCTTATCACTCCACCGGCTGCGCATCGCCACTGCTCTACCTCAAAGGTTCTTCCCACGCCGGTCTCGGGAGCCCGACCGTGTAAGCACTGTTGAGAGGCAGATGCACCAGTAGCCGCCTGTGGCGCATGGCGAGAATGTCACCTCACTTGAGCAGAGCGGAGAGATCTCATTGATACACCCCCCATTCCATGCGCGTTAAAAAATCATCGACCAGCTCAAAACCTACTGGATTAATGAGCATTTGCAGGGGGGAAGCCCAGTTGAGACCGACTGCTGGTGTCGACATCCAATCCTCAGCGTCCTTGGGGTCAGCAAAAACACGTGTAGCTTTATCTAGAGTCTGAGCAAAACGGAGGAGCCGTGCAGTTTGGTCGCGGTTCAAATTCTTGCCTTCGCTACTTAGACGACGTAGGGATCGGAATGAAAGCCCGGTTATCTGCGAAAGAATCCGGTCATCGCGGAGAAGAGCTACGGCCGACGCGTATTCACGTACGTCTGCTGCCGAAATTCCGCGCTCGATCAGTTCGTAGATCGCAACACGATCTGCAAAGGAGGCGCAGCCCCCCAACAAAATGCCGGCAGGACTTCCATCTATTAGACCGGAGGAACCAAGCCCAACCCTCTCTGGCCCGCTGTCTGGTCCCAAGTTTTCTAATCGGCCTGCAACCATGTTTTCCGGCCTCACTTGTGAAATTTCTAATGAACGGCAAACGCGGCGCTTGAAGTCTGAGGGTGGCAGCTCAAAAAAGCTGGCTTAGAGCCGTTGCTCGAACCGCCGCATATCCGCTAGTTGAGAGAGCAGACTGAAGTGTGACCGGGCACCGGCGACGGGGACTCATCCAGTCGTCTTCTTCATATTACTCGATGGCCTGCATACACGCGCAAGGCACATCTGCGCCGTGCAGCGTCGTCTTCGTGGTGCTCAAATCTCCCTTAGGTCCACAGCGGTCGTTCGTAAGGCAGCTTGGGCAGCAGCTCTGCTAGACGACGCCCTTCAAAATGGTCTCGATTCGGGCTCCAACACACGATCTATGCACGTAGCTAGCTGATATACCGCACCGGCAGCATAGGTTTTAGTTTTAATTGGGGCTTGCTCATCCAGCAACTCTTCGGCGGCCAAATGCCCCAGAAGGTCTAGGTCAATACCCATGGATGCCGCAGTACTCAGCACTGCAAGTAGTGCTTCTCTCATCTCGTCTATCCGGATGTCATTCATGACACGCTCCCTCCTTTTTTATAAACCTTAGCGGTTTCGTATCGAGGCCGAATGACCGATTTGAAATTGGTTGAGCGGGGGTAATTTCGAAATGGAATTTGACCGACCGCAGCCCTTCAAATGGCTGCATTCGGCCAGCAACACGTGAATGTGTAAGAGCATTACCCAAGAGTGGCTTTGGCATAAGGAAATTTGGGTCAGGTCGGATTCGCTAGTTGAAGAGGTCAGTATCGGGCTGGTGGATCCGTTCAATAAGCTCCGCGCCCTGATTCCTCACATTCCCTACCGCCTTACTCACCGGATACCACTCAAAATCCTCCACCGGCCTGCAGCATTCCTTCGCGATCTCCTCGGCGCGCTTCGCGCTCGTAGCAGGATCTAGCCATTCCTTGGCCAACTCCGGCGTCAACACCAACGGCCGCCGATCATGTATGTCCACCATCCCCTGATCACTCGCCGCTGTAATAATCACAAACCCATCATCCTCTCGCGGCTCCAGCCCCGGCGTCACCTGAGCCAGCGCTCCATAAAACATCGGCGCCTGGCTCTTCAGCCTGATGTAGTACGGCTGCTTTTTCTTTGGATCAGCCGGTTCCTTGCCCCACTCAAACCAACCATTCGCAGGCGCAATCGCACGGCCACTCGGCCACAGCTGCTTGAAAAACTTCCCGGTGGCCACCGTCTCGACCCGGGCATTGATCGGATCCGGTCGTTTGCCCTTCGCCCAGAACGGCGACCAGCCCCAGCGCACTTTGTCCACACTGAGCCCACCCTCCACAGGTCGGATTATCTCGACGCGAGTGGAGGGCGCTACGTTGTAGCGCTCGATCGGCCAGAGGTCGTAGCCATTGATCACCAGCTGCTTGGGGGCAAGCTCGCGCAGGTAATGGTCCATGGATTCGTAGATCGAATAGCGTCCGCACATGCTGTCACCCGTCGAAATTTCCCACGTATGAGATTGACCGAAACCGGCCTTCGTCGTTAACTGTATATACATACAGCAATCCACCGCAAGGCTCCCATCATGAGTGTCACTATCCTTGGTCCGTTGTCGGCAGGGGGCGAGAAGCTCCCACTTTATTCCTTCCAGGTACCGGCCGGTTTCCCATCTCCGGCGGCGGACCACATTGAAAAGCACATCTCCCTGGATGAGCTGTTCGACATACGCGCGCCGCACGTGTACCTGGTGAAGATCGAAGGCGACAGCATGGTGGGGGCCGGGATTTACTCGGGTGATCTGGTGGTTGTAGACCGAAGCCTGTACGCCGAACACGGCGATATCGTCATCGCTGCTCTCAATTCCGAGCCGGTCTGCAAGCGCCTGCACATGCGCAATAACGTGTTCATCCTGCAATCCGAAAACCCCAAATACCCGCCGCGCTACGTGATGGAAGGTGATGATCTGGTGATCTGGGGCGTGGTGAAATACAGCGTGCGCGATCATGACAAAGCCTGAGCCGGTCTTCGCCCTGGTCGACTGCAACAGCTTCTACGCTAGCTGCGAGAGGGTGTTCCGCCCCGACCTGGCCAAGACGCCAATTGTGGTGCTGAGCAACAACGACGGCTGCGTGATCGCCCGCAGTTACGACGCCAAGCCCTTCGTAAAAATGGGCGCGCCGTACTTTCAGATCAAGGACGTGCTGCGCCAGAACGGCGTCGTGGCGTTCAGCAGCAACTACGCGCTGTATGGCGACCTGAGCGAGCGGGTGATGACCATCATCGAATCCATGGTGCCCGCCGTGGAGATCTACAGCATCGATGAAGCCTTTGCTGACCTGACTGGTATCCCAGGCGACTTGACTGCTTTCGGCCGCACCATCCGCGCCGCCGTGCATAAATGCACCGGCATCCCGGTCGGTGTGGGCATCGCTCACACCAAGACCCTGGCCAAACTTGCCAACCACACCGCCAAACGCCTGCAGGCCGAGACCGGCGGTGTGGTGGATATCTGCGATCCGTTCAAACGCGACTGGGTGCTGCGCAACACCGAGGTTGGCGAAGTCTGGGGCGTCGGCCGCCGCATGAAAGCTCACCTCAATGCGATGAACATCAACACCGCCATGGACCTGGCCAAAGCCGATCCCACCCTGCTCGGGCAGAAATTCAGCGTCGTCATCGAAAAGACAGCGCGCGAACTGGCCGGCACCTCCTGCCTGGAGCTGGGCGAAGCCGAACCACCCAAGCGAGAGATCTGCAGCAGCCGCATGTTCGGCAAACGCCTGACCACCATCGAACCCATCAAAGAAGCGGTCGCCAGCTACGTCCAGCGCGCCGCCGAAAAACTCCGCGCCCAGAACTCCCTGTGTAAAAAGATGCGCGTCAGCATCCGCACCGGCATGTTCAACCCAGAAGAAGCAAAATACGCCAACGGCGCCCTAGTCGAACTGCCATACCCCACCAACGACGTGCGGCTGATGACCAAAGCCGCGACCGAGGCGGTCAATCGGCTGTTTCGGCCGGGGTTCAAGTACAGCAAGGCAGAGGTGTTGCTGCTGGATCTGCGACACCCTGGGGAGTTTACGGATGATCTGTTTGCCGAGGGGCAGCCGGTGGCGGCGGAGAAGGTGATGGGGGTGTTGGATGAAATTAACGAAAAATGGGGAAGGGGGACGCTGCGGAGCGCCTCAGTGCCGACTGATCCTGAATGGGCGATGCGGCGGGAGATGATGAGTGGGAGTTTTACAACAAAGGTGGATCAGCTTTGGACCGTGCGCTGTAAGTAGTCAGGGCGGCTCCGGTATATGACTGCTTTCGGCCGATTCTGTTGAAAAAGTCGGAATTTCAAACTGGAAGATTTCGAAGTTGATCGTCTCTTCAGAACCTGGTCACCACGTTGCGTGGTTTTCCGGTTCTGCGTTGATCGTTGCAGCTTGGTCAGTA
>Ga0247730_1001402_pt1 | contig 13424 bp, 15 predicted proteins | sample UWRJL073202C2_FD_180959 | JGI IMG/M metagenome (GOLD analysis project Ga0247730, IMG submission 180959) | Plant litter microbial communities from Arlington Agricultural Research Station in Wisconsin, United States - UWRJ-L073-202C-2 | ecosystem: Environmental > Terrestrial > Plant litter >...
AAATGTGCTCCTGCGTCGTCTCGATCGCGGCGAACACGGCGGCCTGCTCGGGGGATAGCGAGGGCGCGTTCACTCCCCCAATCTACCCGCTCGCCCCCTCCCTCTCAGCGGCTCGTCCACAGCGGGCGTTTAGGATGTGACCATGCGCCGCACCGTTCTCACCTGGTCGGCCGTGATGGCTCTGCTGCTCGCCGGTTTCGCAGCGTCGGTCGTCGCGCTCAACGCCGACATCTACTCGGCCCACGGGTTCGTCGGCCGCTACCTCAACGCGCTCGAGCGTCAAGACAGCGCGGGTGCGCTCGCGCTGCCCGGCGTGCGCACCGGCAACGCCGCCGACGCCGAGCTGCTCACCTCCGACGCGATGGGCAAGCTCACCGACGTGCGCACGGTCAGCGACACCGAAGACGCCGACGGCCGCCACACGGTGGTCGCCGAATACACGATCTCCGCCCCCGACGGCTCGGCAAAGACCACACAACGCAGCGAGTTCGTCGTGGCCCGCGACGGCACCCGGTTCGGGCTCTTCCCCAGCTGGAGCTTCGTCTCCAGCCCGGTCAACTCGATCTCGGTGACCGTGCTGCACGACCAGGAGTTCTCGGTCAACGGCCTCGACGTCACCACCAAGGCCGCGGCGGACACCCCGGCCACGTTCCAGGTCTTCGCGCCGGGCTACTACGTGCTGCAACACGATTCGACCTATCTCACCTCGCAGAAGGTCACGGCCGCGGTCACCGAGATCGGTGGCATTACGGATGTCACGGTCGACGTGCAGGCCAACGAGGCGTTCGTCGCCGAGGTGCAGAAACACGTCACGGCGTACCTCGGCGAGTGCACCACGCAGGAGGTACTGATGCCCACCGGCTGCCCGTTCGGCCAGCCGCTGTCGAACCGCGTGCAGACCGTTCCGAAGTGGTCGATGGTCGCCGACCCCGTGGTCACGATCGTCCCCGGCCCCACGCCCGGGGTCTGGGCCGTGCCGAAGACGCCCGCGACCGCCCACCTCGTCGTCGACGTGCGCTCGCTGTTCGACGGCAAGGTCACGACCTTCGACGAAGACGTGCCGTTCGAGGTGCAGTACGCGCTCACCTTCGAGGCGGGCAACAAGCTGCTGATTACGGCCGTGTACGAGTAGTCGCCCGCCGGGTGGCGCGCGCGGCGAGCATGTCGTTGTAGGCCGTCAGTTCGGCGTCGCCGTCGCGATCGGCCTTGCGGTCGTAGCGCTTCGAGTCTCGCTCGTCGCTGCGCGACCACATGATGGCCACCGCGATCGCGAGCGCCACGGTGGGGATCTCGCCGACGCTCCAGGCGATGCCGCCGCCCGCCTGCTGGTCGGCGATCGCGCTGATGCCCCAGCCCATGGCGCCGTACCAGTCGGCGAGCAGCAGGCCGGTGCCGGTCATCAGCGAGAGGCCGAAGAAGGCGTGGAACGCCATGGTGGCGAGCAGCACCAGCAGACGCAGCGGGTACGGCGCCTTGTGCGGCGACGGGTCGACGCCGATGAGCGACTGCACGAACAGGTAGCCGCTGAGCAGGAAGTGGATGATCATCCACTGGTGGCCCAGATGGTCGGTCGTCGCCCAGCGGAACAGCGGCGAGTAGTAGAACACCCAGAGCGAGACCACGAAGATGCCGGCCGCCACGAGCGGGCGGGAGAGGAAGCCGAAGTAGCGCGAGTGCGTGGCGAGCAGGATCCACTCGCGCGGGCCGCGGGTGCCGTCGTCGCGCTTGCGGATGGTGCGCAGGGCGAGCGTGATGGGCGCGCCGGGAACCAGCAGCACCGGAACCGCCATTCCCAGCACCATGTGCGCGAGCATGTGCGAGCTGAACAGGTACTTCTCGTACTCGTTGACCCCGCCGTTGGTGATGTAGAACAGCACCGCGATACCGGCGACCCAGAGCACCGTGCGCAGCACCGGCCAGGAGTCGCCGCGCTTCTTCAGGCGCCAGACGCCCGCGAGGTAGAAGAACACCGCGAAGGCGCAGAACAGGATCCAGATCAGGTCGAAGTTCCAGAGCGTGAACAGGTTGACGAACGAGACGGGCGGCGGAAGCGGCGCGCCGGTGAGGATCTCGGCCGGCGTGGCACCCGTGCTCGCCGTAGCGGTCACCTCGAGCTGCGGGGTGGCCGTACGGGCGAGCGCGGCGGCGACGCCGGACGCGAGCCCCATAAACGCGATTTCGGCCGTTACGAGCCACCAGAAGTACTTGCGCGACCCGGTCGTCGTCATTCGGCCGATGAGATAGCGGCGCTGCACGAGTCCGAACACCCCGAGTGCCCCGAGCGCGCCCACCTTGACGAGCACAAGAACGCCATAGGGGGTGAGCAGGTTCTCGAGGGTGCCGACGCGGATTTCCGCGCTGACATAGCCGGATGCCGCGACGACGACGAAACTCACGATGGCGAGCGTCGAGTACCGGGCCAGCAGCGGCGTGATGCGGCCGCTGTCGAGGGTGCGCGCGCTGACGATCAGGGTGAGCAGCCCGCCGAGCCAGACCGCGGCGAACACGATGTGCAGCCAGATGGCGCTCGTGGCGGCGTCGTGGCTCGCGGTTCCGCCGGCGTGGCCCTGCAGCGCCATGGGAATGAGGCCCAGCACCGAACCGACGGCCATCACGAGAACGAGGGTGTGGTTGCGCACGGCGAAGCACAGCACGGTGAGGGCCGCGGCGATGAGCATCGTGTACAGCCACGACCTGCCGAGTTCGTTCTCGGTGAGGAACTGGGCGAGCAGCTGGCCGAAGCGGTCGTCGATCGAGAGCGGCTGCAGGTAGATCGTCATAAAGCTGAAGAAGCCGGTAGCCGCGGATGCCACGGCCCAGACGGCCGCGGACGCCGCGGCGATATCGAGCGCGAGCGAGAACTCGGGCTTGTCGCGGCTCATCCCAAAGCTGGCGAGGATGAGGGCGCCGATGGTGCCGGCCGCGCCGAGGTTGACGAGCAGCTTGCCGAGCGGGAGGCCGAACCGTACGACCGGGCCCGGGTCGGAGATCGCTTCGGGCGCGACTCCCCCGCCGAACTGCAGTGCCGCGATGGCCGAAACGAGTGCCACAAAAAGCAGGACCGCAGGCCCCACTACGCGAACGATTCGTGGCATCAGGCCAGTTTATCCGCGTCATCCTGAACGCTCGGTCCCTGAGCCTGTCGAAGGGCGCAAAAAAGGGCGCCGACCTTTCGGTCGACGCCCTCTTCAGTTCAAACGACTACTTGGAGTCCTTCGCTGCAGCCTTCAGCTTCGAGCCGGCGCTCAGCTTGACGCCGAAGCTTGCCTTGATCTCGATCGCTTCGCCCGTCTGCGGGTTACGGCCGGCGCGAGCTGCACGGTGAGTGCGCTCCACTGCCAGCCATCCCGGGATGGACACCTTCACGCCGTCAGCCACCGAGGTGGACAGAACGGAGAAGAGTGCGTCGACGACGCCGTTGACGGCAGCCTGGCTCTGGCCAGATGCTGCGGCAACTGCCGCGACGAGCTCGGTACGGTTTAGTGACTTGTCAGCCATGAATGTCCTCCTCGGACGTTGTGCAGTTGGGTGGTTACCCGACTAGAAGCCGGTGAACCGGAAGAAATCTACCAGCTTGACTTGGTAATACCGGGCAATTCGCCCCGGTGCGCCATATCGCGGAAGCGAACACGGCTGACACCGAACTGGCTCAGGTAACCGCGGGGGCGTCCGTCAATGGCGTCACGACCACGAACGCGTACGGGCGACGCGTTGCGAGGAAGCTTCTGCAGGCCGACACGGGCCGCTTCACGCGACTCGTCGGTTCCGGCGGGGTCAACGAGGGCCTTCTTCAGCTCGAGGCGCTTCGTCGCGTAGCGCGCGACGATGACCTTGCGCTGCTCGTTCTTTGCAATCTTGCTCTTCTTAGCCATGTTTAGCGCTCCTCACGGAATTCGACGTGCTTGCGCACTACAGGGTCGTACTTCTTGAGCACGAGGCGGTCGGGGTCGTTGCGACGGTTCTTCTTGGTCACGTAGGTGTAACCGGTGCCTGCCGTCGAGCGAAGCTTGATGATCGGACGTACGTCTTGTGCCTTAGCCATTAGATCTTCACCCCACGAGCGAGGATGTCCTTGACGACAGACTCGATGCCACGGGCGTCAATAACCTTGATGCCCTTTGCGGAAAGCTGCAGCGTCACGTTGCGGCGCAGCGAAGGGACGTAGTACGTCTTCTTCTGTACGTTCGGGTCGAAACGACGCTTGGTGCGTCGGTGCGAGTGCGAAATGTTGTGTCCAAAGCCGGGAACGGCTCCGGTCACCTGGCAAGTTGCTGCCATGATTTCCTCCATTAGTCTCCGCAGCCGCGACACACCGAAGTGAGCCGTTGCTGCCCAAGAATTACTTGTCGGCACGCATAGACCCGCGTCATTCGTGAGAAAAGTGGGGGTCGGCGTACATGCGAGTGTAGATACCACTCAGCCAGCCATAAACATTACGGGTCAGCGGCCGCGAAAGCAAGCCGAGTTCCGCGGAATCTAGCGGATCTTGCCCTCGCTGAGCAGCGCGGTGCAGTTCGCGCACAGTCCGAAGACGTCGACGATGTGGTTCGGCTCGGTGAAACCGTGCTCCGCGGCTACGTTCTTCGCCCAGAGCTCTACGGCATCCGCCTCGATCTCAACCGTCAGCGCGCAGTTGCGGCAGATCAGGTGATGGTGGTGGCTGCCGGGAGTGCACGCGCGGTAGAGGCTCTCGCCCTCCTGCTGCAGCGAGTCGGCCTCGCCCTCGACCGCGAGGTCGGCGAGCGCCCGGTAGACGGTGGCCAGACCGATGGGGGAGCCCGTGTTCTTGAGGTTGGAATGAAGCGCTTGGGCGCTGACGAAACCTTCGGATGATCCGAGGGCTTCGCGAACGGCTTCCCGCTGCCAGGTATTGCGCTTCATGTGACGGATTCTACCTCGCGGCCAGCAGTGAACGCCTGCCGGATGCGCGGCCGTCGCGCGCCTTCCGGGCGCCCACGATGCGGCAGACGATATAGATGACGAACGAGATGGTGGTGATGTACGGGCTGATCGGGAGCGACCCGCCGAGGGCCAGCAGGATGCCGCCGACCGCGGAGACGAAGCCGAAGAGCATGCTCAGCAGCGGCACGACGAGCGGCGACGACGAGACGCGCAGCGCCGCGGCGGCCGGGGTCACGAGCAGGGCGAGCACGAGCAGCGAGCCGATGATCTGCACCGAGACAGCGACGGTGAGGCCGAGCAGCACCATAAAGCCGAGCGAGAGGGCGCGCGACGGCACGCCCCGAGCAGCCGCGACGTCGGGGTCGAGGCTGTCGAAGGTGAGCGGACGCCAGACCAGCAGCAGGGCGACGAGCACCACGACCGAGAGGGAGAGCAGCAGGCCGAGCTGGGGGATGTCGACCGAGATGATCTGCCCGGTGAGCAGGCCGAACTTGTTGGCGCTGCGGCCGGGGTAGAGGGCGAGGAAGAGGATGCCGAGACCCAGCCCGAACGGCATCAGCACGCCGATGATCGAGTTGCGGTCGCGGGCCTTCGCGCCGAGCAGGCCGATGAGCACGGCCGCGATGAGCGACCCGACGAGCGAGCCGAGCACGACGTTCGCGCCGATGAGCAGTGCGCCCGCCGCGCCGGCGAACGAGAGCTCGCTGATGCCGTGCACCGCGAAGGCCATGTCGCGCTGCATCACGAAGACGCCGATGAGCCCGCCCACGATGCCGAGCACGGCCGCGGCCACGATGGAGTTCTGCACGAGAGCGACCAGCTCGCCGTAGTTGGCGAAGTTGAACAGCCGGCCCCAGATGTCGTCGGCGGTCATTCGGCGTCCTCGTCGTGATGGTCGTGGTGGTCGTGCCCGTCGGGAACGCCGACCACGATGACGCGGCCGTGCGAGCGGATCACGTCCACGGGGGTGCCGTACAGCTCGCTCAACACGTCGGAGCGCAGCACCTCGCTCGGGGTGCCCTGCAAGAACTTGCCGCCGGCGAGGTAGAGGATGCGGTCGACGACGTCGAGCACGGGGTTCACGTCGTGGGTCACGAAGACCACGGCGGTGTCGTGCGTGCGGCGCCTGCGGTCGATCAGTTCGGAGACCGCGCGCTGGTGGTGCAGGTCGAGGCTGAGCAGCGGCTCGTCGCAGAGCAGCAGCACGGGGTCGCCGGCGAGCGCCTGGCCGACGCGCAGCCGCTGCTGTTCGCCGCCGGAGAGGGTGCCGACGGGCTGGTTGGCGTAGGCGGTGGCGCCGACGTCTTCGAGCAGCTCGTCGACGCGCTCGCGGTCGCCGCGGCGGGGGATGGGCGGGCCGAACCGGTGGCCGTTGACGCCGAGGGCCACCAGGTCGCGGCCGCGCAGCGGGGTACCCGGCGGCACGAGCTTCTGCTGCGGGATGTAGCCGACCCGGCGGTCGCCGCGGTGGATGGCATGACCGCTCAGGCGCACCGAGCCGGAGTCGAGCTGCTGCTGGCCGAGGATGGTCTTGAGCAGGCTGGTCTTGCCCGACCCGTTGGGCCCGAGCACGGCGAGAAACTCGCCCGGCTGAACCGCGAGGTCGAGGCCGCTCCAGAGGGTGCGTCCGCCGAAGCCGAGCGCACCACCCTCGAACTCGAGCACAGGGTTCACTGTTACTTCACCGCGGCGGAGATCGAGCTCAGGTTGTCGGTCATCCACGAGACATAGTCTGCGCCCTCTGGCATGGTCTCTGTGAATTCGACGACGGGAACGTCGCTGTCTTCGGCGGCGGTGCGCACCTGTTCGGTCTCGCTGCTCGCCGTCTGCGAGTTGTAGGCGAGCAGTGCGATCGAACCCGAGTCGAAGAGGTCGAGGGTCTCCGCGAGAACGGAGGGCGCGACATCCGTTCCCTCCTCGATCGCCTCGGAGAACTCTTCGGGCGTGACGTTCGTGAATCCAGCCGCCTCGAGCAGGTACAGCGGCACGGGCTCGGTGATCGCGACGCCCATGCCCGCGGTGCTGGCCTGCAGTGCCTCGGCGTCGGACTCGAGCGTCTCGAGCTGCGCGGTGAACGAGGCGAGGTTGGCCTCGTAGGTCGACGCGTTGTCGGCGTCGAGCGCGGAGAGCTGTTCGGCGATGGCCTCGGCGACGTGCTCGACGCCGTGGAAGCTGTACCAGACGTGCTCGTTGAAGCCCTCGACGTGGTCGTGGCCCTCGTGGCCGTCGGCTGTCCCTGAGCTTGTCGAGGGGGTCGAAGCGTCGTCGTCGTGGTCGGCTTCGAGAAGTCCGGATGCCTCGCTCGCGTTGACGACGGGCGCGTCGGTCGACGAGGCGGAGATCAGGGTGTCGATGAACGGGTCGTAGCCGCCGCCGTTCTCGATCACCAGGTCGGCCTTGGAGAGCGCGAGCTGGTCTTGCGCCGACGCCTCGTAGCTGTGCGGATCTTGCGCGGCGGTGGCGATGATGCTCGTCACGGTGACGAGGTCGCCGCCGATCGACTCAGCGATGCTGCCGTAGACGTTGGTCGACGCGACGACCGAGAGGCCGGTCGTCTCGGCAGCGGGCGTACTCGACGAGCAGCCGGCCAGCACGAGGGCGGAGACGGCGATCGTGCCGACGAGGAGGGTGCGGGGGGTGGTGAGGTGCATTATGTGATTTCTAATTTGATAAACGTAATGAGATTCGTTATCAACAGTATGGGATGAAATAGCGCCCGCGCCAAATCGGCGGGGCGCTATCCGAATCAGTCGAGCAGCAGCGCAGGCTCTTCGAGCACGCTCGCCACGTCGGCGATGAAGCGGCTCACGACGTCGCCGTCGACCACGCGGTGGTCGAAGCTGCCGCCGAGCGTCGTGACGAAGCGCGGGCGCACCTCGCCGTCGACGACCCAGGGCTTCTGCTTGATCGTTCCGAGGGCGACGATGCCGACCTCGCCCGGGTTGAGGATCGGGGTGCCCGTGTCCATGCCGAACGAGCCGAGGTTGGTGATGGTGATCGTTCCGTTGGCCATGTCGGCCGCGGTGGTCTTGCCGTCGCGCGCGGTGAGCGTGAGCTGTTCGAGCGCCACGGCCAGTTCGCGCAGCGACAGGTCGTTGGCGTCCTTGACGTTCGGCACAACGAGACCGCGCGGGGTGGCGGCCGCGATGCCGAGGTTGACGTAGTGGTGCACGGTGATCTCGGCCGGCGTGAAGGTGGAGTTGACCATCGGGTTGCGGCGCACCGCCCAGATCACGGCCTTGGCCGCGATGAGCAGCGGCGAGACGCGGATTCCGGCGAAGTCGGGGGAGTTCTTGAGGCGCTTGACGAACTCCATGGTGCGGCTGGCGTCGATGTCGACGAAGACGCTCACGTGCGGCGCGGTGAACGCGCTCTGGGTCATCGCGGTGGCGATGGCCTTGCGCACACCCTTCACGGGGATCTTCTCCTCGCGCTCGGGCGACCACTCGGGCGTCTCGATGTTGCGGAACACGCTGGCCTGGGTGGCGCTGCGGATGACGTCGTCGCGTGTGATCTCGCCGGCGAGGCCGGTGGCGGTGACCTCGGCGAGCACGACTCCGAGGTCTTTCGCGAGCTTGCGGATCGGCGGCTTCGCGATGATCGCGGACGCCGCGGCGGCGGGCACGGACGCCGGTCGGGCCGAGGGCACGACGGCGGGTGCGGCGGCGGTGCGGGCCGGGGCGGCCGCGCCACGGCGGCGGCGCGAGGTGGCCCCGCCCTTGATGCCGTAGCCGACGAGCACGGCGCCGGGCTTCTCGGGCGCCGCGGTGCCGGTCGTTTCGGTGGAGATGCTGCTGGCGGTGTCGGCGACGGCGCCGAGGGCGTCGTCGTTCGTCGTGGCGGGAGCCGCGACATCCGGAGCTTCACCACCGGAAGCGCGAATGATCACCGCACCGACGTCCACGGTCTGGCCCGGCTGCGCGAGCAGCTCGGTGACGGTGCCGGCGAACGGCGAGGGCAGCTCGACGAGCGACTTGGCCGTCTCGATCTCGACGAGGATCTGGTTGACCTCGACGGTGTCGCCGGGCTGCACCTTCCACTCCACGATCTCGGCTTCGGTGAGGCCCTCGCCCGCGTCGGGGAGGAGGAATTCGAAAGTGCTCATGAGCCTGGTTTCTTAGTAAGCCATTGCGCGGTCGACGGCCTCGAGCACGCGGTCGACGTCGGGGAGGTAGACGGTCTCGAGCTTCGCCGGCGGGAACGGGGTGTCGAACCCGGCCACACGCAGCACGGGAGCCTCGAGCGAGTAGAAGGCGCGCTCGGTGACGGTCGCGGCGATCTCGCTCGACACCGAGACGAAGCCCTGGGCTTCGGCGGCGACGACGAGGCGTCCGGTCTTCTGCACGCTCGCGACGATGGGGCCGTAGTCGATGGGGGAGAGCGAGCGCAGGTCGATGACCTCGACGCTCGTGCCCTCCTCGGCCGCCAGTTCTGCGGCGTTCAGCAGCACGTTGATCATGGCGCCGTGGCCGACGAGCGTGACCTCGGTGCCCTGGCGGATGACGCGGCTCGAGTGCAGCGGAGCGCCGTTCGAGCCCAGGTCGACCTCGCCCTTGGGCCAGTAGCGGCTCTTCGGCTCGAAGAACATCACGGGGTCGTCGCTCGCGATGGCCTCCTGGATCATCCAGTAGGCGTCGTGCGGCGTGCTCGGGCTGACGACGCGCAGGCCTGGGGTGTGCGCGAAGTAGGCCTCGGGGCTCTCCTGGTGGTGCTCGACGGCGCCGATGTGTCCGCCGTAGGGCACACGGATGACGAGGGGCATGGTGACCTGGCCCTCGTGGCGGTTGGTCATCTTCGCGAGCTGCGAGACGATCTGGTCGAAGCCCGGAAAGATGAAGCCGTCGAACTGGATCTCGACGACGGGGCGGTAGCCGCCCATCGCGAGGCCGATCGCGGTGCCGATGATGCCGCTCTCGGCGAGCGGGGTGTCCATCACGCGGTGCTTGCCGAACTCGGCCTGCAACCCCTCGGTGATGCGGAAGACGCCGCCCAACGGGCCGATGTCCTCGCCCATGAGCAGAACCTTGGGGTCGTCGGCCATCGCCTTGCGCAGGCCGGCGGTGAGCGCCTTGGCCATCGGCATGGTCTGGATCGAGGTCTCGGTCACTGGGTCGGGAGTGGTTTCAGGTGTCACGATGCTCATCCGTCGTTCTCCAGAGATGCTTCGTATTCGGCGAGCCACTGCTGCTGTGCCTCGATGACGGGATGCGGCTCGGAGTACACGTGGTCGAAGATCTTGCCGACCGGCGGTGTGTCGAGAGCGAGGGTGCGTTTGCGGATGTCTGCGGCCACGTCGTTCGCTTCGGTCGCGACATCCGCGAAGAAGGCGTCGCCCTCGCCGCGCGAGCGCAACCAGGTCTCGTAGCGCGCGATCGGGTCGCGCAGTTTCCAGTACTCGACCTCACTGTCGAGGCGGTACTTGCTGGGGTCGTCGCTCGAGGTGTGCGCACCCATGCGGTAGGTGAGCGCCTCGATGAAGCGCGGACCCCCGCCGCTGCGCGCGGCGTCGAGGTTCTGCTTGGTGACGGCGAACCCGGCGAGGACGTCGTTGCCGTCGATCTGGATGCCCGGGATGCCGAAGCCGCTCGACCGCAGGTAGAGCGGCGTGCGCGACTGGATCTCCACCGGCACCGAGATGGCCCAGTGGTTGTTCTGCAGGAAGAAGACGACGGGGGCCTGGTAGCTCGCGGCGAAGACGAACGCCTCGCTCACGTCGCCTTGGCTCGAGGCGCCGTCGCCAAAGTACGCCATCACGGCCGCGTCGGTCTCGGGGTTGCCGGTGCCGGTGACGCCGTCGAGGGTCATCGCCATGGCGCGGCCGGTGGCGTGCAGCGTGTGCGATCCGAGCACGAGCGTGTAGAGGTGGAAGTTGCTGTCGGCCGGGTTCCAGCCGCCGTGGGTGGTGCCGCGCAGCAGCCCCATGATGCCGATCAGGTCGATTCCGCGGATGCGGGCGACGGCGTGCTCGCGGTACGACGGGAAGATGTGGTCTTGCGGGCGCGACGCGTAGGCCGAGCCGACCTGCGCGGCCTCCTGGCCGAGGCTCGGCACCCAGAGGCCGAGTTCGCCCTGGCGCTGGAGGTTCGCCGCCTCCTGGTCGAACCGGCGGATCACCACCATCTGGCGGTGGAACTCGCGCAGCTGTTCGTCGCTGAGGGCTTCGATGTAGGGAAGGTACTCAGCCGACGCGTCGCTTTCGACGAGTTTGCCCTCGGGGGAGAGCAGCTGGACCGTCGCGGCGGTGTAAGACATTTGACTAATCTAACGTGGCTTCGCTCGCCGGAGTTCGTAGCTTGCGCACAACCTCTTCGGCAGCCTTTAGGAGTTTCTCGACAGATTCGTGCTCGCCGATGCTGACGCGCACGCCGTCGGAACCCAGTGCGCGCACGACGATTCCGTTGTCGGAGAAGACCTCGGCGGCCCACGCGGTGATCTCGCCCGTCGGCAGCCAGACGAAGTTTCCGTGCGGCTTCGGAACGTCCCAGCCCTGCTCGACGAGCGACGCCCAGATGGTGTCGCGCAGCACGGAGAGCCCCACGACGCGCTCGAGCAGTTCGGCCTGGTGCTCGATCGAGACGATCGCGGCGCGCTGCGCGGGCTCGATGACCGAGAGCGGGATGGTCGTGGCGCGGGCGGCGTCGAGCACGTACTCGGCGCCGAGCGCGTAGCCGACGCGCAGGCCGGCGAGGCCGTACGCCTTGGAGAACGTGCGCAGCACGACCAGGTTGGGGTAGGTACCGAGCAGTTCCGGTCCGCGTACCGCCGTGTCATCCATCACGAACTCGATGTAGGCCTCGTCGAGCAGCACGAGCACCGTCTCGGGAACCTGCGCCATAAACGCGACGAACTCGTCGCGCGTGACGATCGCGCCGGTGGGGTTGTTGGGGCTGCAGACGATCACGACGCGCGTGCGGTCGGTGATGGCCGCGGCCATCGCCGGCAGGTCGTGGTGGTGGTCGGCGGTGTTCGGCACCTGCACGCTCGTGGCGCCCGCGACGGCCACGAAGCCCGGGTACGCCTCGAAGCTGCGCCAGGAGTAGACGACCTCGTCGCCGGGGCCGGCCGCGGCCGTGATGAGCTGGCTGAGGATCGACGCGGATCCCGCGCCGATGTGCACGTTCTCGGGGGTGAGCGAGTAGTGCTCGGCGAGGGTCGTGCGCAGCGCGATGGCGGAGCCGTCGGGGTAGCGGTTGACGCTGGATGCCGCGATCGCTGCGAGTACGGCGGGGATCGGTTCGAAGGGGTTCTCGTTCGACGAGAGCTTGTAGGCGTCTTCTGCGGCCGCCTTGCCCTGGCGGTAGGGCTGCATGCCTTCGATTTCCGGACGTAGTCGTACTCTGGGTGCGTTCACGAGTCCTAAGCCTAATTGCGACCGTGCGAGCGGGCAGTGCATAGTGGTCACCATGCAACGCTTCCTCGTTCGGCTGATCATCAACGCCGTGGCCCTCTGGATCACCACCCTCGTCGTGAGCGGCATCAGCGTGAACGCGTTCCCGCCCGCCGGCACCCTCGAGACGGTGCTGACCTACCTCATCGTCGCACTCGTCTTCGGCGTGGTGAACGCCGTGATCGGCAACACCATCCGCATCGTGGCCTTCCCGCTCTACGTGCTGACTCTCGGGCTTCTCGCGCTCGTGGTCAACGCGCTGCTGCTGCTCATCGTGCAGTGGATCTCGTCGCTGCTCGGATTCGGCCTCGTCGTCGAGAGCTTCTGGTGGGGCGTGCTCGGCGCGATCGTGCTCGGCTTCGTCGGCTGGGTGCTCGGGCTGGTCTTCCGCCCGCTGATGGGTTCGGACCGCAGCCGCCGCCGCAGCTAGTCCGACGCGCCTCACGGGCGCACCCGCTCGGCCACGTAGGTGGTCGAGGTGATCGAGGTCGCCCCGCGACCGAACGCGTCGAGCCGGGCGATGGCGTCCACGAGCTGCGGACTGCGCGCCGCGTCGGCCAGCTCTGCGGTGCGCCGGTACTCGCCTCTGTCGTGCGACGGAACCGCCACGCCCTGCGGCGTCGCCCGGTCGGCGAACGCCTCGCGCTGCACCAGCACGGGGGAGTCGTCGGCGCGGGTGCCGCCGAGCGCGGGCACGATGTCGTCGGTGTGCTCGAGAAGCACGGCCGGGTAGCCGCCGTCGAGCTTCGTCTGGCCGGTCGGCGCACCCACCGCCAGGACACCCTGGGTGTTGTAGTCGCCCGAGGCCGCCAGCGTGGCCGCGATCAGCCCGCCCTGCGAGAAACCGGCGAACTGCACGGGCGACTGCGCGGTCACCCCCTGGTCGTGCATCGCCTGCCGCACGGCCGTCACGGCGCCCGCCGGCAGGTCGGCCATGGTCGACACGTCGCTGGTCAGGTCGAACGGCTCGCTGCCGGGCTTCGGCGAGAAGTCGGCCGTGCCCGTTATGTACACGGCGAACGAGTCGGGTGCGCCGGGCGTCGTGTACCGCTCGATGCGGACGTGCTGGCCGCGCTTCGACCCGTCGTCGGCGGTGGTGCGCTGCGGGATGCGGTCGATGCGGTCGGCGAGCCCG
>Ga0247730_1001404_pt1 | contig 13411 bp, 11 predicted proteins | sample UWRJL073202C2_FD_180959 | JGI IMG/M metagenome (GOLD analysis project Ga0247730, IMG submission 180959) | Plant litter microbial communities from Arlington Agricultural Research Station in Wisconsin, United States - UWRJ-L073-202C-2 | ecosystem: Environmental > Terrestrial > Plant litter >...
ATGTTGATAAATCTGTCTGGAGTTGCTCTCGAGGTATTTATCACATATGAGCTTAGTAGGGGCTCGAAAGCTTCCAGCCAAACCAATACGTGACACTCTTGTTTTCGTCACGCTCCACTGCTGCTCGTAGGCTCTGACGTTGCCTTGTAGACTTGCAGTCTTATCACACCACCATTTTAATACAATGCAGAGTGAAGGAATTACTGCTGCTATATAACTAGTCACTAACGGGGGCTGCAACTATTCTATGATATTGCAGCCTGCGGTCACTTGATACCTTTCTTGTGGCCGCTCGGCCTGCATCACACTGCTGCGACAGGACCTGTATTGATTTCCCTAGCTGAAATCCCATATCGGGGATTCGCTTTTTTTGAGATGAATGAGTCCGAGTATGCAATTACTTGACTTCCTTCTTGAAGCCCTCCTTCGCCTCCTTGGCACCAGACGCAGCCTCGTTAGCTTTCTGTCCTGCCTGTGCTCCGGTCTCCCGTGCGTTCTGAGTTGCGTTAGATCCAACTTCCTGCGCTTTGGAAGACGCCTCTGATGCCTTCTGGCTCGCTGCTGAGCCGTACTCCTGTGCTTTCTCTGATGCCTGTGACCCTACTTCCTTCGCCTTCTCGCCTAACTCTTCGCCCTTTTGTCTAGCCTCAGCTGAGTTGGTGTCTACACCAGAAGAATGTCAATAGGTGTCGACATCGCTGGGTATGAGTATATACGCACTTAAGGTCTGTTTTGCCTTCTCTGCTGCTTGCTCTCCTGTCTCTAATGCTGATGCAAGACCTTGTCCGACTTTCTTATTAAGCTGTATCCTATCGTCAATACATCTCTATTAAATAGAGTAAGGCGACACGTACGTTAGCAGCGGTCTCGGAGACGGTCTCTGTGACAGTCTTCCTCGCAACTGGAGTGGTAGAGAAAGCTCGGACGGATCGGGTGATAGTGGTGCGGAACATATTTGAATATGGAGTGAGGTGAGAAGGATGATAATGTCTATCCTCTGACCATTCTACCTGCTTTATATACACCTTTGGAATAGAGACAGATGACGTCGTCCCGCTCGTCATCGCGTACGCGAGCGCTCATCACCTGACCGTCATCAAGGTCCACATCAATGTCACAGATTTATTAATGGGACGTAACGCCGTGTTGGTTGGTGGACCTTGGTACATTTCCTCCGTTTATATCGCCTACAATTGGATCTAAGAGTTTGGGTTGCTATGCTGGCTGAACAAAGAAACATCTTGACTGGAATTTGAGGCTGGCATTTGGAGTTTCACTTCAGTCCACGAGCCCAATTAGCTGAAGATCATCGTACCAAGTATCCGTTATCAGGGTTGCAGGATCTTAGTCAACCCTCGAAGAGTCTAAAATAATAATCTCCAGGCAAGCGTGGATGGAGGACTTGTCTGGTTATCAGTTGGTGGAATTCGTGAAGCCACAGGCCCATATCCTTTGCTGAAACACTCATAGGAAACTCATATGCCGACGATACCTATATGTTGTGAAGCATCCTGCACGTATGCCGCGTCCCAAAGTGCTTTGGGAACTCTCTATTCATCATCTAGCACTTGTACAGACGGAAGCGGCCACTTGTTGGAACTCAGGCTAATCAATCATGGGAACGGGATGTGATTCTTACCCTCCACACTCATCTTCCTCATCCATGTCGTCTATAGACAGCCTTGCATCTGAAGCCAACCGTGGAGTCTCCCTCCTACAGTCCATAGCTAACTTAGAACACAAAGCAATACCCCCTCCGCTCAGCCAAGAGCCGTACATAGCAGAACTTAAGAGCCAGCTAGCATCTCTGAAGGCTTACAGAATGGAGGTTAGCCAGGAAAGAAGGGATCAGAGAACACATCTGGGTCATCTCAGAGACTCGACAGCGAAGAAGCTTGCTTACCGTCTAACTGGAAAGACTGATGTTTTGGCAGACAAGGTCAGCAAAGAAGAGCGGTAAGATACAATCAAGTGGTACGAGGCTAAGCAAATTTCTGATTCAGACGATTCAGTAAATACCTTGAAGCTTTGGACAAAGAATCGGAGGAGAGAAAGAATGAAGCGAGGCTGGAACGTCTAATCAAGGATGTGGAATCTGAGGTAATACGCTTTCGTGCCTCTTGCGATTTACATCAGATTTCACCATTGCAAGTATCATAGGACAGAGAACAAGCAAGACAGTATGAGCGAAAGCTGTTTTCTCGAGAGGCTCAACTCGCTTCCTTAAGACGCGAATTGGACGCGTTGTATGAGCTTGTGTTAAGCAGACCTACCGCATTATCGGAGTTCCCTCAACACGGTGAAGTTCAACTCGCGTTAGACGGGGCTATACAAAGAACCTACGAGATTAGCGCTGAATTGAGTAAGAGCTTACATGCCTTTGCTGTCAGTGTGTATCATTGAAAAGAACTGACCAACGAATTCTGGCAGATGCTGCGAAGATTGTTGTGATCGAGGAGGAAGGTCTTGCAAGAGTGAGCACAAGTCTCTTCCCTCAATGGCCTGATTGTTTAACTGCAGCCAGGCGTCCGGATATCCAAAGACCTTAAAAACCCACCAACAAAGAGCTGCCATCGCCAGAGTGTCAGAGCTCGAGCGCCAATTCGATGCAACATCTGCCGAGGTAGCGAAATACAAACGAACGCTGAAAGACCTTAGACGGAGTATTTTCGAGATCATTGTTGCTCGTCAAAACGTATCCGACATTCTTCCACTATATGATACCTCTCCTCCTCCGCCGTTCGCGCCTACCGTGACACCTGAAATCCATGCCGGAAGCACTGATAATCTTCAAATTGGTACGAATGGAGGGCCAGTCTGGTTATCCGTTGAAGGAATTCGTGAGGCTGCTAAATATACCTGTATGACCATCGCAGTTCGCTGAAATACAGTTAGGGAATCCGTATAATGATACCGAAAACACCATGGGCACATTCTGAAACTTGATCCCCTTTTCTATGGTGGCGACGGGTCGGGATAACCAAAACCATGTTTACTACACTACATGTACAAATGCGAGAATATAATAAGACAAAAACCAGGAAATAATACTAATAGGGTATCACATAGCAGTGTTATATTGCTCTTGAGCTTCTATACAGACATCCAATAAGCACGCATAAGCGTTTGACGGTTCCACATCCGCTAATCGGGCTTTCACAGCCTCATATATCTTGTTCTGGCTGAAAGAGAAGTCAAAACACCGTCAATGAAAGAAGGAAAGAGACAGGAACACATACTCAACATCCCCGTACGCTACATCGACCTCGTACTTCGTCGATTGAATGCTCACAGGCCATGTCGCTATCGTCCGAGTGTCGAAGATGAAGGAGATAATGACTTTGGCTCTCTGGGCTTCGAATAGAACAGGAACTTGTGCTTTGAAGCCGCTGGATTCTGGTAGTGCAAGAATACCCACGGGATATTTGACTGCGAGGAAATATAACTGTGTTCGCAATTGAGAAACTCCAGACCAGAAGGCCGAGTTCTGTTGAACAATCTAACCAAAAGTTGTAAGTTAGTCTCCTTCGAGTTATTGAATCGGAGCCCATACCTCTGCGCAAGTCTTAGCATTGGAACTACGTAGCCACTGCATTGCAATTGGGGGGATGCATGAAGTGAACTTGGGTAGCACATCTTTCGCCCGTCCTTTCGCTGAAGAAAGCACCTCCAAATCCAACCGCTGTACAACAGGTTGGTAGTCTCTGCAAGGTATGGTGATCGAGTACTTGGAGTCATATACGAAGGTTAAAGTCGAGTCTGATATCTTGCTCAAGCGGAACCGGTGTAATTCCTCTAATGTCTCCAATTCGGCTAGGATGAAATAATAAGCAGTTGAAAGTGAAAGAAAGGCGAGACACAAGTACATTGTAGACGTAGCACTTCAGAGCGCGTACTGTTCTGTTGAATGTCCAGCCCTCTTGACATGTCTGCTATGGCATCAGAGAACTCTCGTTCCTTTTGCTCTGTTTCCTCTATCCGCTCTTTGAACCAAGCAGTCTGCTTCTGGCATTCGGCAGCTTCGGTTTGTAGCGACTCAACCTCGATTCTGTGAGAGTGAATTTAGATGTCATGTCGGACCAGGGAGGAGTTTCGGACTTACTCCTGCTCCGCAATCGAGACTTTCAGTTCGTTCAAGTAATCTTGATCACAACCCTCAATATCTTCGACTTCTTTCTCTTCCAGTCTAAGCTCTTCCATGAGCGAAGCATACTCGGTTTCCAGATCCTGTTCGAGATTTGCATGTTGTGCTTTTAGCTTCTCTAGGGTGTTCATATCCTGAACTCATATGAGCGTAACTCTTATATTGCAAATGTAGACGTACCTCTTCAAGCTTGGAATAAGCAGTATCTGCAATTGTAATCAAACCCTCAGTCCACGTCTGCCTCCAGTTATACCAGTCTTCCTTCGCCGAATATCTCGCGTTATTCTTGATTAGCCTCAAATGACCCTATAAACGATTTGAATCCTTTGTAACTAGTCAACATTACGATCAGACGCACCATAAGGTCCTTTTGGCCCTGCTCGTCTGCTCGAACATACTCCACAAATAGCTCAGGCGTGACCTTCTCTGCCTCCTCTTCGGCTTGCTTGAACACGTGAAGACTCTTTTCCATCCATCCTTGCAGATCGCTAGAGACTCGGGAATACAAGAGAAGCTGAGGCGCATCCACACCTACAGCAATAGCACATTCAGCTAGCTTGATGTCGGCTGGATTCCGGGGTTGATGGTGTAATGTCTTTGGCGGTAGCATAGAGCGACGAGGCGCTGACAATTCATCCATAAACTTGATGTTCGTCAATTCCATAAACTGCTCGATAGATACTGGGGGCTGCAACCTACGGTCAGTAAGATTGAAGTCGTGGTTTCACGGGCAACTCACCAGATCTTCTTCTGGTTCAGCGTCAGGTTCGACGCCTTCCCTCCATCGTTCGGTATTTTGAGCGCCTAAATCCATACGTCGTTGATTATTTTCTTCCTCCTCTTCCGCTGTTCCTTCGGGTTCAAAAATTGTCGATAAATCAACAGCTGGTTTCTGCGATACAGCAGGCTCCTCGTCTTCTTCCATGGGCACGTCCTCTTCTACATTCTGAGGCTGTGACGGGAGTTGTGGGTAGATTGCAGATGGAGTAGGTTTCTCGAAGCGCTTCCAAGCATCTCCCGCACCAGCGCCCATACTCATACGACCTGCTCCAGAATTTTGCTTGGGTTGTGAATCTACTGCAGGTTGTTGAGCACTGGCAGAAGCCCCCATACTCATTCGACGATTTGATATATTCTGCCGAAGAAGACTAGCAGGACGACTAACGTTGGCATCATTAAAAGCTTGAAATGGCGCTTTACGGGTGGGAAGAAAGGATTTCCGTTGTGCTGCTTTGGAAGTCTGTTGGGGCCCTGTTTCGGAGGTACTGGCAGTATTGTCCCATTGAGTGGCCGGTGTCGGACGTTTGGCAGGACTAGGTTGATCTTCGTCAGCGTTTTGTTGGGTAGGAAGTGTAGACGGTCTTGGGCGTTTCTTTGCGGGCGAAGAGGTAGATGGAGTGCTTCCTGAAGCTTCTACGGTCTCGGCTGAGATTGTGGAAGCAGGACGTTTGGGTGAGGGCATGACAACAGGAGGTGCAAAGGCTGCTGAGAATGACCTTGGGCGTCCTTTGGTTGGCGAGGAAGGGGTTGGCGCGAGAGACTGTCTTCCAGCAGGTCTCGCAGCATTGGAAGGCGGTGCTCTGAATACAGAGTTGGTGACTGGGCGAGGATTAGAGGGAGCTTCGCTGGGACGTTCGGGGGAGGGATCGAAAGGTGCGGAGTCCGAGGGAGAGGGAGCAAACGTAGGTGCAAAACTAGGTCGAGGCGTCGAGTGCGCGAGGTTGCGATCATATAGTTCGGATTCATCCATATTTGATAGGAAGCCCATGCTCATCCGACCCTCAGTCGGAGCCATTGAAGTACGTCCAAGGATATTAGTGAGATTTAGTGTTTGGTCACTGAGGCTTTTTTCTGAACCACTCAAGTCTGACATGGACATAGAGTCGTTCACGATGGACATAGAAGCTCGGGCACGTTCCATTCGCGCCAGAGTTTCTGCAAGCTCAACGTCTGTACTGGTGGGCTCATTACCAGAGTGCGTAGCATCTCGGAGGGCCATCCATGCTGGGTCTTCTTGCGCAGGAGATAGTGCTTGCTCAAGGGGTACAGTATAGTCTCCTGCAGCATTATCTTGTGAGACCTCGGGCTCCTCGTCAAGTGACATCTGCGACGTTTCCATATCCATGTCTTCTGCAGATTTATCGGGAGACGCAGCAAAAGCCACAGACTGCTTGCGAGACGGTGCCCCCCTGATCATCGTCATTTCCATGTCACCTCCATCTTCATCAATGGCAGAGTCGTCGAGGCCGGCAATGACATCTGAGAGGTTGAAGTCTTCACTGGCTACGGACATACGAACGGAGCTGCGACGCTGCTGTTTAGAAGAGGACGCCCCAGGATAGTTGTTCTCATCTGGTGGCATAAAGTCCTGAGATGGAGATCCTGGAGATGATGGAGGAGAGCCCGCGCTTGCAGTGCTAGCAGTGTTGTTATTAGCTTTCGTGAAGAGCCTAACCTGTGCGGCTTCACTGAAGCTGACCCGCCGGTTCATGGATTTACGGGCATGGTTGTCGTGGATCCTGGCCGTAAAGTCGCGCGTCATGTCCATAGACTGTGTGACGTCCGATTCATCCGCTTGAATGGATTGCTGGGATGGTTGGGATTGTTGTGAGGAAGATTGTGAAGATAAACCTGGTTCTAGTGACTCCCTTCCAAACAAATTTGCAGCCGCTTTGAGAATGCCTTTCAGAGGTTGCTGACATTGGGATTGTCAGCGATAGAGTATTTTTGGTTCGCTGTCGCTGCTCACCAGTGAAGGTCGCGACTGAACTCTTGACGGCGCGATACTGTGAGCGCGTCTTGGCTTCGGACGCGGCTGGTCTCCTTCTACAACAGATATAGACCTCCGGCGACCACCCGACCGTTCTTGAGGCATGATTAAGACGTTGTTTCGGCTGTATCTGCAGTATAGAGTATGTAAGGGAGGAAAATGTTACTCCTGAAGAACGAGAGATGGTCGTGGTTAAACCAAAAGGGGGACCGCGTCGAGATCACGTGTTAGTATACGGACAGAACACGTCCCAACGGAAATTGGAAGTTACTCCTTGCTCTTGTCCATCTCATACGCCTTGGAGGAGAAAATCACTCAAGCAATTTATTGAGGGTCTTTTTCACCATGTCGAGAACTGCATATGTTTTATTCTGTGGACTCTGCATTTCGGTACTGAAAGAAGTGAATCATGTCGTGGATGAGCCATACATGGTGTGTTTGCAGTCCTCTCAGCGCTGTGTCTTGATGGGCTCAAGCATCCGGGTGCCCAGGACGAACCTTTCCATGTCCCCCAGGCGAAGGCATACTGTGCTGGCGACTTCTATACGTGGGATCCTAAGCTTACTACTCCACCTGGATTGTGAGCTTTACATCCACTTATTTGCATTTGCTTGTATTCAAAGGGCTCCCAGATACATCCTAAGCCTCATTATACACCGCGTTTTCGTCATGAAATGCACACTTCCTATTTTGCGAGTTACCAGTCTTCTCAGTCTCCTGGCCATGCCCATCGCTGTAACTCGGCTTCTGTGCTTCTACAAACGCGTCCGACCACCTCCATTATTTGCACCTGATGTGCAGGCTATTATCATATCCATGTTTCCCATAGCGTGGTTCTTTGGATTTCTCTACTATACGGATGTCCCTAGCGTTGTGTTTGTGCTGGCAACCGTTGCCTCTGCAGGAGCACACAAACACTGGCTCGCAGCGACTGTGAGTTTGTGTATTGGACAGCCCTTACCATATCATCTAATTGCAAAGACATTAGTTTGGCCTACTGAGCTGCACCTTTCGACAGACGAACGTCATATGGGTTTTGTATGCGTATGCTTCCAGTCAGCTCATGTACTTGCGCTTCAGAAAGGCGCCAAATTCCCTTCGACTGCATGATCCACCTGCTCTAGAGAGTAAAATAGGTCAGCAATACTTTTCCATATCCACTACAGCTTGTTAATCAACACAGGTGATCTTTTGAGGGCAATCATATCACTTCCGAACATATTAGGGGATATTATTGTTGACTTTATCCCCTACCTGTTGGTTCTGGCTGCATTTGCAACATTCGTGGTATGGAACGGCGGTATTGTCCTAGGTAATGTTTGTATATGTTTAATCCACAGCATGCTAACAAAGCTTAGGCGATAAATCCAATCACATCCCAGCATTGCACGTTCCCCAACTTTACTACTTTATGGCGTTCACAGCGGCTTTCGGTTGGCCGGTACTTCTGAGTTACAGAGGAGGACCCCGTCGCTTGATTGGTGATGTATTTTGGCGCATCTGCAGTACTAAGACGTAAGTTGCTCCCCCTGTGCGAATATTACCTGCTTTGCTGACGACTTGTAGACGTGCTGCTGTAAGTATAGCACTGCTTGCGAGCATGTGTGTCACTGTGAAGTTCTTCACGTACGTCACAATCAACATTTCATCTGTGTAGCTCTGACCACTCGCTCAGGATCCACCACCCTTTTTTGTTGTCCGATAATCGGCACTATACGTTTTACGCGTGGAAACGAGTCTACCTGTTCCACTGGACCGTGCCATATCTCCTGACCCCGATTTACATGGTATGCGCCTGGGCGTGGTTTCTTCGTGTTGGTTAGTGGCGCGTTCCTTGAGACGAAAGCGAGAGCCTGACATGTGTATCCAGGCCAGGACCAAAGTCTACTGCAGACTATTTTGCTCCCGATCCTTTCAGCTTTCACGCTTCTTCCAACCCCTTTGTTGGAGCCTCGATACTTCTTGATTCCTTATGTTTTATTGCGTGGGCAAGTGGCTAACATTGACACACCCTTTGTCGTATTAGAAGCTCTGTGGTATATGTCAATAAATCTGGCAACCATGGGCGTATTCCTGTACATGCCTAGAGAATCTGTAGGGAGATTCATGTGGTAGCGTAGTTTGCTTTGAATTGAATAGGCCCTCCCACATCACGCATGCTGTTTATGATCGTGGCCAGATTGGACTGTAGTGAACCGTGCGAAAGTTGAAACCAAACACTGCTTGCTCAACGACCGCGATTTGAATTGGATACCCACCCACGACTTGGACGACTGCACACGCCCTTCTAACGACTCTCCCCTATATCTCTCATACTATTCCACTGCTGAACACCACACGACCATGCCGATTGCAGAGGCTACCACTAATAGTGGCCAGCCCGGCAAAACGTCCGGTCGACAGTCTGGCCGCTACTCCCTGAACTTCTCCTCCGTCGGCAAGGCTTTTGCAGATGCGATACATAAAGAGAGCAGCTCCAAGGACCCAGAGAGGCATGGGAAGAAGGTGTCCAAAGATAGTCGTCGTCTCAGTGCACAACAGCAGTCTGGTACTGCACCTCGTTTGTCCGTGGACGCCAATAGCAGACCTCCCTCTGCGTCGAGGAGATCTTCATTGACTCCGGAAACTAAGACTATTACCACCAGGAAGAGAGTCTCTGGAATAACCCATCGACCTGCAACTGAGGACGGTCTCCTTGCACATAGTAACGGCACCCCAGTAGCAGCCTCAGCCATGCCTATGACTAGGACAACCTCTACATTGCGCCCGCGCTCTGGCACCTCTTCCAACCTCCCCAAATACCGCCCTAAATCCATTATTGCTACTGAGAATGCTCAGGAAGCATCAGACCCGTCTCCAGCGCGTACCAACCGCCGCCGCCGCCTGAACACGTCTTCCGATTCAGAGGAAGACGCGAAAGACGCGAAAATCCCTGAGGCAGACAAATCGAAGAGAGCCAACAGTCCCCTACCACACAGAGCAGCACTGAAAGCGAACCTCACAAGAGCAGTCAATGGACACCCATCTGCCCCCTCCCCACCTCCAAAGACCAAGTCGTCCTCGCCCGCCGTGGCGCCGAAAGGCTCTCCTACCAGGCCTTCGAAGTTAATGCGCCATACTGCAGGCTCAGGCTCTTCCACTTCTATTCCTAGACCTTCGTCCGCCGCATCCACCTCAAGTGCATCGCGCACCCCTGGGACACCCAATCTCAATCCCTCTAAGCCTTCTTCAGGCCTTGCAACACGCCATGACAGCCCAAGCTCTTCTTGGAGCTCTTCAGCTCCAATGCCTGAGTCCCCGATTACTCGACATGTCCGCACTTCCTCCGCCAGACGCCTAGCTGCCGCTGAAAATCAAACCGCTAATATGTCCCATATTTCGGAGGGAAATAGCGAGGACTATGATGCGGCTGACGTTGAAATGCTGTTAGCCCCAGTTGCAGCGATTGGAGCTCCTACTCCTGCTATGCCCAAACTAGAATCACGCAGACGAATGGCATCCCCTCTCACTCCCTCCAGGCCAAAAATTGTCCCTATGAAGCCAGATATCTCGCCGAATCTGCTGCAGACTCCCGCAAGACCTAGTCCCGTGTCTTCCCTGCGGCCTAATCCGTCACCAAATAGCGCCCCTCGCGGGTCCATCCTATCTTTCGAGCAACTAGCCACTCAGTCGATTTCCATAGGGACAGTCGATGTGAGCATGTTGTCTGAGGAAGACTTACCGTATCGACCTGGTGCAATATCACCATTACCCAGTCTCGGTCTTGACCCCCCTTCCCTTCCCTCCAGTCCCTTGCTGAGTGCGATGAACACCCCAGCTGGATTTGGGTCGTTGTCTCGTGTACTTCTGCCAGATGTGACTCCATCTCCTGCTGCACGACATAGTCCTTTGCGCTATGACGACGGAAATGTTGATTCTGCTGCTTTGACATTGCTCAAGCTACAGCTAGCATCGACAGAAAACATGGCAAAAGACAGGCTTTCTCGTTTACAACAATTGGAAGAAGAGAACCATGCATTAAAGCAGGCTCGACGACAAGATGCCCATGATTTGACCCAGCAAGTTGGCTTGCTTGAAAGTCAAATGAGAGGAAGCCTCGAAGCCAGCCAGAGATCTGCGAGCGAGAAGGAGACGTATATCGCATCTCTAGAAAGACAACTCGCCGGCGCGAATGTGCAAAAAGCGAAAGATATTCAGAATGCAGTTGCTGCCGCGCAGGAAGAAGGTCGTCGCTGTACCACTGACGCTGTCAATGGAGCGCGTATGCGTTGGGAGGTTTCTTTGGTCGCCAATAAGGCAGGGATCGCCTGGCAGACTGTGTGTTCGAAAGCACAGGATGAAATGGAGCTGATAGCAGCAGACCGGGCAGTGTTAGCTATGCTGCTGGATCAGGTAGCTTTCTTCCAGTGCTGATAATGACTTTATGAATGGTGCGTATTGTGTGCCAATGAGTTCTTGGAACTTGCTAACGACCCAGGCAGAGATTTTCTTTCGGATTCGTTGTCTTTTGTTTGTTTGTTATATCTTGTACTTCACACATTCGTTCGACTGGTACATATCTATCGCAATTGTATTTTGCAAGAGTGCTTGCTGTCTCGTTCGCAAAACTTCAATTGAGCCGCTTGAATTGTCTCGACTGCTTGGGCTTCCGGGCCGAATGGATATGACTGATTGCAATCCCAGTTACTTTTGACTTGTAACCGCCATGAAGCTGGCCATTATTGGTGCTGGCCCATCTGGCTTTTATGCAGCGTCTCGCCTGCTGTCTATTGCACAGTCTAAGCCATTGCAAATACATATGTTTGACCGGCTAGGAGTGCCCCACGGTCTGGTGAGATATGGAGTAGCCCCTGATCATCCAGAGGTCAAGGTCCGTTGTCCTTCTCCACCTTATTCTGGTGCTAGAATGAGAATTCAGAATTCAGAACTGTGTAAACAAATTTGACGAGGCTGCGACCGATCCCAGGTTTCATTTCTTCGGCAAGGTCTCTCTCGCCTGGCCTAATGCTCCCAACGGAACGCCAATAACGCGTCTGCTGCCTCACTACTCCCATGTCCTGTTTGCCACCGGCTGTCCAAATCCACGCGTGCATCCTCGCCTTCCTCTCCCATCTCAGTCTACTTCCGTCCTTTCGGCCTTGGACGTCGTGCACTGGTATACAGGCCATCCTTCTTCCAATATTGCCCCTCCATTGCCTCTGGGTGATATCCGAAATTTATCTGTTGTAGGCGTAGGAAACGTCGGCCTTGACATTGCTCGTATTCTCCTCACGCCTCCGGCTTTACTGGAGAAAGAAGGCTACGACTTTCCGGCACACGTCCTGTCCAAGCTGCACGAAAGCTATCACTCGTTGAAACATATCAACATCATAGGACGCCGTGGCCCTTACGAGGCCTCGTTCACCGCGAAAGAGCTCCGTGAGTTGATCAGCTTGGGGGAACATGGAGTGCATATGACTCCGATCCCTGAAGAGCACTTCGAGGTGGGCACTCGCACACTCACTCGACAACAGAAACGCGTTTCGCAGCTCTTGCGCGACGGCACGCAAAAGTATGCTGCAGCGAAGGCGGAAAAGACGTGGAGTGTAGATTTCTTTAGAGATCCAATACAACTCACAGATTCCAAGCTCACGTTGGCACACACCACTGTAGACCCTCTGACCTTGCGATCGCAACCTACCACGGACACAAGTGTTATTCAGAGCGATCTCACAGTACTATCGTTGGGCTTTGAGGACTCTGGTGTCCACGCCTTGATAGGTCAGCTTACCTCTTCAACCTCTGGCATGACACCTCTTCCTCGTCTGTATGCAACTGGGTGGGCCAATACGGGTGCGAAGGGGGTCATTGCGAACAGCATGCGAGATGCATATGAGGTCGCAGACAGTATGTGGGAGGATTGGGTTTTGACGGAGGCCGATAAAGGTCCCATGTCATTACCAGGGAACAGCAGTTGGGAAGAACAGGCGACAGAGGTGGCTAAACAACTTCAGATTGACCGGCAAACTATTCAGCCATATCCTGGACAACTATTACAGTGACGCTAGATTCTACACTAATATTGACACTAATCCCACCTCTCGTCTCTACGCAGTCTGTTACAAGGCAGACATTCTTTCTACCTGGTCTTCTGTTATCACTGACGCCTTTCCTAGGACTCTGCATGAATGTCAGAGGCGTAGAATGTGTGATAGCCTGACATCTCTTACCGTTTCTTCTTCTTGACTGTCGTTTGCAAGCTCTGCACGTCTACAGCCTCGTCACTATCACTTTCTCCCAAAGACATATTCTGGATGTCCTGTCCTAGCTTAGCCATGCTGTTCGGCTTCGGAGTCTTATTTTCTACCGGTTTCTTGGGAGATGCGCGAGGGGTGCGAGGAGGGGCACTCGCAGGCTCGTACTCGGATTCCTCTTCTGATGCCAGTTCTTCATCGTCATATTCACTCTCGGTGTCTTCTTGGCTCTCCTCACCATCCTGACTCTCGTCTTCACTAACT
>Ga0247730_1001405_pt1 | contig 13408 bp, 12 predicted proteins | sample UWRJL073202C2_FD_180959 | JGI IMG/M metagenome (GOLD analysis project Ga0247730, IMG submission 180959) | Plant litter microbial communities from Arlington Agricultural Research Station in Wisconsin, United States - UWRJ-L073-202C-2 | ecosystem: Environmental > Terrestrial > Plant litter >...
TTTTCCGGGCTTGCTTGACTTCTCCAATCCAATCAGTAACATAGCGCTCATTCCGCGATAGCTCAGTTGGTAGAGCAAGTGACTGTTAATCACTGGGTCCCTGGTTCGAGTCCAGGTCGTGGAGCCAGACAAGGTTCCAGAGAAGGCTTTCAAAATCTCTGAAACCCCCGAAAACCCGCCTTCTGGCGGGTTTTTTCGTTTTGGCGTTCTGTCGGATTCCGGTGGATACCAGCCATTTTAAGGGTAGAGTTTGGGATAAAGGTCAGTTCGATAAAAGGGAGTACCCTTATGTCGCGCACTACTGTTCCACTCTCCGACGCCGCTTGCCGTTCGGCCAAGCCCACAGACCGCGCCTACAAGCTTTTCGACGGCGACGGCCTTTACCTTCTAGTCCAACCCAATGGCCGCAAAGGCTGGCGTCTCAGATACGTCAAACCTGATGGCCGGGAAGGACTGACCTCATTCGGCAACTACCCCATCGTTGGCCTCTCGGATGCGCGCCGCAAGCGCTTGGAGGTCAAGCGAATGCTGGCGGATGGCATTGACCCTATAGGAGCCAAGCACCAAGCCAAGACGCAAGCCCTAATCAAAGGCCGCACCTTTGAAAGCGTTGCCCTCGGCTGGCACACGGAAATGTCAGCCAAGTGGGCACCGGACTATTCCAAGACAGTGATGAGTCGCCTCAAAACTCATCTCTTCCCGCTGATCGGCGCCCGCGCCATTGTCGACCTTGATACCCACGACCTTATGCGGCCCCTGGACGCGATTAAGAAGCGCGGAACGATAGATATTGCTTTAAGGGTACAAAACTACCTGCAGAGCATCATGCGCGAGGCAAAGCGCCTCCGGCTTATCACCGTAAACCCTGCTTACGACCTCGTAGGCTCGATCAAAGCCTCGCGGGTCGTCCACCGCCCCGCCTTATCCTTATCGCGCTTGCCTGAATTGCAGGAACGGATCGACACCTATAAAGGCCGCGCACTTACCCGGCTGACGGTCTTGCTGTCGCTGCACGTGTTTGTACGCTCCAGCGAGCTGCGCTTCGCCCGCTGGAGCGAGTTCGACCTCAAACGTGGCGTCTGGGAAATACCCGACACGCGACCAGCGTTGGAAGGCGTACCCTTTTCCACAAGGGGTACGAAGATGGCAGGCGATATCCATCTTGTACCCTTATCGCCGCAAGCGATCGCCCTGCTCGAGCAGATCCACGCAATCACAGGCAAATTTGACTTGGTGTTCGCAGGCGATACCAAGTCTTGGAAACCAATGTCCGAAAACACGGTGAACAGCGCGCTTCGGAAGATGGGGTACGACACCAAATCCGAGATCTGTGGGCATGGGTTTCGTTCGATGGCCTGCAGCGCACTGATCGAGTCAGGCTTGTGGACGGACACAGCCATCGAGCGGCAGATGAGCCACAAGGAACGCAACAACGTCCGCGCCGCTTACATCCACAAGGCCGAGTTCATCGAGGAGCGCAGGCTGATCATGAACTGGTGGAGTCGCTACCTTGAGGCTAATCAGCAGAAGCATGTCAGCCCACGCGAATTCGCCAATCAGACGGGTGCCAATGTCACTCGCCTAAAAGCAAAACGTGGCGCAACTGAGTAAGCGCTCGGTCCTCATATCTCAGTGATCCGTTTGTCCACGCGGGTCCATCCAAACAGGGCTGCAAAGCCGCCCTGTTTGGATGGACCTCACTTAAAAAATCTAAAGCCCACGCAATTGTCTGTGGAAAACCACTGATTTCCATTAGTGGATAATTTCATCCACAGCCGCAGAACTCCCGAAAATTCGAGCCTTGACCCTAATTCTCCACAGGCGTAGAAAAGGTCGGGCAAAGCGCTGTCGCTGACAGCAACCCAGGTAGCCAGAACCTTTAAGGCTACGCCACACCGTGGTGGTTCTCCCAAAGTGCGATTAGCGTCCGGCGGCTCGCACGGTCACTCACCGAGTGATGGATGCCTACTTTTACCAATGTGCCCACTGCGGCAACTCATACCCTTTTATAGCTGCCCTGCAGCAACCTATTCGCTTGGCCATTTCATTGCGCCAACCTGCGCCCGTCTCTTTCTCCCGGAAAGAGACGGGCGCTCCTACCGCTGCTGCAGCCCAACTCGTACAAGGCTTTGCGGCATTCCCCCTCGTGACAATCGGCGTGACAAACACCGAAGTCACCAGCAACAGCGATGCAGATGATGGTGCCGCAGCCCAAGGAATGGGTTGCACCTGACTGACAGTCAGGCATGCCCCGGTCATCTCATCACTGCCTTCACCCGACTCAGGATCTCGCGGCGCTGGTCTCGTCAGCCAGTGCAGCCTCCACCCGCCCACTTCCTCGGAAGTGCTCAGGAGGTCAGATCATGAGATGCCCAAGCTCCCGGTCGTAAGGAGCCGCCAGTCCCGCGTGAGTGGACAACCCTCACAGGCCGCAGGGGCCTTGATCCCTGATAACACTCAACATTCTTGGCGGGATGACGTGGGGAAGGTTTTAAAAGTATTGGCTTCGAGAGGCGTTCGATCATGGCACTGGTGGGCAGGCGAGATGGACGCAATTTTGGCTATGGCCGGCAACTGAGTTATGCCGGGCCGCAGGCATTGCGCGATCTATTTGGCGGCGGGCATTACGGGACCGTCAAGGCGCACAGTGATCGCTGGCAGGCGTTTGTACGCTGGTGTCGCTCGGAGGATGGGCCAGGGTTTAACGATGCGCGGCAGATTGATCGGCAGACCTTGCTGGACTACGCCGGACATCTGCGCCAGCACGTTGAACAAGGCGCTATCGGCATCGCCACCGCGCAAAACCGGTTGTCCAGCGTGAACCGAACGATGGCTGCGCTGCGCGGTGATCAGTATGTGAAGGTGGCGAGTCCGAGCAAGGCGTTGGGAATGCGGCGCACCAGTGTTCGTCGCTCGGTGCCGCAAGGCCAAGACCGCGAACACGTGAAGCGGGTCGTAGACGGGCTCTGCGGACATCAGCAGTCGCGCGCCGCCTCCATCGCGCAGTTGGCGCGAGCAACCGGTATGCGCTTACGCGAGGCGATTTTGGCCGACCTTCCCCGACTACAACGGGAAGCCGAGCAACTCGGGAGGATCAACATCCAAGACGGCACCAAAGGTGGCCGATCCGGCGCCTCGGCCCCTCGGTGGATGAGCACATCCTCGACGCACTGGCATTCGCCCTTCAAGTCTCGCCTGACGGTAGCCGCAACCTGCTTGCAGCGAATGAACGCTACCTCGATTTCCAACAGGTAATCGTTCGCCCCGCACGGGAGATTCTCCATGCGCACAACCTCAAGGGTTTCCACGAATTGCGGGCGACCTATGCGTGCAAACGCTATGAGCAAATCACCCAGCATCCTGCACCCATCAACGGTGGCAGCTGCTACCAGCCCGACCGACACCTCGATCAGGAGGCCCGAGCACAAATCAGCTATGAGCTGGGGCACGGTCGTATCGACGTAGTTTCGGCTTACATAGGGGGCCGAGCATGAGTAAGGCATTCGATATGGAGTTGTTCCTGGCGGGCGGGTCTCATACCACACGCCAACGCCACCTGCGTCAGCGAAGGCTATCCAAACAGCAATAGCTGATCGCTGGCGACGCGACAATCCATGGACTTGGCAGCAAAAGCATCTCGCATGGTTCCTATATCACCATATGAACCAGCACGCTGAATCGACGCGCTATTACTATCTGCTGACCGTGCACTTGCTTGCTCATCGTCTAGGAAAGTCCTGGCAGTTCAACCGCCAAACAAGGGCCAACAACCGGCCAAAAACGAACCTTTGAGCAGGGTATCAAGATGTCAGCGAAGTACCGTCAGATAGACACCACAGGCTAGTGCCACCAGCCCAGCCGGGATGGCCAACAAGGAGATCTGGTCGATCATCTTTGACTGATAAATGACATCGGCGAGGTCGTCTGTCTCTGCGGATGCACGTCGCTTCAGTACGGGCACAAGGCACAGTGCATTGCCGAGAACAGCGATGCCTCCTGCCACAACTTTTAGGGCATAAATTCCGTCGAAGCGCGCAGGCTCGATGAGCAGCAATCCGGTCACCAGCACCACGCTGAAGGCGGGCATCTCGAAGAACAGATCGATCTGGCTGTGCAGCCTGGCGACTGTGAAGCCCTGACTCCGACTCTGTGCTCGGGTGCGTTCAAGCAGGTACTCGACCGCTACGACGCCCAGCCAGAAGGCCACGGCGAAAAGATGTAGTTGAAGCAAAAGGTTAAATCGCATGGTGTTCTCCTCAGTCCCTGATCAAACCTGGCGTCTTAGTTGGCGCATCGGAGCGTCTGTCGGGATGATCGCGCTCAAGAAAGCGACGCAGCCCCTCGCGGGTCTCGGGTTGATGGATGGAACGGTTGAAACACTCCGCCTCGATGCGCAAGCCCTCAGACAGGGGTTGGCCATAGCCGCGGATCGCGGCCTCCTTGTCCCCGCACATGGCGGGTTGAGGGAGGGCACAGAGGAATTTGGCCAGTTCCATCGCACGCTCCAGTGAGCGCCCTTTGGGGACCACTTCATTGGCCAAGCCGATGGTGAGGGCTTCAGAGGCCGAGATGACCTTGCCTGTCAGGATCAGCTCCATTGCCCTGCCCAACCCCACGATGCGCGGCAGGCGTTGGCTGCCGCCATCGGCCAGGCCAATGTTCCAGCGGCGACAGGTCACACCGAAGGAGGCGTGCTCCTCGGCGATGCGCATGTCTGCGAAGCAGGCCCATTCCAGGCCGCCGGCGTAGGCAGCGCCATTCACAGCAGCGATCACGGGCTTGTAGATGTCCGTCCAACGGCTGGGTCCGAGAATACCCGGGCGCTCGCCGCGGTCGTGCGCAGCAATCTCGTCCGCGGTGGAAGGCACCAGGTCAAATCCTGCCTCAAGGTCTCCACCGGTACAGAAAGCTTTGTCGCCGGCACCAGTGATGATCGCAACCAGAGCACTCTGGTCATCCCGGAAACGTGTCCAGGCCTCCACCAGCTCCAAGTGGGTGGTTGGCCCAATGCAGTTGCGCTTGTCTGGGCGATTGAAACGGATGACCCTGATAGGGCCGTGTGTCTCGTAGTCGATTTGGGTAAAAGCCATGGCAGCTAGCCCTCTTGTTATTGTTCTGTGCGGATGATCAATGCCACGCCACGCGCTGATTGAGCGGGAAGCGCAACCGTGGGTTGTAGACCGCGCGTTCTCCGGGCATCCCGACCGCCAGCAGCATGACTGGGATTGCGCCTTTCGGAACGGGCAGCACCTGCTTCAGACGCTTCTCATCGAAGCCCTCCATGGGGCAGGTGCTGTAGCCGTGGCTCTGGAACGCCAGCATCAGGTTCTGCGCCGCCAGCGCTGTCGACTTCACGGCCCAGAGTCGCATCTGTTCCAGGCTATTGGGCGTGCGCATGACGGGGCGCCTGAAGCCCATCAGCCTGACCATCTGTCGTTTGAGCAAACCGCGCCAACCCAACCAGCCTTGGTTGTACTGGAATGGGGCGCTGTTCTTGTAGAAATGCTCAATCGCCTTGGGCACAGCGGGTTCTGGCCAAAGCCTGAGTACATCGGCACATGCCTGTTCCCAGGTGTTCGAATGTGCGAACACGGCAATGATCAGCGGTGCTTTCGCAGCGCTCTGGCCCAAACACACAGGCTGCAGTTGTTGCAGGAGATCGGGATTGCGTACGACATGAAAAGACCAAGGCTGCAGATTACATGAGCTAGGTGCCAGCATTGCCAGCTCCAGGCACTCCTGGATAACCGCCTTGGGCACCGCTTCGGCCGTGAAATGTCGCACTGCGCGCCGACTTTCGACCAGTGAGCGGAATACCTTGGCAGATGCAGAAAACTCTGTGCGTGGCGCGGTGGTGCTCATCAGCGGCATCCCGTGCCAGCGCGACTTTGCGTCGTTGTACTGTTGCTCTGCGCCGCAAACCAGTTGAGCACCTCGTCCCAGGCATCCGTAGCTGAAGCCCGGAAATACCCCATGTGACCGATGGGGTGCTTTTTCGTCTCGGGATGGAGATCACGCGTCAGCAACGGAGCATTGCGATAACCCTTGAGGAAGGCGTCTCGCGAGGCAGGAGGCGCCCATGGGTCATCCACCGCATTGGCGAAGACGCAGGGCATGCGGACTTCGGCATAAAGGCTGGCGACCGGAGCCATTGAGGGATCGTCGAAAAAGTAATGGGGGTGGGCACACCAGCGCCGCCAGTCTTTGTAGACACCCAGTGGCAGGTCATCGCCCATCCCCAGCATGCTCCAGGCCATGTAGCCCTTGTACGCGACGATCAGCGGCAGAACACAAGACCACAGCAGGCGAACTTTGAAGGCTTCAAGCCTGGGCATCCACCCGGCCCATCCGGCGCCAGTACCGAAGCAATAGGCAGAAGTGATCTTGTGATGATTGGGCAGCAAGCCCAGAGCATGCCCACCAAAGGAGTGGCCGACCCAGAACAGCGGAGTCCTGCCATCGTCCATGTGCTCAACGGCTGCTGCCAGATCGCGAAAGCCCCAGTCCAGGTAGGACATCTCGAAACCTTTCAGGGATGTGGGCCTGGACTCTCCGATACCTCGGTAATCGACAGTCAGGACGTTGAAGCCTTGTTTACTGGCATGCTCGGCGAAGCGGCGGTAGAAACGCTGTTGCACACCGGTCGCACCGGCCATGATCAGGTTGCCCTTCAGATTGCCCTGTGCTGAATAGTGGGTGGCGGCGAGGCGGTAGCCGTCGTCGGCCACTAGCGTCAGTTGATCAATCACCGAGAAGGTGGCGGCTGAATTAGGCAGAGTCATTCAGAGCACTCCTGCTGTTCTGCGCCAACCAGTTCTTTTCGGAGAATCTTGCCCACATTGCTCTTGGGCAAGTCGTCTCGGAAGATGATGCGGCGGGGACGCTTGTAGCTGACCAGATACTTTTCGCAGTGTGCGATCACGTGGGCCTCATCCAGATAGGGTTGGCGACGAACGACGTAGGCGATGGGTATTTCTCCGGCCTTCTCGTCAGGAGCCGGCACGACCGCCGACTCCATCACCCCGGGGTGAGCATTCAGAACTCGCTCGATCTCCGAAGGGAAGACTTTGAATCCCGAGGAAATGATCATTTCCTTCTTGCGGTCGACCAGGCGCAGATAGCCGTCCGGGTCGAAGAGACCGATGTCCCCCGTGCGGAAGAAGCCATCGCTGGTGAATGCAGACGCGTTTTCTTCGGGCCGTCGCCAGTAACCGGCCATGATGGCGGGGCTGCGCACACATATCTCGCCGGCACCGACGGTGACCTCGTCGTCATTCTCGCTTCGTAGGGAAATTTCAATTCCCGCTACTGGCAAACCTACCGAGCCGGGGCGGGAGCGTCCGGCCGGGTTGCAGGAAATCAGTCCGGTTTCAGTCATACCGTAGGCTTCGGTGATATGGCAGCCAGTGATCCGGTGCCAGAACTTGGCCGTGGACTCGCTGACCGGCATGCCCGCACCGAGGCAGAGAGCGAGGTCCGTGAAGTCCTGCGAGTGAAATTCTTCGTTCTCCAGGAGCGAGTTGTAGAGGGTGTTGACGCCGGGGAAACTGCTTATGCGGTGCCGGGACCACTCTTTGACAAACGCCGTGGTATCGCGTGGATTCATCACCAATACCGCTTTACCGCCTTTGGCCAGGGTGAAGAGCAGATTGCCCAGGCCGAGAATGTGGTAGAGCGGCACCGCGAGCAGCAACACGTAATCCGGCTCGGCCCTGCCTAAAAGATGCGGACGCAGAGCCGAATGCTGTTGGCCAACGTTGAACAGCAAAGCCCGATGACTGATGGGCACTCCTTTGGGCTGCCCTGTAGTGCCACCGCTATAGATTATGAAGGCCGTCTGCTCGGCTGTAATGGGCGCGCGTTGACTTAGTTTGGTCGCACGAGTCGCTACGACCTTGCGCCAGTCGACGGCTCCTTCTATGCGGGTGAACTTACTACCCAAGCGTCGATGAGCTACCCAATTAACCAATGACCGTCGCCAGCCTAGTTGATCACCTGGGGCGACTTGCACAGCAATACTTACACCGGCCTTGAGCATGGCCTGCTGGACACCCTGGCCCATGGGTTCGAAGAGAAATACGGCTTTGACTTCACTGTCCTTGAAAACCTGCGCCAGCTCCTGCGGCGTATACAAAGGGTTCACACAGACGGCGATCAAACCCGCCCGGATTATTCCCAGGCACGCCACCGGATGGGCGAGCATGTTCGGCAAAGCGACTGCAACCCGAGCTCCCGGTTGCAGCCCCTGGTTGATCAACCAGGTCGCTACCGCAGCACTCAGATTCTGTAATCGCTCGTAGCTTATGTTGGCACCCATTGCCGACAGGGCCGGGGCTTTAGGCGTTTTCATAGCGCTACGCTGCAGCAGCTCTTCTATGGTGCAAACCCCAAGGTCAGCAAGCTCGCTGCCACTCTGCGGGGTACTGACTAACTTCAGTTTCTCATTATCTTTTTTATTTGAACGATTCATCTGTGGTCCGCCCTAGCAGAGTTGGATCTGTTCGAGCAGCCCAAGACGCGATGCATTGCGCTTCAGCTTTTCGATAAGTGAAGGAACACGTACTTCGGCTTCGGAAAAATACAGACGGGCCAGAGCAGGTTTGCTTCTGAGGAATTCTTCATCAGACGTTGACGGCGCGACGGCATCCGCGATCCATGCCCACAAATAGCCAAAAACAACGGTACCCAGCAGTTCAAGGAAGTCCGGCGCAACCAAACCCACAACGTCCCGGTTGAAAACCGTATCGACCGATAGTTGCTGAACCAATGGTTCGAACTCGGTCCCCCATGACGCCAAGGTCGTGGCGACCCCTTCCAGTCCTGGACGCTGGCGCAGACGCTCGGCTAGCGCGGGGATGTGGCTGAGGAAGATCCCCAAGCGCTGTCCCTGATCGCTCAGAGTCTTGCGCCCTAGCAAGTCCAGAGACTGGATGTAGTTCGTGCCTTCATAGATCGGACAGATGGCCGCATCGCGCAGCAGCTGCTCCATGCCGGTTTCGACGATGTAACCGTGCCCACCGAACAGCTGGAGAGCGGACGAGATATGTGTACCCGCGTGCTGAGACAGGTAGCCCTTGACGATGGGGGTCAACAACTCTGCCAGCTGTGAGGCCTCCTTGCGTCGCGCGTCATCCGGGTGGCAACGCGCTTCATCAAGCAGGGTGCCGACCCAGGCGCAGAGCAAGCGTGCTGGCTCAATAAACAGCCGCTGCTGAACAAGGCTCGACTTGACGCCAATATGACTTAACAGAGGGTCAGCGGGTTGATCGGGGTGCGTGGCACCATTCAGCGCGCGGCCTTGCAAGCGCTCCTGGGTATAGCGCAGCGCGTTTTGGTAAGCGACCTCGGCCAGACCTACGGTTTGGACACCGACGGCGAGCCGTGCGCTGTTCATCAGCAGGAACATGCAGGCAAGGCCACGGTTCAATTCGCCGACGCGGTAGCCCCTGGCATTCTCGAATGCCAGGGCGCATGTGGCGTTGGCACGAATGCCATGCTTGTGCTCAAGCGCGATGACCGACACCCCGTTGGCTGAGGCAGGAACCTCCAATTGGTATTTCGGCACGACGAATAGGCTGAGGCCGCCAGTACCTGCCGGGGCCCCTTCCGTTCTGGCGAGCACTAGGTGAACGATGTTCTCGGTCAGGTCGTGATCGCCGTTCGAGATGAATATCTTGGTTCCACTCAGGAGGTAGGAGCCATCCGACTGCGTGACTGCAGTCGTGCGAATCAGACCAAGATCGCTGCCAGCCTGAGGCTCGGTAAGGCACATGGTGCCAAGCCATTCGCCACTGGCAAGCTTGTCGGAAAACAGGGATCGAACCCGCTCATCGCCGAATCGGTCGACACAACGGAGAACACCTTCGCGCACGTTGGCGAAAATGCTGAAAGACAGGTTGGTGGAGGCGAGCATCTCGTCAAAGAAGACACCTGCCGTTCCTGGGAAACCTTGCCCCCCAATGGACAGTGGGACCGTCAGGGCGGGCCAGCCGTTCTCCTGAAACAGGCGGTAAGCTGACTTGAAGCCCTGTGGGGTTTTGACCCCACCCTGTTCAAGCCTGCAACCCTCGGCATCGCCGCTGCCGTTCAAGGGCAGCAGTTGCTCTTGGGTGAGCTCGGCACCGACCTCCAGAGTGGCCTTGAACAGGTCGACGTCGATATGGTGGTGCTCTGGCAGCAGAGGCAACAGCTCTGAAAGTCGAAGAACCTTGTGAGCGAGGAAGTTGAACTCCTCCAGTGGTGCTTGGTACTGCAGCATCTCTTGCCCCTGCCTTATTGGTTAACGACCTTTGAACACCGGTTCGCGCTTCTGCATCATCGCCATGACGCCTTCACGCACGTCTTCGCTCTTGATCAGCGTGAACAGCAGTTCGTTGAGCTTGGAGAGCGCGGCATCGTCACCCTCGTCGCGCGCCTGGAAGGCAGACTGCAGGGTGGCCTTGATGGCCAGCGGTGCGGCTTTGGCGATGCGCTCGGCGTACTCGATGGCGCGCGCCAGTTCCTGGCCTGGCTCAACGACCTCGGTCAACAAACGCATAGCCAGCGCCTCGTCAGCCCCAAACTCTTCGCCGGTCAGCATGTAGCGCATGGCGTTAGTCCAACCTGCGGCCTGAGTAAAGCGCACGGTGGAGCCGCCAGACGGCGGAATGCCGCGCAGCACCTCCAGGTGGGCGAAGCGGGTGTTGCTGGCGGCAATCGCGATGTCGGCGTTGAGCACCAGCTCGATGCCCGCAGTCCAGCAGGTGCCTTGCACGGCGAGGACCACTGGTTTGGTGCGGCGCGGCTTCGAGATGCCCCACGGGTCGATACCCTCGTCCGGGTACTTGAAGCCGCCCGAAGCCAGCTTCGGCGTCAGCTCCATCAGATCGAGGCCTGCCGTGAAATGGTCGCCGTGGGCGAACACGACGGCGCAGCGCATTTCATCGTTGCGCTCGAATTCCCCCATGGCCAGGGCCAAGTCATTGAGCATGGCGCTGTCGAAAGCGTTGCGTTTGCCGGCCCGTTCAAGACCGATAAGGAACAGATGACCACGCTGCTCTCGGGTAACGCGACCCGGACCGCTGTTTGCTTCGCTCATGGGAGACTTCTCCTGGCTTAATGAGGGGGCTGCCTGGCAATTCCAGGCGGGCTCTAATTACTTACCGAATGTTCGGTTTGATAAAACTAAACAAACATTCGGTAACCGTCAAATTGAGACGCCAAGGCTTATGACGTAGAATCAATCTGCATGATTTAGAGCAGGAGTAACCCGTGCGCCCACTGAAAATCCCACGCGATGAGCTTCTGCAGCGCTGCGCCAATACCTTCAAGCGCCTCGGCTACCACGGCACCACCATGGATGCGTTGTCGTCCGCCTGCGGGTTGACCAAGGCGTCCTTCTACCATCACTACCCCAACAAGGAATCGCTACTGCGGGACGTGCTGGGCTGGACGCATGAGCGGTTGAAACAGTCGCTGTTCTCCATCGCCTTCGATGAAAACCTGGCTCCGCAAGAGCGACTCACAAGCATGGGGCGCAAAGCCAAGAAGCTCTTCCAGGACGACTCGATCGGTTGTCTGATGGGCGTCGTCGCGGTCGATGCCACCTATGGCAAGGTGGAGCTGATGGAGCCGATCCGGCTCTTCCTGGATGACTGGACTGCCGCGTTCGCCAAGCTCTATAGCGCCGGGTACAGCCAGGAGGAGGCGCAACGGCTGGCGAGGCAGTTGGTGGCCGACTTCGAGGGGGCTATCTTGCTGGCTCGTATCTATGGCGATCCGAGCTACATAGATGCTGTGACCGAGCGAGGCCTGCATCAGCTGGAATCAGCGGGCGTAGGCGTCTAGGCCAGTTCCCGCTCAAAACTCCGTTGCAATTCCTGCCAGATCAGGTCGAGCGGCTCCACACTGCGAGCGGCTCTGCACAGCGCGACAGAACCCTCGATGGAAGCAATCGCGAACAGTGCCAAGCTGCGAGAGCGGATTTCCGCTACGCCCGCTTCCTGTAGCGAATGACTGATGATTTCCTGCCATCGCACAAAGATGCCGTTGGCCTGATCCAGCAGCTGCAACTGGATCTGCGCTTCCAGTTCGGTTTCCGACTCGCCGCGCTGGTCGGACGTGTACTGCTCGACCGCCACGGCCAACACCGCACAGCCGGCCTGGAAGGCCGTCTCTTCAAGGGTGCTGCGCCACAGGGCGACGAACAGCTCCAAACCTTTCAAAGGACCATGCTTGCCCAGCAGCTGCACCAGCGGCTCGCTAACCTCTCGACCCGCGTGGTCGACGGCGGCCTCAAGCAGCTGACGCTTGCCGCCGGGAAAGTGGTGCGCAATGGAGCCGCGCGGCGTGTTCGAGTAACGAACGACCTCGCGCATGCTGGTCGCGGTCATGCCCTTGCGGCGCAGAAGATCCGCGGCGCCGACGATCATTCGGTCACGAGTGGAAGCGCTCATCGTAAAAATTATGCCACCTGTCATATTTTGATGTAGTCTCGACCTCGACTATGCCACTTGTCATAGTCGTTCATCCACCTCTTCCAATACGAGGCACCGAAAAGATGACCGTTCGCCCCACACTTCCCAATCCAATCGATTCCGTAGCCCTGGCATCGCTGAACACTCCCGATGGCTGGCTTGCCTACCCACTGGGCGATGATGTGATCGAAGGCAATCCCGACACCCGGATGAAGCTTCTGCGTACGGTCGGCGTGAAAACCCCGTACAAAGCCGTGGCGTTCTTCACTTCACAACCGTCGAAGTTTGACTGGCGCTTCGATAATGATGAAGCCTTCGTGCTGATCGAAGGTCGCATCGCCATCACCATGGACACCGGCGAGCGATTCGAGATGAGCGCGGGCGATGCCGTCTCGATTCCGGCTGGGCACACGGGGGTCTGCGAGGTCTTTGAGTTCAGCCGGAAATTCACCGTGGTAACCAGCGGATCCGTTGATTGACCTCACATGGATCTTCGCATCGTGTTCAGGCCACCTGCAGTCATGCTCCAGTTTTATGACCTGAACAGTTGCTCGCCCCGCTCACAGGTGAACGCACCCAACTTGAATTGAAATTGATTGGCTGCTTTGGGTTGCTTTCGGCCATTTATGACAAGCAGTCACAACCAAAAGGAGTCATTCGGATGTACTTTCCTGATCCAGCACAGAATGGCCTGGGTACGCCACCTTCGGCAGCTTGCTGCTGCCGTGCTCATGGGGAATCGAAAGAACTCCAATAAAATACGGGCTTGATTAGGATAATCGTAGGGATATGAATACTAAAAATCAGCATAATTTCATTGTAAAACAAATGCTTATTTTTCTGTTCGAGTCCAGGTCGTGGAGCCAAATGTTTCAAGAGATTGGGCGGTTTTTGTAGGTATTTTCAAGGATCCGGTGAGCTAGTCACCGGAAACTTAAGGCCAACAAAACCGC
>Ga0247730_1001406_pt1 | contig 13400 bp, 11 predicted proteins | sample UWRJL073202C2_FD_180959 | JGI IMG/M metagenome (GOLD analysis project Ga0247730, IMG submission 180959) | Plant litter microbial communities from Arlington Agricultural Research Station in Wisconsin, United States - UWRJ-L073-202C-2 | ecosystem: Environmental > Terrestrial > Plant litter >...
CGACGCTTCGTGCCGCATCTTGTAAATTACCGTGAACTTGCGACGCGTTTCGATCGTCTGAGGGTCAGGCGCGTTGGACGGTCACAGAACCTGGCAGGCATAAGCCTGGATCGTGCAAATAATGGACTAGGCGCTGATCCGTCAGCGTATAACTGTGTGGCAGGAAATGACGGGCGGAGTTCCGGACGATGACCGAAGAGAAAGACACCGTTCACTACGAAGGCTCCGAGGGAGGCTGGGGATCGGTTCGCGGGATTGTGCAGACCGCGTTGCGGGAGCAAGCACGGCCAGCCGCAATCGATGCCCTCCGCCGACAGAATAAGGCGGGAGGGTTCATGTGCGTTTCCTGCGCATGGACCAAGCCCAAGGAACCACACACATTCGAATTCTGTGAGAATGGTGCCAAGGCGACCTTGTGGGAACTGACCAGCCGCCGCTGCACCCCCGCCTTCTTTGCCGATCACACCGTAAGCGAGTTGAAGGGCTGGAAGGATTACGATCTGGAGCAGACGGGTCGCCTGACGCATCCGATGCGCTACGATCGGGCCACCGACAAATATGTGCCCTGCGAATGGGACGAGGCATTCGCCGCGATTGGGGCGGAATTAAAGGCGATCGATCCCGGTGCGGCGGTCTTTTACGCCTCCGGTCGCGCGAGCCTGGAGACCAGCTATCTCTACGCTCTGTTCGCGCGCCTTTATGGGCATAACAATCTGCCGGACAGTTCGAACATGTGCCACGAGACGACGTCTGTCGCCCTGAAGGATGTGACCGGATCGCCGGTCGGCACCTGCGTACTTTCAGACTTCGATCTGTGCGACGCCATCTTCTTCTTCGGCCAGAATCCGGGCACCAACAGCCCGCGCCTGCTCCATCCGCTACAGGAGGCGGTTAAGCGCGGCGTGAAGATCGTCACGTTCAATCCCATCCGCGAGAAGGGGCTGATCTCCTTCAAGAACCCGCAAAGCCCGAAGGAGATGCTGACGCCTGCCGCCACGCAGATCTCTACGCTCTACCTGCAGGTCAAGACGGGCGGAGACATTGCGGCGATCACCGGCATGATTAAGCATGTGCTGGCCAAGGAAGCCGAGAAATGGGCGGCCGAGAAGCTTCACGTCCTGGATGTCGATTTTATCGAACAGCATACGGACGGCTTCGAAGTTTTGAAGGCTCAGGTCGAGGCAACCGGCTGGGACGAAATCGAGGAAGAGAGCGGCCTTGCCCGCGCGGATATCGAGGCCGCCGCCGATATCTATATCGAAGCGAAGCGGTCCATCTCCATGTACGGCATGGGGCTCACCCAGCATGTCCGCGGCAGCGACAATGTCAAAGCGCTCGTCAATCTCTTCCTGTTAAAAGGGAATATCGGCCGCGATGGAACGGGCGTATCGCCGGTGCGGGGGCACTCCAACGTGCAGGGGCAGCGGACGGTCGGCATCACCGAAAAGCCAGAATTGGTGCCGCTGGACAGACTGGCGGAGCAATATGCATTTGAGCCTCCGCGTCAGGAAGGGCTCACGACGGTTCATGCCTGCGAGAAGATCGTCTCCGGTAAAGTCCAGGCATTTCTGGGGCTTGGCGGCAACTTCATTCGCGCCATTCCCGAACGGGCGATCATGGAAGAGGCGTGGACGAAGCTGAGGCTGACCGTCCAGATCGCGACCAAGCTCAACCGCAGTCATCTGATCAATGGCGAGGTAGCCTATCTCCTGCCCTGCCTGGGCCGATCGGAAGAGGATATTCAGGCGGGTGGGCCGCAGGCGGTGACGATGGAGGACAGTCTGTCCTGCATTCATGGCTCCATCGGCAAGGCCACACCGGCGTCACCCGATCTGCTGTCCGAGCTTGCGATCGTCGCCGGCATCGCCAAGGCGACGCTCGCCGCCAATCCAAAGGTGAAGTGGGATGAGTGGCTTGGCGATTATGCCAAGGTGCGCGATCTGATAGAACAGACCTATCCCGAGCAGTTCCACGACTTCAACCAACGCGTCTTCACGCCGGGCGGTTTCTATCGTGGCAATTCTGCGCGTGAGCGCGTCTGGAAGACCAACAGCGGCAAGGCCGAATTCACGGTGCCCAAGAAGCTCAATTCGTGGGGTGTCGAGGAGAAAGCGGGCCGCTGGCGCCTGATGACCCTACGATCGAACGACCAGTTCAACACCACCATCTATGGCTATTCGGATCGTCTGCGCGGCATCGAAGGCACGCGTGACGTGCTGCTGATGAATCCCGAGGATATCGCCGCCGCCGGCTTGGCCGAAGGACAGATCGTCGGCCTCGCCTCGGATGCGGACGATGGCGTCGATCGGCAGGTCGGCGGCCTCAAGGTGACGCCGTTCCTGCTGCCGCGTGGCTGTCTTGGCGCTTACTATCCCGAGATGAATCCGCTCGTGCCGCTTTCCTGGCATGACGAGGAATCGAAGACGCCGGCCGGAAAGAGCGTCCCCGTCCGCATCGTCTCCTAGACGACGGGCCTGATGGCCCGCCCGCGTTTCGACGATCCCGTGCGATACGAGCCTCAGGCCAATGCCATGAGGCTCGCATTGCCCCCCGCTGCGGTGGTGTTGATCGAGATGGAGACTTCTTCCAGAAGCCAATCCGCCGTGTAGTGATTACCGGCCGCCAAGGCCTCGGGCGATCTGGAATGAAGAGACACGATCGCCCCCTCACGCCCGGCAAGGCGCCGGGACGCATTTGCCACTTCGACGGCGTCGCCTTCGATCAGCGTCGCCACGATCCCCTCATGCGCAAACACGTCATCCACGAACCGCACCCGTTTCGCCACGATCGACGGGAGATCGGCCACAGCGGCCGATGCGTGTGAAGGGATGACGGCGCTGTTTCCCGTCGCGAGAACCTGCCCCAGCTGCACCCGCAACCCCGTTGCGGTCAGCGCCGACAAAGCGACGCTGCCGCGCGGATGCAGCGCATAGACGTTCCGCTCGCCGACCGGACCAGGCAGTTCTGTTTCCCTACCCAGCGCCGACCGCCGCCCGGCTTCCTGCACAGCGTCGAGCATGGCCATATCCTTGAACCTCTCAAGCCAACCGACATAGGCGGCAAAGGCCGGATCGCTGGTCCCACCACCCGCCACCGGGCGCGCCGTTGGGTCCGTCAGGAGCTTGGCAAGGTAGAGCGGTCCGCCCGCTTTGGGGCCTGTGCCGGACAGACTCCGGCCGCCGAAAGGCTGCACGCCCACGACCGCCCCGATGATGTTCCGGTTGACGTACAGATTGCCGGCCCGGATCGCGCTGGTTACCCGCTCGACCATGCCGTCCAGACGAGTATGGACCCCAAACGTCAGGCCATAGCCGGTGGCGTTGATTGATCGGGTCAGCGCGTCCAGGTCACCGGCACGATAGCGCGCGACGTGCAGCACCGGGCCGAAAACCTCAGGCCCAAGCTCCGCCACGCTGCCGAGTTCTATGATCGTCGGGGCGACGAACGTGCCCTGAGCGGCATCATTGGAAAGTTGAACTTGTTGTACGCGGTGCCCATCCGCACGCATCCGGGCGATGTAGCCGTCGATCATGTCACGCGCGCCAGCACTGATGACCGGCCCGACATCGACGGCGAGTTGATCGGTGCGGCCGACCCGGAGCTCCCGCATCGCGCCCTCCAGCATGGCGAGCGTCCGATCGGCGATCTCCTCTTGCAGGCAGAGCAGGCGCAGCGCCGAACAACGCTGTCCCGCACTATCGAAGGCGGACGCGATCACATCGACCACAACTTGCTCGGCGAGCGCCGAGGAATCGACGATCATCGCATTCTGCCCGCCAGTCTCCGCGATCAGAACTATTGGTTGGCCATCGTCCGACAGGCGCCCGGCAAGCTGCCTCTGGATCAGCCGCGCCACATCGGTGGATCCGGTGAAGATCACACCGGCCGTCTCGGGAGCACCTACGAGCGCCGCACCGATCACGCCCTCGCCGGGCACGAGCTGTACTGCCTGTTCCGCGACGCCCGCCTCGTGCAGGATGCGGACGGCTTCGGCGGCAATCAGCGGCGTTTCTTCTGCCGGCTTGGCGAGAACGGTATTGCCGGCAACCAGAGCAGCGGCGACCTGCCCGGTGAATATCGCCAATGGGAAGTTCCATGGGCTGATACAGACGACCGGCCCCAGCGCGCGGCTCCCATCACCGGCGACGCGCCGAGCCTCGGACGCATAGTAGCGGAGGAAGTCGATCGCCTCGCGCACTTCGGCGATCGCGTTGGCGGCAGACTTGCCGGCCTCCCGGATGATCAGCCCAAGCAATGATGGCATCCGATCCTGCATAATATCCGCCGCGCGCTCCAGGCACGATGCGCGCTCGTCGACCGATATCGAACTCCATTCCGCAAAGGCACCATGTGCGCGGCGCACGGCCTGCCGCGCATCGTCCTCGCTCGCTTCGCTGACATAACCGACGATATCGCGACGGTCCGCGGGATTGAGCACTGGCTTCCGGCCACCCGTGCCCCCTGCCGTCCACGCACGCTCCGTGCTCTCGATCAATGCCGACGTCAGCATCGCCAGTGTCGCCTCGTCGCTCAGGTCCAGCCCGGCCGGGTTGCGACGCGCGCCATAGATGTCGACCGGAAGCGTGATCGCCTCATGCGGCGCGCCGGGCACAGGCATCGCCCGCACCTGCTCGACAGGATCGGCGATCAGATCGTCGATCGGAACGGCGGGATCGCCGATGCGATTGACGAAAGAGGAGTTCGCGCCGTTCTCGAGAAGACGGCGCACCAGATAGGCGAGCAGCGTCTCGTGCGTGCCTACCGGTGCATAGACGCGGCAGGGGCGACCAAGTTTGTCCGGGCCGACCACCTCATCATATAACGGCTCGCCCATGCCGTGGAGGCACTGGAACTCATAATCACCGAATTGAAAGCCCGGCCCCGCCATCTCGTAAACCGTGGCAACCGTCCGCGCATTATGCGTGGCGAACTGGGGGAATACCGCATCGCGCGCCGCCAGCAGCTTTCGCGCACAGGCCACGTAGGCAACATCCGTGTAGATCTTGCGGGTATAGACCGGGTAGCCACTCGCGCCTTCGACCTGCGCCCGTTTGATTTCGGCGTCCCAATAGGCGCCTTTGACGAGACGGACCATGATGCGCCGCTGCGTATGGCGGGCAAGATCTACGATGAAATCGATCACCAGCGGGCATCTCTTGCCATAGGCCTGCACGACGAAGCCCAGGCCGTTCCACTCGGCCAAGGCAGGATCTTCCGCCAGGGATTGCAGTAGATCCAGCGACAGCTCCAGCCGATCCGCTTCTTCCGCATCGATATTGAAACCGATGTCATAGCCGCGCGCCAACGCCGCCAGCGTCTGCACACGGGGCAGCAATTCGGCCGTTACGCGCTCTGCCTGCGCCCGCGCATAACGCGGATGAAGCGCCGATAGCTTGATGGAGATGCCCGGCCCGGCATAAGGGCCGCGGTTGCGCGCCGCCTTGCCGATCGCGTGAATCGCCTGCTCATAATCCGCATAGTAACGCTGCGCATCGGCGGCCGTGATCGCAGCCTCGCCCAGCATGTCATAAGAAAAGCCGTATCCTCGCGCCTCGCGCTCGCGCGATCGTTTCAGCGCTTCATCGATTGTCTGGCCTGTGACGAACTGTTCGCCCATCATCCGCATTGCAAGATCGACGCCGCGTCGGATCACCGGCTCACCAACGCGGGAGACCATGCGGGCCAGCGCGCTGGATAGCCCGCGATCGTCCACGGCGGCGGTCAGTTTGCCGGTCACGATAAGGCCCCATGTCGCCGCATTGACGAATAGCGAACGCCCATCGCCCAGATGAGCAGACCAATTACCGCCCGCAATCTTGTCCCGGATGAGGGCATCGCGGGTAGCGGTATCGGGGATGCGGAGCAACGCCTCGGCAAGGCACATCAGCGCCACGCCCTCCTGACTGCTCAGCGCATATTCCTGCACCAGCGCCTGCACGCCGCCCCGCGCCTTCTTCCCACGAAGCTGCTCGACCAATCGGCGTGCGATCCCCGACACGGCCTGCGTCATCTCGGCCGGCAAGGCTGCCGCTTCGATGAGGGTCGGCACAATTTTCGGCTCCGGCACACGCGTAGCGGCAGTGATCGCGCGGCGTAGCGGATCGGCAGAGCGAACGGGCGGGGCGAACCGACGAAAAGGGGCAGCTGGATGCGTCGACATACGGACCTCAATGAAACCGGCCGACCTTATCATTCGCCGCTCAAGCGTTCAGACCGATTAACGCTGCCTTCCTGCGCATTTCGCCTATATGTAGACTGTGATGAGCAACAGTTTGCCTTCACCAGCGCAGCCGGACGGAGAAATCGACCGGTTCGATCGTGCTATCCTCGATGTTCTTTCCGAGCATGGACGGATCACCGTAACGGAACTCGCCGAGCGCGTCGGCCTGTCGAAGACACCCACCCAGGTCCGCCTCCGCCGGCTGATCGACCAGCGATATATTCTTGGGTTCCGGGCGATCGTCGATCTCACGCGCCTAGGGCTCGATCACATCGCCTTCGCAGAGATCAAGCTTTCGGACACCCGAGAAGAGGCGCTACGCGAGTTCAACGCGGCCGTCCGGCGCATTCCCGAAGTCGAGGAATGCCACATGATCGCCAGCAGCTTCGACTATCTGTTGAAGGTCCGCACGTCGGACATCCGCCGCTACCGCTTCGTGCTCGGCGAAAAGATCTCCAGCCTGCCGCATGTCGCCAGTACGTCCACCTTCGTGGCAATGGAGACCGTCCGTGATCAGTCGCACTGACCAAATTACCTGACAGATCGCTTCTGAAGGAGCAGCGTCGGATGGGCGCGATGATCCATACAGGCTTTGACGCGTTAGCCTCTTTGTAAGCGGAAGATACCGCAGGAGAGAGCCATGACAGACAAGCCTTCCCCTCGCATTTACGGCACCGCCGACGACAGCGATCCGCCACCGCCATCCGAAGGGTTGCGAGGCGAACAGTCGGCTGCCGGTCAGGAAGCCGCAAACACCCGCATCGTCGATGGCATGACGATCACCGAAGCCTCGGGTGTGGCCGCAGCCGAACTGTCCCGCGACACCCCAAACAGCGAGGAAGATCAATGAGCGCTCCCGACAAGAATATCTCGACCGAGCATCAGCCGAAGGGTTCGGCCCGGAACCTCAGCGACACACTGGATCGACACAATGAGCAGGTTCCTGCCGGTCAACGGCAATGGGCGGCCGACAGTGCGACGGATCCCATAGAAGCGAGCGATACGCCCGACGACCATTTGCAGAATGCCAGCGCACGGCGCGGTGGAGAAGCCGCAGGCGGGATCGAGCCGCAGCCCGAAGATCCGACGAACCCCGCAGCCGCAAACGCCCGAGCGCGTGCGCGCGACGATGAGATGGCGGCCAGCAATATGGGCGATGACGGCGCCCGCTCCACCTATCGATCCTGACCGCATCGACGGCAGGCGGCTTAAGGATCAAGCATGGCAGACGAAGACATTATCATCACCGAGGATATCGGCGGCGTCCAGGGCACCGATCCCAACAAGGAGTCGGAACCAACCGCTCCCGCCCCGAAGCTGGGCGAGACACTCGATCACCCCGCCCCCGATGCCGGTGAGATCGAATGGTCGGGCGGCTTGATCAAGAAGCCCCCGGCGCCCGACTCTTGACAGCCATTCCGGTCGAATAGCTGTCCTTCAGGCCTACGAGCTAAGCTGACTGGTTCGGCAACGCGAGCTGCCCCGCGCAAGCCGGTTTATACAAACACCCGGGTCACATGGCCCATCTTGCGATCCGGCCGTTGGCCACTCTTGCCGTACAGGTGAAGGTGATTGGCCGGATCAGCCAAGATCGTCGGCCATCGCTCGGCATCAGCGCCGAGCAGGTTCCGCATTTCCACGCGCCTCCCGATCCGATCTGTAGCGCCCAAAGGCAGCCCGCAGATAGCGCGAATATGGTTCTCGAATTGGGAGGTCACCGCGCCCTCGATCGTCCAATGCCCTGAATTGTGGACGCGCGGCGCCATCTCGTTGAAGACGGGGCCGTCCTTGGTCGCAAAGAACTCGCACGCCAGCACGCCGACATAGTTCAGCGCTTCGGCGATGCCCTCCGCCACCGCTCCGGCAGCCGCGGCCTGCTCTGCGGCGATGCCGGTTGCCGGCACGGCCGACAAGTCCAGAATGCCGTGGCGGTGGGTATTCTCCACGGCATCCCAGCGCACCATCGCCCCATCCATCCCGCGACACAGGATGATGGAGAATTCCTTCTCGAACGTGACGATGCCTTCCAGCACAGCCGGCTTCTCGCCGATCGCCCGCCAGGCTGCAGCGGCGCGGGCGAGATCGTCGATCCGCTCCTGACCCTTGCCGTCATAGCCAAAGCGGCGGGTCTTCAGGATCCCGCGACCGCCGAGTTCGCCCAGGCCGACGCGAAGATCGTCGAGGCTATCCACCTTCCGATACGGCGCCGGGCGCGCACCCCTCTGCTCGGCGAAGCTCTTCTCGACCAGCCGATCCTGCGCCACTTCCAGCGCCTGCGCCGGGGGATGCACGCAATTGTGCTGGGGCAAGGCAGCAACGTCGACATTCTCGAATTCGTAGGTGACGACATCGACCTGAGCGGCAAAGGCGGCGACGGCGGCTGCATCGTCATAGGCGCTCTGCGTCCAGCGCGCGGCTACTTCCGTAGCCGGGCCGCTCATGCCCGGCGCATAGATGTGGGTCCGATAGCCGAGATTGGCGGCAGCGACGGCCAGCATCCGCCCCAGCTGTCCGCCGCCCATGATGCCGATCGTGCCGCCGGGAGGGATCATTCCGGTGCTTCGTCGACCGAGGCGGTCTGTCGTTCGCGCCACGCGGCCAGACGCTGCGCCAACGCCGCGTCCGAAAGCGCTAGGATCGACGCGGCGAGCAACCCCGCGTTGATCGCGCCGGCCTTACCGATCGCCAGCGTGCCGACGGGAATTCCGCCCGGCATCTGAACGATCGAGAGCAGGCTATCCATGCCCTTCAAAGCCTTCGATTCCACCGGCACGCCCAACACCGGCAGAGTCGTCATCGCTGCGGCCATGCCGGGCAGGTGCGCCGCTCCGCCCGCTCCGGCTATCACCACCTTGAGACCTCGGCCTGCTGCGCCCGTCGCGAAATCGTAGAGCCTCTGCGGCGTGCGGTGCGCGGAGACAACCTTCGCCTCATGGGCGACACCAAGCGCCGTCAGCGTTTCCGCTGCATGGCGCATCGTTTCCCAATCCGAGCGGCTGCCCATGATGATGCCGACAAGGGGCTGGGTCACGCGGCGGCACTCGCCGGTGCTGCAATGGCGAGAGGGCTCATCGCTCGCTCAAATAGTAACGGTCGGTCGCATTCAGCGCCTCGTCCAGCTCGTACACGATCGGCTGCCCGGTTGGGATTTCGAGGCTGGCGATCTCGTCGTCCGGGATGTTCGAGAGATGCTTGACGAGCGCACGCAGGGAATTTCCGTGGGCCGAAATCACCACGCGCTTGCCGGCCTTGAGGTCCGGCGCGATACGGCTTTCCCAATAGGGAAGAACACGCGCGATCGTATCCTTGAGGCTTTCCGTATCCGGGATCGGTATCCCGGCGTAACGGCGGTCGGCAGCCAGATCGAATTCACCGCCCGGCGTCAGCACCGGCGGCGGCGTATCGAACGCCCGGCGCCAGATCTTCACCTGATCGTCACCGTGCTTCGCGGCGGTCTCCGCCTTGTTGAGCCCGGTAAGCCCGCCATAATGGCGCTCGTTCAGGCGCCAGTCCTTCTCCACCGGCAACCACAGACGTCCCATCGCTTCCAGCGCGATGTTCAGCGTCTTGATCGCGCGTGTCTGGAAGCTCGTGTAGCATTGATCGAAATCGAGGCCCTTGGCCGCCATCAGCTCGCCCGCCGCCTCCGCTTCGGTGATCCCCAGATCGGTGAGATTGACGTCCCACCAGCCGGTGAACCTGTTTTCGAGGTTCCAGGTCGATTGTCCGTGGCGGATCAACACGAGCGTCGGCAAGATTCACCCCCCTTGTGATTTTGCGGTCTTTTAACGGGGGATACGCGGGTGGCAACCACCGCTCTCCTCCCCACTATCGCGTCAGCGCGGCTACCAGCTCGACATGCGTGGACCATCGGAACTGCCCCACGGGCCGGATCCAGTCGAGGCGCCACCCGCTTGCCGCCAGCAGGGCCGCGTCGCGCGCGAAGGTGGCGGGATTGCACGACACGTAAGCCAGCCGGCCGACATCGGCGGTCGCCAACTCCACCATCTGTTCCTTGGCGCCCGCGCGCGGCGGATCGACCACCACGGCATCGAAGCGCGATAGCTCCTTGGCCATGTAAGGCCGGCGGTAGAGATCGCGATGGTCCGCCACGATGGCGCGACCGGACCGCGCCGCTGCGCTCTTCAACGCCAACATCGGATCTCGCGCGCCTTCTGCCGCCAGAACCTTCGCGCCGGCCGACAGCGGCAGCGCGAACGTGCCGAGGCCCGCAAACAGGTCTGCGATCGTCCCCGCCCCGAGCACGATCTCGCTCACCGCTTCGACGAGAACGGCCTCGCCATCGGGCGTCGCCTGAAGGAAAGCGCTGATCGGCAGGGGCACGGCGACACCACCCAGCGTCACCGTCGCGGCGTCGGGCTCCCAGCGGATTTGCGGCCCGTAGCCATCGTCCAGCGCCAGCCGGGCGATGCCATGGCGCTGGGCGAACTCCGTCAGCGCTTCACTCGCCGCCAGCCCATCGACGGTAACGCCCGATAGCAAAACATCGATGCCCTGATCGGCACGGGTCAGCCGGATTTCGGCGCCCTTCTTGCGATCCAGGATCGTCGCGAGCAGCGCCCGCAACGGCGCCACCAGCGCAAACAGATCGGACGCGATGACGTGGCATTCCACCATATCCACGATCCGATGACTCTGCTCCTCGTTGAAGCCCATCACCACCCGATGGCCGATCCGCTCCGCGCGCAAGGCGGCGCGGCGGCGCGTGCGCGGCGCGGAAAGATGCGGCGTCCTGATGTCCGGTAGCGACATGCCCTGTGCCCGCAGCGCCCCGGCGACGCGATCGATCAGAAAGGCCGAATAGCTCTCGTCGTCGACATGCTGGAGCTGACACCCGCCGCACTTCGGAAAGTGCCGACAGGGGGGCGTTTGATGATGCGGCCCGGCAATGACGGTGCCGTCGTCGGCGACCGTATCGCCTGGCGCGGCCAGCGCCACATGGCGGCCGTCCGCAGTCGCGCCATCCCCGCGCGCGGCCAACCGGGTTACGAGAGCATTCATGCCTTTGCCACCGCTCGCTTGAGGCTCCACAACAGATCGTCCGCAATGAGCGCAGACCCCGCCAATTCAGCCGCGCGCGCATGGAGCCAGATCGCGGCGCCAACTGCTTCCAGAGGATCGAAGCCATGCCAGGCGGCCTGCGCCAGCATGTGCCGCACACACCCGACAGCACGTCCCCGGTTCCGGCTGTCGCCAACCACGGCGAAGCGATCGGCCCGATAAGCGCCCGTCCATCTGGAGCGGCGACGATCGATGTCGCACCTTTAAGCAGCACCAGCGCGCCCGTCTTGGCAGCGGCAGCGCGCGTTGCACCGAGCGGATCGTCACCGATCGGCCCGAACAGGCGCTCGAACTCGCCAGCGTGCGGCGTCAGCAATCGTACCGCCCCATCAAGCCGCGCGTCTTCTAGCAGCGCCAACGCGCCCGCATCGACAACGACGGCGCAGGAGGCGGCCAGCGCGTGTGCCAGCCGTTCCCGGCTCGCCTGCGAAGCGTCCAGCCCCGGCCCAATCACGATTGCGCCGACCCGCTCATCGCCCAGCACGGCGGGCGCCCATGCGCGTCGCACCAAAGCCAGCGGCGTACCGAAGGGCAGATCGTCGCCGGCAATCTCGACATAGCCGGCGCCAGCGCGCTGCGCTGCCTCGGCCGCGAGAAACGCCGCGCCCTGCATCGCACCGACAACCACCACGATCTTGCCGCGCGTATATTTGTTGCTGGTCGCGTCCGGCGGCCGCAAAGCGGGCGGCGTGATCCGGGCGAGCGCCGGTCGGTCCGGCAGGGGCAAATCGATCGGCACGACCTCCAAAGGTCCGCACAGCCCCGCTCCGGGCGTCAGAGCGTGAACCGGTTTGAGAGCCCCCAGCGCGACGGTGAGCGTCGCTGCCGTCTTTCGGCCCCGTGCCGCACCCGTATCGGTATCAAGGCCGCTGGGCTGGTCGATCGCAATCACGGCCGGCGCCGCATCCAGCCATGCCGCCAGCGCGGGATCCAGTGCACGGCTGCCGATGCCGAACAAGGCGTCCACCACCAAAGGCGCGGCCGCCGTCGGCATCGGCTCGATCGAACCCGTCCACCTCGCCCGCATCGCCCGCGCCTGATCGGTGGTCGGATCGGCAAGAGCAGCCACCCGCACCGGCCAGCCGCGCTCGGCCAGATGACGAGCCACCACATAGCCGTCACCGCCATTATTGCCCGGCCCGCAGGCGACGAGCACCTCCTGTACGGGTAAACGCGCCATGATTGCCTCGGCGCCTTTGCCGGCGCGTTCCATCAGATCGATAGGCGCGATCCCGCTGGCGAACAAAGCCGCCTCCGCCGCGCGGGTCTCGGCGGCGGTCAGGATCGGTTCGCCCGGCATGATCCTAGATATCGGCGTAGACGTGCGTCTCGGCCTTCGCGCCGGGATGGGTGACTGCGCCGGCCCATGCCGGGCCGACGTTCTGGGCATAACGCCAAAGCGCGCCGGCCTGATAATCGTTCATGCGGGGCTGCCACTTGGCACGGCGATCCGCCAGCACATCGTCCGGCACGTCGAGGTCGATCGTTCCCGCCTCGGCGTCGATACGGATCGTGTCGTCATTTTCGATCAGCGCGATCGGGCCGCCGTCCGCCGCTTCCGGGCCGACATGGCCGATGCAGAAGCCGCGCGTGCCGCCGGAGAAGCGACCGTCGGTGATGAGCGCAACGCTCTCGCCCATGCCCTGCCCGTAAAGGGCGGCGGTGGTAGACAGCATCTCGCGCATGCCGGGACCACCCTTTGGTCCTTCATAGCGGATGACGATAACCGAGCCCTCGGCAATGTCCCGCGCCTCGACGGCGGCAAATGCCTCTTCCTCACAATCGAACACCCGCGCCGGCCCCGTGAACTGCAGGCGGTGCATCCCTGCCACCTTCACGATCGCGCCTTCCGGTGCGAGGCTGCCCTTGAGGCCGACGACGCCGCCTGTCGGCGTGATCGGCGTCTTCGCATCGTAGATGACCTTCTGGTCAGGGTTCCACGTCACTTCGTCGATATTCTCGCCAAGCGTTTTGCCCGTCACGGTCAGGCAATCGCCATGCAGCAGACCTTCCGACAGCATCGTCTTCATCAGCATGTAGACGCCGCCGGCCTCGTGCATGTCCTTGGCCACATAGCGCCCGCCGGGCTTGAGATCGG
>Ga0247730_1001408_pt1 | contig 13387 bp, 12 predicted proteins | sample UWRJL073202C2_FD_180959 | JGI IMG/M metagenome (GOLD analysis project Ga0247730, IMG submission 180959) | Plant litter microbial communities from Arlington Agricultural Research Station in Wisconsin, United States - UWRJ-L073-202C-2 | ecosystem: Environmental > Terrestrial > Plant litter >...
TCAGGCGGAGAAGCCGCCGTCCACGTTGAGCGTCGCTCCGGTGATGAACTTGCCCTGCTCGCTCACGAGGTACGCGACCATGCCGGAGATGTCGTCGACGTGGCCGTAGTGGCCGACCGCGATGTGCTCCACCAGGAATCCGGCGCCGGGCCCGTCAGCGGGGTTGGCGTCGGTGTCGACGGGGCCCGGCTGCACGTTGTTGACCGTGATGCCGCGCGGACCCAGCTCGCGGGACAGGGCCCGGGTGAAGCTCGTGATGGCGCCCTTGGTCATGGCGTAGATCGATCCGCCGGGGAACGGCGTCCGGTCGCCGTTGATGCTGCCGATGTTGACGATGCGGCCGCCCTCGCCCAGGTGGGGGATCGCGTGGCGGGTGACCAGCACGGTTCCCCAGATGTTGACGTCGATCATCTGGCGGATCTCTTCGTCCGCCTGCTCGTGCAGCGGCGCGAAGGTCCCGCCACCGGCGTTGTTGACGACGATGTCCAGGCCGCCGAAGTGCTCGACGGTCTTGGCGATCGCCGCGACGACGGCGTCCTCGTTCGAGCTGTCCGCCTGGATGGCGATGACCTCGGCACCGGCCTTGCCGAGCCGCTCGACCAGGGCGCTGGCGGCGTCATGACCGTTCGCGTACGTGAAGGCGACCTTCGTGCCGTCGGCGGTGAAGCGCTCGACGATGGCCGCGCCGATGCCGCGGGCGCCGCCCGTGACGAAGGCAACCTTCTGCTGTGATGTGCTCATTGAACGTCGTCCTCTTGAATCAGTCGTGGGGGAGGGATGAATAGCGGCGGAGAAGGTCTCCGCCATATCGGAACCGTCGCCGACGACCAGCCATTCCCTGGGCGGTCGCTCCGGGAGGGAGGCCTCCGTCACGGCCGCTCGCCAGGGGCTGGTCGGGGGTGCAGCAGGGGGATCGCGCGACGTCGTGTCGCACGATCCCCCTGCGAGGTCCGTCGTCAGCAGATCAGCCGACGACGGCCGTCTCGACGTCCTCCTTGCGGACCGTGATGAGGAGTGCGACCACGGCGGTCGCGATCCACAGCGCCGCGCAGACGCGCAGCGCGACGGACAGGCCGTCCATGATCGAGCCGTTGTCGGCCGCGACGGTCGCGGCGACCGTGTTGAGCACACCGATCACGATGGCACCGCCGACCTGCTGGGCGGCGTTGACCGCACCGCCGGCGGCGCCCGCGTTCTCGTCCGGGACGCCGGCCATCGCGGTGCCGGTGAGCACCGGCCAGGCCAGACCGATCGCCATGCCGATGAGGATGAGGCCGAGGGCGCTGATCCAATAGCTGGTGTCCGCGCCGCCCTCGCTCAGCATGAGGTAGCCGACGACCGCGGCCGCCGAGCCGATCACGACGAGCGGGCGCACGCCGACCCGCGGCGCGATGGTGCCGCCGATCGTGGCGAACACGAGCGTCGACACCGTCATCGGGACGAACGCGAAGCCGGACTCCAGCGCCGAGTACCCCAGCACCCCCTGGAAGTAGTAGATGATCAGCACGTTGCTGGCGGCCACGGCACCCGTGAGCAGGAAGGTCGCCAGGAACGAGCTGCCGCGGACCCGGTCGTTGAGCACCGAGAGGGGCAGGAGCGCGTGCGTGCTGTGGTGCTCGATCAGGAAGAACGCGGCGACCAGCAGGACGCCGATGATCACGGGCACGAGGGTGTTGCCACTGGTCCAGCCGTGGCGCTCGGCCTGCGTCGAGCCGTAGACGATGGCCGCGATGCCGGCCGTGGACGTCAGCGTCCCGGGGATGTCGTACTTCTTGTGGCCGACCGACCTGCTCTCACGCAGGATGACGTAGGCCGCCGCCGCGATCGCGAGCGTGGCGGGGGTGTTGACCAGCAGCGTCCAGCGCCACGACGTGTACTCGGTGAGCACGCCGCCGAGGATGAGTCCCATCGATCCGCCGAGTCCGCCGACGGCGCCCCAGACCGCGAACGCCTTGGCGCGCTCGGCCGGGGTGGTGAACGTGGCCGTCAGGATCGACAGCACGACGGGGGCCATGACCGCGGCGAAGGCACCTTGGAGCCCACGAGCGGCGTAGACCAGCTCGGGGGTCCCGGCGACGCCGCCCAGCAGGGAGGCGATGCCGAAGCCGACGAGCGAGCCGATGAGCGCGCGCTTGCGTCCCATGTAGTCGCTGATGCGCCCGCCCAGCAGCAGCAGGCCGCCGAACGTGATGGCGTAGGCCGTGACGACCCAGTGCCGGTCGGCGTCGGCGATGTTCAGGTCGGACTGCAGCGACGGCAGGGCGACCGTCACGATGGTCGTGTCCAGGAGGATCACGAACTGGGTGATGGCGAGGATGAACAGCACCCAGCCGGGGTGGGCCGGCCGTTGGAACCGGGGGCCGGTGGGGGAGTCGACGGGTCGAAGCCCGGCGAGATCGTCCTGACGGGTGCTCATGCGATGAACCTGCTCTCAACAACGATCGGGAGGCCGGTCGGACCGGCGACGCCGGTGACCTGCGGGAAGGGTGGATTCATCTGTGTGCCTTTCGGTACCGGAGAAGATCTCCGCAGGTCCGAACGGCAGCGTCCGAGCATCCATTCCCCGCGCTCGAGCCCTCGCGGAGACGTGTTCCGCGAGGATCGGTCGTGTTCGTGGCGCAGCCCCTACGGCGCCGGGCATTCCTGCCCCTGGCCGCCCACGGGCCACGTGGGTGAGAGGTCCATCACGTGATGGTCAGGCCATGGTCTCGGCGGTCACCACCTCCTCCGTGCGGACCGTGATGAACAGCGACACGAGAGCGGTCGCGATCCACAGGGCCGCGCAGACGCGCAGGGCGACGGAGAGTCCGTCCATGATCGAGCTGTCGCCGGCGGCCACCGTCGCGGCGACCGTGTTGAGCACGCCGATCACGACCGCGCCGCCGACCTGCTGGGCGGCGTTGACGGCTCCGCCGGCGGCGCCGGCGTTCTCGTCGGGGACACCGGCCATCGCGGTGCCGGTGAGCACCGGCACCGCGAGGCCGATCGCCACGCCGACCAGGACGAGGCCGAGGGCGCTGATCCAGTAGCTGGTGTCGGCACCACCCGCGCTCAGCACGAGGTATCCGACGGCCGCGGAGGCCGAGCCGAGCACGACGAGCGGACGCACGCCGATCCTCGGTGCGATCGAGCCGGCGACGGTCGAGAACACCAGGGTGGACAGCGTCATCGGGACGAAGGCGAAGCCGGACTCCAGCGCCGAGAAGCCGACCACGCCCTGGAAGTAGTAGATGATCAGCACGTTGCTGGAGGCCACCGCACCGGCCAGCAGGAACGTCGCCAGGAACGAGCTCCCGCGGACCCGGTCGGCCAGCACCGACAGGGGGAGGAGCGCGTGGGCGCTGCGGTGCTCGATGAGGAAGAACGCGGCGACGAGCAGCACGCCGGCCACCAGCGGCACCAGGCTGTGGCCGCTGGTCCAGCCGTGGCGCTCGGCCTGCGTCGAGCCGTAGACGATCGCCGCGATGCCTCCGGTGGAGGTGATGGTGCCCGGGATGTCGTACGTCCGGTCGCCGCCGACCGCGCTCTCGCGGAGGATGAAGACGGCCGCGACGGCGGTGGCGATCGTCACCGGGGTGTTGACCAGCAGGGTCCAGCGCCACGACGTGTACTCGGTGAGCACGCCACCGAGGACGAGACCGAGGGACCCGCCGAGGCCGCCCACGGCGCCGTAGACCGCGAAGGCCCTGGCCCGGGCGGCGGGCTCGGTGAACGTGGACGTCAGGATCGACAGCACGAGCGGAGCCATGACGGCTGCGAAGACGCCCTGGATCGCGCGCGCCGCGTAGACCAGCTCCGGAGTGCCGGCGACACCTCCCAGGAGGGAGGCGACGCCGAAGCCGGTGAGCGAGCCGATCAGGGCGCGCTTGCGTCCGAGGTGGTCGCCGATGCGTCCGCCGAGGAGCAGCAGGCCGCCGAACGTGATGGCGTAGGCCGTGACGACCCAGTGGCGGTCGGCGTCGGGGATGCCCAGGTCCGACTGCAGCGACGGCAGCGCGACCGTCACGATGGTGGTGTCCAGGAGAATGACGCACTGCGTCACGGCGAGGACGAACAGCACCCACCCGGGGTGGGCCGGTCGTTGCGAGCGGATGACCGCTCGGGGTGTGCCGGGGATCTGCTGCGCGCGCTGCTTCATCGTTCTGCTCCTTGATGCCGGAGAAGGTCTCCGGGGGTTGGAACCGCGAGGTCCGGCTGTCCATTCCCGGTCATGGCACGGTGTCGACGACGACGGGGGGATCATGCGCCCGAGGCGCACGATCCCCCCGTCGAGGTGCAGGTCGGTCAGACGGTGGTCAGACCACGACCTCGGCCGGTGCGACCTCGTCCTTGCGGACCGTGATGAACAGCGACACGACAGCGGTCGCGATCCAGAGGGCGGCGCACACCTTCAGCGCCACGGAGAGCCCGTCCATGATCGAGTTGTTGTCGGCCGCCACGGTGGCGGCGATGGTGTTCAGGACGCCGATGACGACGGCACCGCCCACCTGCTGGGCCGCGTTGACGGCTCCACCGGCTGCGCCGGCGTTCTCGTCGGGGACGCCCGCCATCGCGGTTCCCGTGAGCACGGGCCAGGCGAGTCCGATCGACATGCCGATCAGCACGAGGGCGATGATCGTGTAGCCGTAGCTGGTGCCCGCATCGGCCTCGCTGGCCATGATGTAGCCGATGATCGCCGCGGCCGATCCGATCAGGACCAGGGGACGGACGCCGATCTTCGGGGCGATCGAGCCGCCGACCGTCGCGAACACCAGGACCGCCAGCGTCATCGGCACGAAGGCGAATCCGGACTCGAGAGCGGAGTATCCGCGCACCGACTGGAAGTAGTAGATGATCAGCACGTTGCTGGCCGAGACGGCGCCGGTCAGCAGGAACGTCGCCAGGAACGATGCGCCGCGGACCCGGTCGTTGAGCACCGACAGCGGGAGCAGGGCGTGCGTGCTGCGGTGCTCGATCAGGAAGAACAGGCCCACCAGGGCGATGCCGACGATCAGCGGGATCAGCGTGTTGCCGCTGCCCCAGCCGTGACGCTCGGCCTGCGTCGAGCCGTAGACGATGGCCGCGATGCCGACGGTGGAGGTGATGGTGCCGGGCAGGTCGTACTTCTTGTGACCGGCGACCTTGCTCTCACGGATGATGAAGAAGGCCGCGATGGCGATCAGGATCGTCGCCGGCGTGTTGACCAGCAGGGTCCAGCGCCACGACGCCCACTCGGTGAGCACGCCGCCGAGGATGAGGCCGAGGGATCCGCCGAGACCACCGACGGCGCCCCAGACGGCGAACGCCTTGGCGCGAGCGGCGGGCTCGGTGAACGTCGCGGTCAGGATCGACAGCACGACCGGAGCGAGGACGGCGGCGAAGGCGCCCTGGAGTCCGCGAGCGGCGTAGACCAGCTCGGGGGTCCCGGCGACGCCGCCGAGCAGGGAGGCGATGCCGAAGCCGATCAGCGACACGACGAGGGCGCGCTTGCGGCCCAGGTAGTCACCGAGTCGGCCACCGAGCAGCAGCAGACCGCCGAAGGTGATGGCGTACGCCGTGACGACCCAGTGGCGGTCGGCGTCGGCGATGTTGAGGTCGCTCTGCAGCGACGGGAGGGCCACGGTCACGATGGAGGTGTCCAGCACGATGACCAGCTGGGTCACGGCGAGGATGAACAGCACCCAGCCGGGGTGGGCCGGGCGATCGGCGCGGGAGGTCTTGCGGGTCTCGACGGGCCGCAGCCCGGAGAGGTCGTCCTGACGTGTGCTCATGCGGTGAACCTGCTCTCAGCGGAGGTGGACGGGCCGGTCGGACCGGCGGCGCCGGTGACGTCCTGCATGGGTGGAATCATCTGTCTGCCTTTCGAGGTGCCGGAGAGGGTCTCCGCCATGTCCGAACCGTGCCCACCGGTGGTCCATTCCCGATGCTGAGAAATTTCCCGGAGAACCTCTCCGTCAATTGTCGTTCCCGGACGTGCGTGCAGGACGCGAGTACGCTGGGGCCAGGCGAGAGCGAGGCGGAGGATCATGGCAGAACACCCCCGGGAGGCGCACGCGCGCGAGAACCGGACGCGCATCCTGACGGCGGCGACCGACGTGATCGAGAAGGAAGGGACGATGGCGTCCCTCAACGAGATCGCCAAGCGGGCCGGCGTCGGCGCCGGCACGCTGTACCGGCACTTCCCCAACCGCGACGCCCTGCTGGCCGAGGTGCTCAGGACGTGGGTCCAGCGGGTGCGCGACACCGCTGCCGGCTGGCCGGTGACGACCCGCGACGACCTCGTGGACTGGCTCGAGCGGCTCACCGAGATCTCGAACGCCTACAACGGTCTGGCCGCGACGATGGCGTCCACGATGGACGACGACGACTCGCCCCTGAAGGACGCCCACGCCGCGACGCTCGAGGCCAATGACGAGGTCTTCGAACGCGCCCGCATCGCCGGCCTGGTCGCCGGACCGGTCGACGGCCACACGGTGGGACGTCTGGTCACCGGGATCGCCATGGTGGCCGAGCAGGCCGAGCTGCCGCACGGCGACGTCCGACAGCTCCTCGACGTCGCCCTCGACGGCCTGGTGGCCTCCGCTGTCACCGTCTCCTGAGCTCCTGTCGGCCGGTCCAAGACTCGGTTCGTCCAGCGTTGACACGACGCCCGCTCTGTAGAATCGTCTTGCTCAGCAGTACGCCGTGCCACCTATTGGTACGGCCTGGCACCGCCAGCCTCCTCGACCCCGACCCGACCCCGACGCTCCGGCGCCGCCGTCCGTGCGTGTCGCGGGACCGAGCCTTCCGATGCCATGGCACGACAATTTCGACGAGGAGCAACGCATGAAGGTAACGTTCGACCACTGGATCCACGGCGGAAGCGCACCGTCGCGCAACGGCAGCCTGTTCACCACGACGAGCCCCGTCGACGGCGCAGAGGTGTCGACCATCGCGATGGGCACGCCCGACGACGTCGACGAGGCAGTACGCGGCTCGCAGGCGGCGACGTCCGCATGGCGCCGCCAGAAGCCGATCGAGCGCGGGCGCCTGCTGATGGCCCTGTCGGTCGCGATCGTCGAGAACATCGAGGAGCTCGTCGCCCTCGAGGCGGGCGAGACCGGCAAGCCGGCGCAGAACGCCGAGGCCGAGATCCGCGGCGCGGCCGCCTACTTCGAGTTCTACGGCGGACTCGTCAACTCGCTGCACGGCGAGACGATCGACCTCGGCCCCGGCCACCACAGCTTCACGCGCCGTGAGCCCTTCGGCGTCGTCGGCATCATCACGCCGTGGAACGCCCCGCTGAACCAGGCCGCCCGCGCTGCCGCCCCGGCGCTCGCGGCCGGCAACGTGGTCGTCATCAAGCCGTCGGAGTTCACCTCGTCCTCGACCCTCGTGCTGGCCCGACTGGCCACCGAGGTCGGCTTCCCGGCCGGCGTGCTCAACGTCGTGACGGGCGACGGCGTCAACGTCGGCTCCCCGCTCGTCGAGCACCCGCTGGTGCGCAAGGTCGTCTTCACCGGCTCGGTCCGCGCGGGCCGCGAGGTCGGCAAGGTCGCCGCCGACCGCATCATCCCGCTGACGCTCGAGCTGGGCGGCAAGTCGGCCAACATCGTCTTCGCCGACGCCGACCTGGACAAGGCCGTCCTGGAGTCGCTGGCCGGCTTCACCAACAACACCGGCCAGGTCTGCTCGGCCGGATCCCGCATCCTGGTGCAGCGCGAGATCCACGACGAGTTCGTGGCGCGCCTGGTCGAGGCCAGCAAGGCGATCGGGCCCGAGCGCATGGGGCCGGTCACCACCAAGGCCCAGTACGCCAAGGTCGTGGAGTACTTCGAGGTCGCTCGCCAGGACGGCGTCCACGCCGAGATCGGCGGGGCCGAGATCGCCGATCGCGGCGATGCCCTGCGCGTGCCCCCCACGATCTACACCGGCGTCGACAACTCGATGCGGATCGCCCGCGAGGAGGTCTTCGGGCCGGTCGCGTCGGTCATCGCGTTCGACACCGAGGACGAGGCCGTCGCGATCGCCAACGACAGCGACTACGGCCTGGTGTCGGGCGTCTGGACCAAGGACATCTCCCGTGCCCTGCGCGTGGCCGACCAGCTCGAGGCCGGTCAGGTGTTCGTCAACACCTGGCTCGCCGGCAACATCGAGACCCCGTTCGGCGGCTACAAGATGAGTGGCTACGGCCGCGAGAAGGGTGTCGAGGCGCTGCACCACTACACGCAGACCAAGAGCGTCACCGTCGCGCTCTGACCCACCCACCACCTCACCCGCTGACGCGCGGGTTCCACACCGCTGACGCGCGGGTTGCGTACTCCTGACGCGTGGGTTGCGCGCTGCGCAACCCACGCGTCGGTGGGGCGCAACCCACGCGTCAGCGGGGTGTGGGCTAGTGGAGGGCGGCCTCGATGCGGGCGATCGTCTCGCGGGCGAGGGCGCCCCACTCCTCGACGCGTCCCGCGTCGTAGCGGCTCTCGGGCATCGAGATGCTGATGGCCGCATTGGTCCGGTCGCGGTGCGACACGCCAGCGCTGCCGATCGCGAAGACGCCCTCGCGGTTCTCGCCGAAGTTGGCGGCGTAGCCCTTCTCGCGCGCGACGTCGAGCTCGTGGCGCAGCTTGGCCTCCGACGTGATGGTCGTCGGCGTCATCGGGTCCAGGCCGGCCCGGATGTAGGCGTCCAGACGAGCCTCGGTCCAGGTGGCCAGGACGGCCTTTCCCGACGCCGTGGCGTGCAGCGGGATGACCGTCCCGATCGCCATGAACGTGCGCACCGAGCGCGTCGAGTCGACGCGGTCGAGCACGACCATCTGGCGCTCGTCGACCGGCACGCCGAAGTGGATCGTCTCCTGGGTCTGGTCGCGCAGCCAGTGCAGGTGGGGGACCGCGGCCTGCAGGAGGCTCGGGTCGCCGCCCGCCCGGTGGCCGATCGTCCGCACCTTGCGGCTGAGGAACCATCGGGTCTGCCGCTCGTCGGTCGAGTCGATCCACCCGCTCTCGGCGAGGGTCCGCAGCGCTCGCTGCACCGAGGACTTCGGGAGATCGATCAGCCGGGAGAGCTCGCCCACGCCGATCGGCTGCTCCGTGGAGATGACCTCCAGCACCAGCAGGCCTCGGGCGAGGCTGCTCATGGAGTCCTTGTCGTCCGTCATGTCGCCTCCTGTCGCGATCCCCGGCAGTGTACCGATATGCGGCACGCAAGCAACCGCCAGTCGAGTTCTCATGCCGTTTTGTAGAACTCCACAGACTGTGACGCAGATGACGTGTGACCCTTGACACCCAGGATCTTCCTCTGTGAGCATCGAGGTACGAGAACAGCACAGTGTGCCGCTGGGCGGCACATAGAGAGAGAGTGCCCATGGAGATCAATGCGGATCAGCTGAAAACCGCGCTCAACGACGACCCGGAGTTCCGGATCCAGGCCCGTTACTGGACGACCCAGTTCCGGATCGTGACCGACACGCAGGGCCTGCTCGTCAAGCTCATCGAGGGCGAGGTCGTCGACGTCGATCCAGGCGCCACACCGTTCGACAGCTGGGACTTCCAGCTCGCCGGGACCGACGAGCAGTGGGCCGGCCTGCTGGCTCCCATCCCGGCCCCGTTCTTCCAGGACTACTACGTCGCGATGCTCTACCACGGCTTCCGGATCGAGGGCGACATGAAGAAGATCATGGCGTACTACCCAGCCATCCGACGGACCCGCGACATCCTGTCCGGCGTCGTCCACACCAGTCAGGCGGTTTCAGCATGAGCAGGCAGTCAGCAGATGTCGTGGGTCGCTACCACTACATGACCATCGAGGGCGTGGAGTACCGCGTCTACGTCGAGGAGTCCGGGTCGGGCGTGCCCGTCGTGCTCCAGCACACCGCCGGCTGCGACGGTCGCCAGTGGCGCCACCTGCTCGAGGATCCCGAGATCGCCGGCCAGTTCCGGCTCATCGCGGCCGATCTGCCCTACCACGGCAAGTCGCTCCCCCCGACCGACGTGCAGTGGTGGAAGGAGGACTACGTCCTCACCGAGGAGTTCTTGATCGAGTTCCACATCAAGCTCGCCGAGCAGCTCGGCCTCGACCGCCCGATCTACGTGGGCTGCTCGATGGGTGGCCACCTCGCCGCCGATCTCGCGCTCCAGGCTCCCGAGCACTACCGCGCGTTCGTCGGCATCGAGGCCGCGTTGCACTCGCACGGCATGGAGCGCATCCTGCCGAACCTGTACCACCCCGAGATCGGCAACGAGACCAAGGCCGCGCTCATGCTGACGATGTGCGCGCCGACCAGTCCCGAGCAGCTCGTGCGTGAGACCGGCTGGGTCTACTCGCAGGGAGCCCCGGGCGTGTTCAAGGGCGACCTGGAGTACTACATGGTCGAGCACGACCTGACCGACAAGGCGCACACGATCGACACGACGAACCTCGGCTTCTGGATCCTCAGCGGCGAGTACGACTGGACCGCCCCGCCGACGGCCGGCGAGCTCCTCGCAGCCGAGATCGACGGCGCGAAGTTCGTCGTCATGGACGGCATGGGTCACTTCCCGATGACGGAGAACCCGGAGAAGTTCAAGGGCTTCATCGTCCCGATCCTTCAGGAGGCCGCCGCGCTGGAGCTCGCTCCGCTGGCGAACGCCTGAACCGCAGCACCGAACGCACCGGAGCCGGTGACCCCAGACGGGTCACCGGCTCCGGTGCGTTCAGTGCTGCTCGGGGGTCAGCACGAAGTCGGCTCGCCCGACCGACGTCCCGTTCACCAGCAGCTCGATGGCGTGCGCGCCGGGGTGGTACGTCCGGGTCGTGATGCGACGGAAGGAGTGCTCGCGGTCGATGTCGGTGCTCTCGCCCGGTCCGAGCGAGCGCACCGCGAGCTTGAAGGCCTTGGCGGTCAGGGTGCCGTTGGCCTTCTGGTGGTGCACCGCGTAGTCGATCGACAGCCGGGCGGCCTCGGTGTCGGAGTTCGTGACGCGGGCCCGGAACCGGACGGTCCCGCCGATCGGGGCCGTGTCGACGTCGAGCGTCGGGCCCTCGACGTCCAGCAGTGCGGACCGGAACCCCATGAGCTCGAGCGCGCCGGCGTGTCCCCGCTTCACGAGGGTCCGCATGCCGTGCCGGACCACCTGCTGCGTGTGCTCGTCGGGGTGGTCGAGCCAGCCCCTGGCCGCCTCGACCGCCACGTCGGCGTGATCGCGGCTGATGTCGTTGAGGTGGTTGGCGACCGAGCGGCGGACGTACTCGCTGTCGTCGCGGTACAGCGCCGCCAGGATCGGGAGCGTCGTCCGGGGATCGGCGACGATGGCCGGGACGCGGGTGGCCCACGGAAGATAGGGACGCGTCCCCTCGCTCGCGAGACGGCGGACGTCGACGTCGTCGGAGGCGACCCAGTCCGCCGTGATCCGGGCCAGGGCGCGGTCCAGGTCGTGGCGCAGCAGGCCGCGGATCGCGAACTCCGACGACAGGCCCGACGTGAGCTCGGCCAGCAGCGCGAGCGCGTCGTCGAAGGCGGCGCCGGAGCCGTCCTCGATCGCCCGCTGGGCGATGGCGCTCGTGACCGGCCAGATCAGCCAGCCCGCGAAGTAGCCGGGCGACCGCCACGCGGTGCGCACCACCGCGGCGAGGTCGTCGTACGTGCCCGGCAGATCGGTCAGGATCGCGTCCCGCAGCAGGTCGCTGCGCTGACGCAGGCTGAGCGGGGCCAGCCGGTCGGGGGCGGCGCGGAGCGCAGGAAGGGGGGTGCCAGGAGTCGCGGCCTGCACGGCGCTCGTGAGGGCGAGGGCCGTGTGGGTGCCGATGAGGTCGTCTGCGAAGGGCATGGGTCGAGCGTCGCAGGCCGACCCCCACCCGACAACGGCGAGGCAGCCAGGGTGTGGGGCACCCCGGCACGGACGTCCTTGCTGCGACGGTCACCGCGCACGAGGATCGTCGACATGACGCAGACGCCCACGCACCACCGTCCGGTCCCGACCGCCACGAGCGCCCGCCCGGGACGATCCGTGCGCGTCCTCGCTCCCGTTCCGGGGGGTCAGGGGCATACCGTAAGAGGTATGACGACGTCATCGCGCAATGCGCTCGGAGAGTTCCTGCAGGCAGGACGGTCGCGGCTGGAGCCCGGCGACGTGGGGTTCCCGACCGCCGGCACCCGGCGCGTCGCGGGCCTGCGCCGCGAGGAGGTCGCGGTGCTCGCCGGCGTCAGCGCCGACTACTACGGCCGCCTGGAGCAGGGCCGCGAGCGCAACCCGTCGCCGCAGGTCATCGCCTCGATCGCCCGGGCGCTGCGGTTCGACGCCGATGCGCGCGGCCACCTCTACCGTCTGGCGGGACTCAACCCGGGCATGGCGCCCGACAGCGGTCGCGACCTGGTGCACCCCTCCCTGCTGGAGCTCCTCGACGCCTTCCCGCAGGCCGCCGCCTACGTCCTGAGCCCGTCGTTCGACGTGCTGGCCACCAACCCGATCGCGGCGGCCCTGCTGACCCCGTTCGCCGGCACGCAGAACATGGTGCGGGTGCTGTTCCGCGACCCGCAGGCGCGCGTCGTCTTCACCGAGTGGCCGGTCGTGGCGCGGGCGACCGTGCGGGCGCTGCGCCTGCACGCCGGCCTGTACCCGGGCGACGCCGACATCGCCGCCGTCGTCGAGGACCTGTCGGAGGAGTCCGCGGAGTTCCGCGAGCTGTGGGACGAGAACGACGTGTCCAGCCTGAGCCGCGCGTTCAAGGTCTTCGCGCACCCCGACCTGGGCCGGATCGAGCTGACCTACCAGACGTTCGAGGTCAAGGACGCCCCCGGACAGCAGCTGCTGGTCGGCACCGCGGCGGCCGGCAGCGCCAGCGCCGACGCCCTGGCGATCCTCGCCTCGATGCAGCCCGCCGACGCGTAGCTCTCCGGGGGTGTCCGGCACCCCGGGTGGAACGGCCTGTTCCTGCGCCCCTCGAGGGCGCACGGTGGAGGTCGGAGGGCGAAGCGGCCCTCGACCCCAGAGGAGAAGCACCATGACCGAAGCACTCGAAGTCACCGTCCTGCGACCGGCTCGCGGCCTCACCGCCGACGACTTCATCGCCGCCAACGCCGACATCGACGCCTACCTGAAGCGCCAGCCGGGCTTCCTGTGGCGTCGCATCACCGAGACCGGCGACGGCACGGTCATCGACGTCGTCGCGTACGACTCGAAGGAGCACGCCCTGGCCGGCGCCTCCGGCATCAGCGGCGAGATGGCCGACTCGCCGGTGCACGCGACGATCGACCAGTCGACGGTCGAGTGGCGGGTCGCCAGCGTGCGGCACGTCGTGGAGTAGCGGCCGGCTCAGGCCGAGCCCAGGTCGACGAGCAGCCCGACCAGGTCGGGGATCGACCGGTGCCGCACCGGCTCGAGCCAGGCCAGCGACACCTCCATGGGCGACACGTCGTCGACCGGGACGTACGCGATGCCCGGGTGCGGGTGCA
>Ga0247730_1001410_pt1 | contig 13368 bp, 12 predicted proteins | sample UWRJL073202C2_FD_180959 | JGI IMG/M metagenome (GOLD analysis project Ga0247730, IMG submission 180959) | Plant litter microbial communities from Arlington Agricultural Research Station in Wisconsin, United States - UWRJ-L073-202C-2 | ecosystem: Environmental > Terrestrial > Plant litter >...
GAGCCAGCGGCGCGACGAGGCCTTCAGCTTGCCCTTCTTGACGCGCTGTCCGAGCTTGCGGCCGGTGCGGTTGCCACCGATGGGAGGTTTGGTCATGGGCTTAGTCCTGATTTCGGTGTTCTTTGGAACGGTTGGGTCGGCGCATGCGGTTGCGGCGCCAGACGCCGTCGTCGGCCATCATGTCGGTCAGCAGCCCTTCCCTCAAGCCCCGGTCGGCCACCCGCATGCGGCTCGACGGCCAGCGGCGGCGGATGGCTTCGAGGATGGCGCAGCCGGCCAGCACCAGATCGGCACGATCCGGGCCGATGCAGGGATTGTTGGCGCGGCCCTCAAAGTCCCAGGACAGCAGCTTGGACTGCATTGCGGTCACTTCGTCATCCGTCAGCCACAGCCCATCGACCTTGCGACGGTCGTAGCGCGGCAGGTCAAGATGAACGCCGGCAAGCGTGGTGACGGTGCCGGAGGTGCCGATCAGATGAAAATCGTCCGGGGCGCCGGCGGCGTCGAGCCAGGCATGCGGCGGGCAGTTGAAGGCGTCGAGCATGCCTTCAACTTCGGCGACCATGGCGGCAAACACCACCGGGCCGACATCGCGGCCGCCGTGACGTTCCGACAGCGTGACGACGCCAACCGGCAGCGAGGTCCAGTGGGTGATGTGGTTGGCGAGCCGGCTGGAACGGTTGTCCTCGATGCGGATGACGGCAATTTCCGACGAGCCGCCGCCGATGTCGAACAGCACCACCGAGCGGGCATCGCGGCCAATCAGCGACGAGCAGCCGGAGACGGCCAGCCGCGCCTCGGTTTCGCGGTTGATGATTTCCAGTTCGAGGCCGGTTTCTTCCAGGACGCGGGCGAGAAACACCTCGCCGTTTTCGGCCTGGCGGCAGGCTTCGGTGGCGATCAGCCGCATACGGCGGATGTCACGCGTTGCCAGCTTGGCGGCGCAGATGCGCAGCGCCTCGACGGCGCGGTCCATCGCGTCCTGCGACAGCCGGCCGCTGGCACCCAGACCCTCGCCCAGACGGACGATGCGGGAAAAGGCGTCGACGACGCGAAACTGTCCCGGCCGGGTCGGCTGGGCGATCAGCAGGCGGCAATTGTTGGTGCCGAGATCGAGCGCGGCATAGAGGTCGTCGGAGCCGGAGGCCGATGGGTCGGCGCCGTGGGCGTGATGACGACCGCCATCGCGCGTTGGCGGATGCGACAGCAGCGCCTGGGCCGCAGCGGCAAACGCCGCCATCTGTCCCGTACCATTGACGCCTGCGCCCGGAGAAAGCGATGGCGCCTGGGCCTGCTTCAACGGCGCGCCCTGCAGGCCACGGCGTTGCCGGTTGCGCTTGCGGTTCTTTTTGGCCTTGTCAGCAGACGGCTGTGAGGGTTCCGGCTTGGCAGCAACGGCGCCATCGACGGCGGCATTTTGTGCAGCCGCAGGCCTGCTTTCGCCACCGCCTCCGGACTTGGAGCGACGGCGTCGTTTGCGTTTGCGTGACGGCGTATTGCCGTCATCTGCCGTGGGACGTCCGGCCTGACCGGCTTCGCCAGCCTGACCTGCATGTGCAGAATGCGTCGCATCCCGGGGTGAACCGGTCCGCTGTGCCTTACCGCGCCGGGACGGTTTGCCATCCCCGCGTCCTGCAGCTGACGCCCCGTCTGTTGGCGGTGTCGAGCCGCTGTCGGGGTCTTTCACTGGTCTTGTCCATTCCGCCGCGCAAGGCCCGGGAAGGCATGCCGCTGGCGTTCATTTGGTTTTCGTTGGGATGACAATACCAGCGGCAGCGGCAATCGCCAAATTCTTTTTGTCCGCATGGGCTTGGGTCGTGTGTAACGGACGGACGCCTTGATGCGGCCTATCCCAGAAACCCTTGAACGGATAACCAGCGGAGGATGACGAGAGCCAGTCAGTCCGTGCGCTTTCGTGCCTCGTTGGCCCGCATCGGCATGCTATCGATCAGCGCGAACAGTTCCGGGCCGCTGACGGCGGTGTCCTTGCGCAGCTTCACCAAGCCGTCCTTGCCGACCAGCACGGCCTGAAATGCCTTCCCGCCGGGACCCTGCAGTCGCGCGCGAATGTCGTCTGCCTGCAGCCCGTCGGCCTTGCCGTAGAGCGGCGCGACAGTTTTGCCGTCGACCGCCAGCACGACAAGATCACGATCGGCAATGGCCGCTTGCTGTGCGGAAATCACCTGGCGTTGTTTTTCGAATTCCGGCGCGGCGCGACTGGAGAAGATCACCAGAACCCGGTTTTTCCATTGATATTTGGCAAGATCTTTCGGTGCTGCGTGTGCGGCGGTCGCCATTCCGACGGCAAAGGTCAACACGGTCAGGCGTTTCATCATGCGTCTCCTTTGGCCGTGAACGGGCGCCCGGCCAGCAGCGTTCCATCACGGAAGTGCGATCCGAACGGCGTGCCGGTGCCAGTTGCGAGTAAGCGCAACGGCAAGACATTGCCGATCCGCACTTGATCGGAGGCGCGCGGCAGTGCATCAAAGCGCAACGCATGTCGCCCGGCTCTCGGATGACTGTCGCTAAAATCTTGTCCGCCTCAGCTCTTCCAACGGAAAATTTTCAATGCTGCACAGATTGTACGACTGGACGATGGCACTGGCTGCGCGCAAGTCCGCGGTGGTTTGGCTGGCGGTGATCGCCTTTGTCGAAAGCTCGGTGTTCCTGGTGCCGGCCGACGTGCTGTTCCTGCCGATGGTTTTGGCAAAACCGCACCGCGCCTGGTATTATGCGCTGGTGGCGACCGTCGCTTCCGTGCTCGGCGGCATCGCCGGCTGGTTTCTTGGCCACTACGCATTCGAGGCGATTGCGCGGCCGATCCTCGAATTCTATGGCAAGCTCGATTCGTTCGAGACGCTGCGCGACACGGTCGATTACAAGACGATCGTGCTGCTACTGATCACCTCGGGGCTCGCGCATCTGCCGCCGATCAAGGTGGTGACGATCCTGTCGGGGGCGGCCAATATCAGCCTCGGCCTGTTCATTGTCTCGGCGGTCGTTGCCCGCGGCGCGCGGTTCTTCATCCTTGCCGGCCTGTTGAAGCGCTACGGGGAATCGATCCGCCATTTCATCGAAAAGCAACTCGGACTGATCACCGCCATCTGTGCCGTCGTGCTGATTCTGGTTTATGTGGCCTATGTCTTCCTGAAGTAAGGCAGCGCCTGGCAGCACCGCTGGATCGGACGCTGCCCGCTTGAATTTTCACACAATTTTGCAACGCCGCCGGGCAATCGGCGGTGTCTTTGCATTTTTCATTTGCGCCGTCTGGCGGCCATGGGCATCTTCGCCTTTCGCGTTGCAGCCAATGGATTTCGCTTATCATGGCAGCAGATGTAATTGTGCTTGGGGCCGGCATCATCGGTGTCTCGACGGCCCTGCAGCTGGCGCGGCGTGGAAAATCGGTGGTACTGGTCGACCGTCGCGGCGCCGGCGAGGAAACCTCCTATGGCAATGCCGGCCTGATCCAGCGCGAGGGCGTCAAACCCTACGGTTTCCCGCAGCAGCTCGGCACGCTGCTGCGCTACGCGCCCAACAATCGAATTGATGTGCATTATCACCTGAAGGCGCTGCCTTCGGTGTTTTCGTTCCTGGCGCAATACTGGTGGCATTCCAACACCAGCCGGCATCAGGCGATCGCCAGATCCTACGCGCCGCTGATCGAAAGCTCTGTTTCGGAGCACGACATTCTTATCGGGGAATCCGGAGCCGGCAACCTTATCCAGAAGGAGGGCTGGCTGGAAGTGTTCCGCACGCCCGCCAAGCAGGAGGCGGAGTACCGCGAAGCGGACCGGCTGAACCGCGAACACGGCATCGAATACAGCCAGTTGACGCCCGCTGATCTGGCCCGGCTGGAGCCCGATCTGGCCGCCGGCTTCGTCGGCGGACTGAAGTGGAAAGACCCTTGGTCGGTGCTCGATCCGAAGGCGCTGACGATTTCATACCTACAACTGTTCGAACGGCTGGGCGGCCGGTTCGTCAGGGGCGATGCCGCGACGCTTAAAGCCTCGCCGTCCGGCAAGGGATGGCAAGTGGCGACCGATGACGGCTTGGTGGAAGCCAAGGATGTTGTTGTTGCGCTCGGGCCATGGTCGGAGATCGTTACCCATAAGCTCGGCTATCGCTTCACCTTTGGCGTCAAGCGTGGCTACCACATGCATTACGGCACAAAGGAGGGCGCCCGCCTGCACAACTGGATGATGGATGTGGAAAAGGGCTATTTGCTGGCACCGATGAACCAGGGCATCCGGCTGACCACCGGTGCCGAATTCGGGCTGCGCGATGCGCCAAAATCGCCTGTGCAACTCGACCGCGCGGAAAAGGTGGCCCGCGAAATCTTTCCGCTAGCCGAGCGGCGCGATTCCGAGCCTTGGATGGGTGCGCGACCCTGCACGCCGGACATGATGCCGGTGATCGGCAAGGCGCCACGGCACGACGGCGTCTGGTTTGCCTTCGGCCATGCGCATCACGGGCTGACGCTCGGGGCAATTACCGGCCGGGTGATTGCGGAAATGATGCTCGGCGAACAGCCGGTGATCGACACCTCGCCCTACCGGGCCGAGCGTTTTCGCGCCTGATCCCATCCGATTATTGTCCGGACGCAAACCGTCCGGCTGAACAATCGGGCGTCAGGCTGCCTTGACCGCGCCTGTGACAAAGAAGCTTAACTGACCATCGACGATGGACTTGAAATCGGCGACGATGTCGCCCGCTTCAGCCTTGGGCACCATCAGCGCCAGCCGGACGGTGCCGGCGGCCAGATGGAACATCAGGAAGACGGTGCGACCGAATGATTCCTGTTTGGCTTCCGGGATGAAACGGTAGGTTTCCTGGTAGAACATGTCCGCCTGGAAGCGGGTCTCGGCAATTTCCATGTCCTGCAGGGCCTTGTCCGCCTGAATGGCGTTGATCAGATCCTGAATAGCCGGATTTTCGCGGCCGCTCTGGTAATATTGCTCAAAAATTTCCGCCGCCGCCGCAAACACGTCTTCGACCGTGTTGATCGACATCACGCAATTGGCAATCAGCCCGCGCACTTCTTCGGAATAGCGTTCGTAGAGCGTCGCGATGATCGCCGACTTGTTGGGAAAATACTGGTAGACCGAGGCAATCGGGCCGCCAGACAGCGCCGCAATTTCCTTCATGGTCACAGCATCGATACCCTTGCGGCCAATCAGCGTCATCGCCACCTTGAGAATCTCGTCGATCCGGTCGCGGCTGCGCTCCTGCTTGGGTTCCCGACGCAGAACGGTGCGCGCTGTTCTTTCCAATGCTTGGGGCATGCGATCTATTCTCCTCACCTGCACCCAAAATGCATGGATGCCGGGTCTTTTTCCCGATGTCGGCTGCACACGGCTTGCGCATGCGGCCTGATCGATGCGGATGATTCCGCATATTGTCGCTTTACGCACGACAATGGGGCCCGGATCACATCTCAATGGGATTTCGACCGGAAAACGATCCAATATTATAAATTAGTAACTTTTATAAAATCCTCAGCCGGCGGCGAGCACTTCAAGCCCGGCCGTAGCCTCGGCGACGATCGTATCGAGATCGGCGTCGATATCGACGGTGACAACACCAATTTCACCGCTCGGCACCTCCAGCGTCGCCAACTGGCTTTGCAGCAAGGACAGCGGCATGAAGTGGCCTTCGCGTGCACCCATACGCTGATGCAGCACCATTTCGCTGCCTTCGAGATAGACGAACCACAAACGCCCAGCGCAGGCAGCACGCAGACGGTCGCGATAGATCCTCTTCAGGGCAGAACAGGAAACGACGACGCCCTCACCCCGATCCAGCGCCGCACTGATCTCGGCCGCGATCCGATCCAGCCATGGCCAGCGGTCTTCGTCGGTCAGGGGTGTACCTTTTGCCATTTTCGCAAGATTGGCAGGCGGATGCAGCAGGTCGCCTTCGACATACGCCACGCCTGAACTGGCGGCAAGCCGCGCCCCGACCGAGGATTTACCGCTGCCGCTAACGCCCATCACCATGACGGCATGGACGGGATTGTGGGACGTAAATTGCATCAGATCCGCCGGAGGTTTTTTGCGAGAAGACAGACTTAGCCAACTGCTTGCTCTTTTCCAACCGCACAAATCGTCAGATCGGTGGACCCACAAAACAAAAAGCCCGCTCTGATGCGAACGGGCTTGCAGTCTCACTTCAATTCATTGGCGTTACGCGGCCGAGGCGGCAGCCACCGGAATGCGACGTGGCGGCGGCGGCGTGATGTTTTCCAGCCCGAGCAGGAAGTTGATCTCTGGCCGCGCCTTGACCAGATCGTCGATCGAATACTTCATTAGAACTTCGAAGAAGGCATTCAGCGCCTGGCGCAGCGCCGTGTTCAGACCGCAGCTGTCGACCAGCGGACATTCGACAGCGCCTTCTTCAAAACATTCCGCCATGGCGAAATTGTCTTCGGTCACCTTGACCACATCGAACAGGCTGATTTGGTCTGCCGCCCTGCCAAGGCGCACGCCGCCATTGCGGCCGCGCACGGTTTCGACCAGGCCGGCCTTGGTCAGCGGCTGCAGGATTTTGAAGAGAAACAGTTCGGAAACGCCATAAGCTGCGGCAATTTCAGGAATGCGGCTGAGGTGGCCGTTGTTGGCGGCACAATACATCAGCATGCGAACCGCGTAATTTGTCTGCTTCGTCAAACGCATGCTGGTCTCCTGAGTCTTCTATTGAGACCCTATATAGGGCGTTTCACAGTTTGGAACAATTCCAAATTGGAAATTTCTGTTCAGTTTGAAGATACATTTTGCGGCATCGGCCGGGCGCCATGAAATCCTGACATCGGCCATCAAGTAAAGGCTAACATAGACCGCGGCGCGAGAATGACAATCCCCTTTCAACCGGGCGGTAGGACCGCGACATTCCGCCAAAATGAAGCAGCGCCACTGTCGCGGCGCTGCCCCAGTATCGATCCGATCAAGTTACTTCATGGTCGGCATGACGAATTCCGCACCGTCCTTGATGCCGGACGGCCAGCGGGCGGTGATCGTCTTGGTCTTCGTCCAGAACTTGATCGAGTCGGTGCCGTGCTGGTTGAGATCGCCGAAGCTCGACGATTTCCAGCCGCCAAACGAGTGGTAGGCGAGCGGCACGGGGATCGGCACGTTGATGCCGATCATGCCGATATTGATGCGCGAGGCAAAATCGCGGGCGGCATCGCCGTCGCGGGTATAGATGGCGACGCCATTGCCGTATTCGTGCTTCATCGGCAGTTCGAGCGCTTCTTCATAGTTCTTGGCACGCACGACCGACAGCACGGGGCCAAAAATCTCGGTCTTATAAATATCCATGTCCGGAGTGACGTTGTCGAACAGGCAACCGCCGACGAAATAGCCGTCCTCATAGCCCTGAAGCTTCAGGCCGCGGCCATCGACCACCAGCTTGGCACCCTCTTCGACACCGCGGTCGATCAGGCCGGTGACGCGGGCCTGGGCTTCCTTGGTGACCAGCGGGCCGAGATCGGCCTTTTCGTCGGTGTAGGGACCAATGCGCAGTGCCTCGATCATCGGCGTCAGCTTGGCGACAAGCCGGTTGGCGGTTTCCTCGCCGACCGGGACAGCGACCGAGATCGCCATGCAGCGTTCGCCGGCTGAACCGTAGCCGGCGCCCATCAGGGCGTTGGCGGCCTGATCGAGATCGGCGTCGGGCATGATAATCATGTGGTTCTTGGCGCCGCCGAAGCATTGCGCCCGCTTGCCGTTCATCGCCGCCGTGCCATAGACATAGCGGGCAATCGGGGTGGAGCCGACAAAGGAGACGGCGCCGATATCCGGATCGGTGAGAATGGCATCGACCGCCACCTTGTCGCCGTGGACGACATTGAGGATGCCGGCCGGAAGACCGGCCTCGATCATCAGTTCGGCGAGACGCACGGGCACCGACGGATCCCTCTCCGAGGGTTTCAGGATGAATGCATTGCCGCAGGCGATGGCCGGCGCAAACATCCACATCGGGATCATGCCGGGAAAATTGAACGGGGTAATGCCGGCGCCGATGCCGACCGGCTGGCGCATCGAATACATGTCGATCGACGGGCCGGCCCCTTCCGTGAACTCGCCCTTGGAGAGATGCGGAATGCCGATGACGAATTCGCAGACTTCCAGGCCGCGGATGATATCGCCCTTGGAATCCTCGATCGTCTTGCCGTGCTCGCGCGACAGCAGTTCGGCGAGTTCATCCATGTTGTCGTTCAGGAGCGCCACGAATTTCATGAACACCCGGGCGCGGCGCTGCGGATTGGTGGCGGCCCATTTCGGCTGTGCCGCCTTGGCATTGGCAACGGCTAAGCGCATGTCCTCGACGCTCGCCAGCGCCACGGTCGCCTGGATTTCGCCGGTGGCCGGATTGTAGACATTGCTGGTGCGGCCGCTGGTGCCGGCAACGTGCTGGCCGCCGATGAAATGCTGGATTTCGCGCATGGGTGTTCCTCCGAGTTTATTTAATGGCAAAGCATCGCACTTCAATTTACACAAAGCAATTGCCAGCAATAAGCAACCGTTGTGCAGAAATCGCTATAAGGACTCACCACGATGAACTGGGACGATGTACGCATGTTCATGGCGGTGGCTCGAACCGGCCAAATCCTCGCCGCTTCCAAACGGCTGGGCGTCAACCACGCAACACTCGGCCGCCGGGTGACGGCGCTGGAGGAATCGCTGCAGTCGCGACTGCTGATCCGCCGCACCAATGGCTGCGAACTGACCGCCGAGGGCGAAATTTTTCTACGCGCGGCCGAACGGATGGAGACGGAAATGCTGGCGGCGCAGGCGCAGGTCGGCCACATAGACACAGCGATTGCCGGGACCGTGCGGATCGGCGCGCCGGACGGGTTTGGCGTATCGTTCCTTGCCTCACGGCTCGGGCGGCTGACCCGCCGTTATCCCGAACTCAAAATCCAGCTGGTGCCGGTGCCACGCTCGTTTTCGCTGTCGCAACGCGAGGCCGACATCGCCATCACCATCGAGCGGCCGGACCAGGGCCGGCTGATTTCCGCAAAGCTGACTGATTATACGCTCGGCCTCTATGCCGCCCAAACCTATCTTGAGGGCCGTGGCATGCCGGACAGTGTCGAGGCTTTAAAGGCGCATCCGCGCATAGGCTATGTCGAGGACCTGATCTTTTCGCCGTCGCTGAACTTCACTGGCGAAGTGATGCGCAACTGGGACGCCGGCTTCGAGGTTTCCAGCGCCATAGGTCAGACAGAGGCGGTGCGCTCCGGCGCCGGCATCGGCATTCTGCACAGCTATATTGCCCGGCAGTATCCGGAACTTGTTCGCGTGCTGCCGGAGGTCTCGATCAAGCGGGCCTACTGGACCACCTACCACGAAAGCGCCCGCGATCTCGTTCGGGTCCGCACGGTAGCGGCCTTCCTGCAGGAACTGGTCGGCGAGGACCGGCAGATGTTTTTGTGATGCGCAGACGTCAGGCGTCAGAACTGCGGAGCAACGCCAGGGTTTTTTCGTCCGACTCGCCATCGAAAAACCGGTCGATTGCCGTCTGGTACAGCGAGCCTGGACCATCTGCTGCAGCAAACAGGGTCATCGACGATTTGAACTTCATGTCGTCGGGATAGCCAAAGATGTCCGATGGCGTCTTGGCCGAGTGCCTCAGCGCCGCCGCCGTGCACTCGGCAAGCCGGGCGCCCAGGACCGGATGCTGCAGATAGGCGGCCGCCTCCTCCCTGCTGCCGATCGCGTAGCGCTGCGCCATCAGCGAGGACCCGAGGCCGCGCATCTGCGGAAACACGAACCACATCCAGTGGCTCTGCTTGTGGCCTTGTTTGAGTTCGGCCAGCGCCGCGTCATAGGCCGAACGTTGCGCCATCAAGAAACGGTCAAGGTCAAAATCGTCAAGGTCTACCGGCAATGTCCTGTTCATAGCCACTCTCCCTTCGGATAATCATGCATGGGAGAATAGGAGCATCGCTCGGCTTTGCAAGACTAAGCAGTCGGCGCAGGCTTTTCTGCCCGACCATACCTAAGCGTAATGGCACTTGTCGAACAGACATGGCAGACAGGACAGGGTATCGACATGCTAAGCCAATGATGGTCGAAGCGTCTGGGGAGATCGTGTGTTGATTTTCAAATCCGTGCGTAAAGCCATGAACAGCCGCGTGACCATGCCTGCCATGATGTTCGCCGCCCGCGTTGTGATTGCAGTTCTGATGGTGGCTGCAGCTCCGGCATTTGCGCAGCCGGCAAGCGCACCAACTGCCGATCAAAAGATCGACCAACTGGTGAAGCTGCTGGGCGACCCGGAGGTGCGGGCCCTGTTGGACGCCAAGGCGCCGGCGCCTTCCGACACCGTACTGCAGCCCGACGCCGCACCGCTGACGCGCTGGATCGACGGCGTGCACCGGCATCTGCGCGAGACATCCGGTGCCCTGCCGGACATTCCGGCAGAGATCGCCAAGGCCAGCGAGCGGATCGCCACCGACATTGACGGTCACGGGCCGACCGGCGTGTTTCTGCTGTTTCTGGTGCTGATCGGCTTCGGCTTTGGGGCGGAGTGGTTGTTTACCCGAGTGGCCACGCGAATCCACCGCCGGCACGATGGCATTGTGCAGAGCCATGGCCTTCACCGGGTCGGACGCCAGATCTTCGTGCAGATCGCACCGTTGATCGTGTTCGGCATGGCCAGCATGGGCGTTTTTGTGATGCTCACCTGGCCGCCCTTGCTGAACGCCATCATGCTGCCTCTGCTGATGGCCGTGATCGCCTGCCGGTTCGTGCTGCGACTGGCCCGTATCGTCCTGCAGCCCGGTCAGACGCAACCGGGTGGCAGCATCCGTCTGGTTTCCAACAGCGACGGCGCTGCCGTCTTCTGGTATCGGCGGTTCGTCGTATTTTTCGCCGTGCTGTTTGCCGGATGGGCCTGTTTTGAAGTGATGAAAGCATTGCTGGTGCCGATGCATGTCGCCAGCGCCATCGTCTACGGCCTCGGGCTGGCGCTGCTGGCGACCGCGATCGAAACGATCTGGAACCGGCCACGCCCGCCCGGCCATCTCGGCGGCCACGATGCCCTCGACTGGGTGATGATCCTCTGGCTCTTCATTCTTTGGGGGATCTGGGTGTCGGGTTCGGACCTGATCCTCTGGCTCGGCATTTACGTGCTGATCCTGCCCTCGGCGTTGAAAAACATCACCCTTGCCATCCGCAACATCTATGCCGCCTCGACCAAGGAACGACCGGAAAATCCGGTCTACGAAGTGCTGCTCGAGCGGGGCGCCCGTGCTGCGGTGATTGCGCTGGCCGTCGTCTGGCTGGTGGTGCTGATGCAGTTCCATCCGACTCTGCTGTCGGAAGACGGCGTCATCCACCAGTTCCTGCGCGGCATTCTCGGCGGCATCGTCATTATACTCGCCGCTGACATTTTATGGCAGATCGCCAAAGCGCTGATCGGCCGCAAGCTCGAGCAGGCGCGCTCGATGGAATGCTCCGACGCCGAACAGGCCCGTCGCGGCCGGCTGCAGACGCTGCTGCCGATCCTGCGGAATTTTCTCGCTGTGCTGATCGCGGTGATCGCCATCCTGATGGTGCTGTCGGGGCTCGGCATCGAGATCGCGCCGCTGATCGCCGGCGCCGGCATTTTTGGCGTGGCTTTGGGCTTCGGCTCGCAGACGCTGGTGAAAGACGTGATCAGTGGCATCTTCTACATGCTCGACGATGCTTTTCGCGTCGGCGAGTATATCCAGAGCGGCAGCTACAAGGGCACGGTGGAAAGTTTCAGCATCCGCTCGGTGAAACTGCGCCATCACCGCGGGCCGATCTTTACCGTGCCGTTTGGCATGCTGGGCGCGGTGGAAAACATGAGCCGCGACTGGGTGATCGACAAATTTCTGATCTCGGTCAGCTACCAGACCGACCTCAACAAGGTGAAAAGGCTGATCAAGGGCGTCGGCGCCGAACTGCTGGAGGATCCGGAATTCGGGCCGCTGATCATCGAGACGGTGAAGATGAAGGGCGTCGAGCAGTTTGGCGATTACGGCATCAACTTGAGCTTTGCCATGACCACAAGGCCCGGCCAGCAGACCACCGTTCGCCGCCGCGCCCTTGCCATCATCCGCGACGTCTTTACCGAAAACGGCATCGCCTTCGCCTCACCCTCGGTGCAGGTCGCCAGTGACAACCATGACACCGCTGCATCGGTGGCTGCGGCGGGCGATGCGATGGCGCGCAAGAAGGCGACGCCGCCGGAAGAGGCTTAGGCGGGCTTGCTCGCGCCGATCAGCGTTGCCAGCCGACGGATCGCCAGCTGATAACCTTCGGTGCCAAGGCCGGCGATCACCCCGTCGGCGCGGATCGAGACATAGGAATGATGGCGAAAGGCTTCGCGCTTGTGGACATTGGAGATGTGCACTTCGATCACCGGCTGGTCGAAAGCATTCAATGCATCGAGAATGGCGACAGACGTGTGGGTGAAGGCGGCCGGATTGATGACGATGCCGGCAGCATCTTCGCGCGCCTCATGAATCCAGTCGATGATCTCGTATTCGCGGTTGCTCTGGAGAAAGCGGATCTCGTGACCAAGCTCGGAGGCGACACGCGCGCAGGCCGTCTCGACATCGGCGAGCGTCTCGTGGCCATAGACCTCGGGCTGGCGCTTGCCGAGCAGATTGAGATTGGGGCCGTTCAACACATAGATCAGGCTCATCCAGCACTTCCTTGCAGCCGTTGACATCGTTTCGTTCAGCGACATACGGGATTGTGCCGCAAAAGTCGATCAAGGCCGGCCGCTCAAAAAATGCAAAAACATCGGGCATCCTGCATTCGACTCTGGCATGATCCCCGCACCGCCCAGCCCGCATCCGACAGTCCAGTGAAGTTTTCCGACCACATGACCGATACCGCCACCCGCCAGCCGCCGACCGATGCCGCATCCTCGCAACAATCCCGACTCGTGGCCCTGGTGGTCGCGGTCGCCTTCTTCATGCAGTTTCTCGACGGCACGATCGTCACCACCTCGCTGCCGCAGATGGCACAGTCTTTCGGTATCCAGCCGGTGGCCATGAGTATCGGCATCACCATCTACATGCTGACGATGGCGGTGTTCATTCCGATCTCCGGCTGGCTCGGCGACCGTTATGGCGCCCGCAACGTGTTCTTCGGCGCCATCGCCATCTTTACTTTGGCGTCGCTCGCCTGCGGCCTGTCGCAGACGCTCACCCAGTTCGTCGCCGCCCGCGCCATCCAGGGGATCGGCAGCGCCATGATGCTGCCCGTCGGACGGCTGATCGTGCTCAAGAATGCACGAAAAGACCAGTTGGTGCAGGCGGTGGCGCTGATCACCTGGCCGGCACTGTTTGCGCCGGTGATCGGGCCGGTACTCGGCAGTTTCATCACCACC
>Ga0247730_1001412_pt1 | contig 13345 bp, 21 predicted proteins | sample UWRJL073202C2_FD_180959 | JGI IMG/M metagenome (GOLD analysis project Ga0247730, IMG submission 180959) | Plant litter microbial communities from Arlington Agricultural Research Station in Wisconsin, United States - UWRJ-L073-202C-2 | ecosystem: Environmental > Terrestrial > Plant litter >...
TCGCCCGAGGCGGCATCGGAGGACTGCAGGAACGCCCGCGCCGCCGATCGGCTCGCGGTCGAGACCCCGTACGCGGCACGCTGCGTGTCGAAGACCGCGACCAGGACGTAGACGAGCGGCACGAGCAACAGTAGCCACTTGAATGACTACATACTCAACTCTGCTATCGCACGACTGACCTACGGTGCAGAAGTAGGGGTGGCTCCTCGGTCCGCTAGATACGAAAGCACCTGAAAGACCACCGAAGTCACGAAGACAATGACGCCTATCAATGCGATCCAGTCGCTTTTCGACATGCCCGGCTTGCTACTCGACCGCTTCGCCTTGGCGCGTTGCACTATCTGCACAGCCGGTGGCACGTTGCTGGCGACCGCGTGGCCCGGCGGGGTAGAAAGCGTGAAGATCACAAAGACGACGAGTGAGGTGGCAAGCGCAAGGAGAGTCAGATCGCCAACCACATCCAGCAACTTCGAGTGGTAGAGAATCTGATTGCCCAACGCAAGAGCCGTTTCTAGCGTCGCTTCGGATTTGCTGTACTTCTCGACGTCCTGCTGCATGCCGTCAAGCATGTTCGTCAAACGCGTGTTCACGTACGACATCACGATGCTCACGAACAGCGTCAGGATTGACCACGGAAAGACGCGAAGCGTTGAGACAGGCAGCACGCCGAACGGCGGCCAACGAAACTTCATGGCCGGAGCCTATTCACTCTTCGTGTGACTTGACGACGGGTCTCAACTTGTCAGCCGGTAGCCACACGGTGGCAGTGCCGTCGTAGTCCTTATGTGCATTGCTCTGAGTGAGCACGATGACCAGCCCTTCCCAACCCTCAGCACCCTTGCGCCATTCGAGGAGTAGGCCCGGTTGCGGTGGTTGCTGATGCTTGAGGTCGCACCACACATGACGCTGCACCTGCGCACACTAATCGAACAATTGTTCGATTCGGCGAGCGGGGCGAAATTCGTCCTATCCCCTCCTAAGCCCATCAGATGGGAGTCGACGGAAGCAGTAGAGAGTCAGTCGACCGCAGTTCGCTACTTGAACGTGCCACCGATGCTGCAAGCCTCGCCAGCCGCCAACTGATTACGCTCGATCTGGTCCAACGTCGCTGGCTCCGAGAATGACGCCCGCGCAATGTCGTTCGCAGGAACCAGCACGTCCTGCTCAGCGACCACAGGTTCTCCCCCGGACAGGTTCCATGTGGCGCTCACCACCACCTCGACATCCACGTCTCCTCTGTTCGTCACTTCGACGTCGCCATGATCGGGTTGATGACCTCGTGTTCACCCGTCATCGCATCGCGGTGTTCATCGATGGTTGCTACTGGCACGGCTGCTCCGAGCACCACCGACCGGCGCGAACGAACGGGACCTTCTGGTCGGAGAAGATCGCTGCGAACCGACGGCGCGACGAAGATACGAACCGCTCACTGGCTGAGGCTGGCTGGACCGTCTTGTGCTTCTGGGAACACGAGGACCCGGCGCTGGTCGCGTCTGCAATCCTCACGACCGTTAAGCGTCGGGTGCGCAACACTCGATAGATCCCACGGGATGTCTCCAGCCGGTTCTAGGTTGATCCTCATGGTTCGACCGACGCGGTGGCAGACGACTCTCAAGGCTTCTGTGAGTGAGGCAGCGCTGGCGGTGCGTCTCTACAACGACCCCGCCGAGGTGCGTGCCTTCGAGGGCTTCGTCGTCCACATGCACCTCGCGTGGCTCTACCTGATGCACGCTCGTTTTATGCGCGATGGCGTCGAGTTCCGGTACCCCCACGCCAAGTACAAGGGTCGGTTCGAGACGATCGACGGCGAGCACAAGCGGTGGGAACTTGCTAGGTGCGTGAAGCAGCGCTGGCCTGACGTGAATGAGCCGAGCAGGCGAAATCTTGAGTTCTTCATCGCTCTTCGCAACAAGATCGAGCACCGGCACGCCGAGAGTGACCGGAATCTGCTGGTAGCCGTCAGCGGACATAGCCACGCGATGCTGTTGAACTTCGAGGAAGAACTCACATCGACATTTGGCTCTGCGCTGAGCCTCGCACAGGTTCTTCGATTTCCGGTCTTCGTGGGGACTTTCACAACCGAGGGCGAGCGAACGCTCACGACGTTGCGCGATCGGCTCCCGGCGGACCTGAAGCGCTTCATTGCCGAGTATCACTCCGACCTCGACGACGACGTGGAGAACGATGCTCGGTTCGAACTTCGCCTCCGAGTCGTCCTTCAGCACGCAAATCGAGACGACGCGTCAATGTCGATGCAGTTCACACGATGGGACGACATGACTCCGGACGAGCAGGCGCGCTTCGTCGCAGAGGGTAAGACGGGCCGGACCGTTATCCGCGAGCAGTCGAGACCGGTGGTTGGTCTCGGATTGCTACTTCCCGGCGAGGTGGCAACACAGGTGCAAGCGGGGATCCCTTACCGGTTCAACATGGCTCATGCCATCGGTGCTTGGAAAACGGCAAAGATCAGGCCCCCCTCGGGCACAGGAAAACCTGAGCGGACAGATGAGCGCTACTGCATGTACGTCGACGTATCGAACCAGTACGGGTACACCGCCGCGTGGGTCAAGCGACTGATCAAGGAATGCGCGACGGAAGACGGCTTTAAGCGCGCAACCGGCTTCGACCCGCGCCTCAAGCCCTCCAAGACGTAACGACGGGCCGTCGCGGGGCTCGCTACCAAGCAACACCGCCACTGATCGCGTATCCGACAGTGTTCGAAACCCATCCTTTTGAACGCAGTCCGTACAGACGTTGATCTGGACAAACAATCGGCGAATCTCGTGTCCAAAAGTATGTCCGAAAGCAGTCGTGTCAAAACACTTCATTGTGCCGACTTGTGAGATATGCTCAACTCATGACTTCACTCCACCTTGGCTACGCGCGAGTTAGCACCGACCCTCAGTCACTGGACCAACAAGTAGATGCCCTTCTCGCTGCTGGGGTTGACGAGCGGCACGTGTACTCGGACAAGTTGAGCGGCACGCGTACTGATCGCCCCGGGCTCACAAAGTTGCTCGACGTCGCACGCGAGGGTGACACGATCGTGGTTGTGGCGCTCGACCGTTTGGGACGAAGCATGATCCATGTAATAGAAACGATCGAGGACCTGCAGGACCGGGGCATCATCCTTCGATCGTTGCGCGAAAATCTCGATTTCTCCACGCCGACTGGAAAGATGATGGCTTCGATCTTCGCCGCAATGGCGGACTATGAGCGTTCCCTCATCAAGGAGCGGGCCGCAGCGGCGCGGGCAGCGGCATCGGCGCGAGGAAAGCAGACGGGACGTCCACGGTCACTCACCGATGATCAGGTGCAGTTGGCTCGGCGGATGCACGAGAGCGGCGAGAGTGTGAGCACTATCGGCAAGGCGCTCGGCGTCTCGCGGGCGACGGTCTACCGCGCGGTCCAGCAAGTCGCCATGGCGGAGGTCGACTGAGTCGTTTTAACCTTCAGGGATGACGCGAAGGAGGCCGCCGAACGCCGATGCGATTACGGTCGACGAAGCGGCGGCAATCTTGGGCGTACGCATCTCGACGGTCTACAGGTACCGGCGCGACGGGCTACTTACTAGACTCGCGGGTAATCCCCGATTCTCTCGATCCCAAGCGCAGGCGATCGCAGATGATCCGTGGCTGTCGGGACGAGAGGCAGCCGAAGTGCTCGGCGTTTCCCATGTGCGGGTCAGCCAACTGGCGAATGCTAATCGCATCCCATTCCACGAGGGCCCCACCGGTACCCGCTACTACCGGACCAAGCAATTGACTGTCGTAGCCAACGCGCGAGCCGCCCGACGGGTCGGGCTGTCGGTCGAGTAGACACGCACGACAAAAGCCCCCGTCGTCGCATCACTTACAGCGCGCAAGAACCCCTAATTATCTGCATCAACGCGAGGAAGTCTGTGATCCGACTCAACTCGACGGCAGTCAGGCCGTCGTCCGTCCGAGGCGCGATCAGGATGGACTGCACATCAGTACAAGCACGAATATCCGCGATGCCAGCCTCCGTGAGATCGTCATCAGTCCAAACGAAGGGGCGGCCCTCGGATGCGATGGAGTTAGTGACGATCTCGAACTTCCACCATCTTTCGCCGTCGAACATGTCGTAAGCAGGGAACTCGTCGAGCCCGACTGCCGGAGCAAACGACGTGCGAGCGTCTTGGCCCCAAGTGGTGAGCCAACGAATCTCGGCCAATCCGGACCGATGCACGGTATTGACGACGCTGACGACCTCAGGCGAGTAATGGATAGGCCACGTGACGCCCTCCGTGGTCGCTTCTGTCCGACTCAAATGGTCGGGAAGACGCAGCCCGGCTACGTTAACCGCGCCGTCTATGTCTAGGAACCAAATCGGAATGGCCATCGTCGTCTCCAGACGGTCTTCGGTCGCCCCGTCAACATCAACTTTCGCAAATCGGGCCGAGCGATAATGGGCGGACGAAGGGATTGCAACGTCACCCTCAACGGTATCCAGCGCCTCGGACGCACAGAGATGTTCGTGGGCATCCGCAGATCGCCGCCGGTGAATTATCCGCGCTTGAGATCCGCCAACTCAGGCGACCGCACCGCAGCGAAATTATCCCGGCGAAGTGAGCCCCCCGCTTTCTTAAAGACCCCCGAAGGCTGGACCAAGCCGAGAGCAATTTTTGGCCCTCCCTACCGCCAATGACTCATCCGTACAGTCACTTCCCATGCCGGAATCTGGGTCGAGCACTGCAACTACCAGTTATCTGAGGCGATGTCAATATTTGTGAGATAATTGTTGTAGAACCGGAACCCCTCCGGACAATTAGGAGAGAAATGGCGAACCCGAAGAACACCTCGGAATGGATGGGTACCCAACAGGTCGCAGACCGATTCGCGGTCAACACCAGCACCGTCTACGCCGGAATCAAGACTGGGCGTATCCCCGCCGTGAGACTTGGCGCGGTCTACCGCATTCCTACTTCGTGGGTGGAAGCACAGGTCGCGTCGGCGCTTGGCGATACTCCGCGCGCCAGAGGGAACGAGATGGCATCGACGTCCGGACCACTATGAGCGCCGAGCATGTCTCTGCCGACATCTGCCAGCGACAGACGCTCGCGACGAGAGGAGTCCAGCAATAGCAAACGGGCCGTAGACGCCTTCCTCTACGACCCGCTCGCCCACATTTCAAGGAGTGACACCAGTGACAAACCGCTAATCAAAACAACAAGAAATGAAGAAATATGACTACCCCTATTGTAGCATCCTTTGTACCATCACCAGAAGAGTTGACGCCGGAGCAGATCGAGGCTTACGCCGATCACGCCGAGTATCAACTAGGGCTCTTAGAAGCCGTCTGGAACAGCGAGAAAGAGCGTAAGGCGCTTGAGGCCGAACTCCGGGCCTACGCGTACCGCAAAGCCGCCTTCCTCCACACCGATGACCCCGAGCCGTCACTCCGTTTGCCGCTTCTTAAGAACGGTGAAGTGGATGAGAGAGCGCTCCGCATTTGGGTGGAAGACCAACTCCGATCAGCAGACGCAGCCGTGAACAATGGAGCGATCCGCGAAGGACTCCAGAACATGGAGGACGCGGCCGCGTTCGATCCTCCGCATATCGAGCACGAGACGTTGGCCGACCTAGAGGCAGACGAGAACATCCCAGAACTCCGCTACCGAGTAGCCGGGATGCACCAGCACGGCGGAAACGTCATCATCGCGGCGCAGGCCAAGGCCGGTAAGACAACGTTCATGTTTAACCTGACGAAGACCCTTGCAGACGGTGGAGAGTTCCTAGGACAGGAGGTCATCCCCGTTGCCGAGGGTAAGCGCGTTGTGTACTGGGACGCCGAACTTGAGACCGTGTACGCACGTCAGCAGATGATGAGCCTGAACGTGGAGAGCAAGTCAGCCGTGACCATCGTGCCCATGAAGGGACGCATTACCCCTTTGCACGTGGACGAGGTCAAGGAATGGACCATTAAGCACCTGACCGACCTCAACGCCGAAGTGTGGGTGATCGACACCCTGAGCCGTATCTACGGAGGTGACGAGGACTCCAACACCGAGTTCACCAAGTGGATCGCCGTCGTGGACGAGATCAAGCGTCGTGCCGGTCTCAGTGAGGTCTACATCGTCCATCACGCCGGCCACGGAGGAGAGGGCCGCAAGATCCGTTCCCGTGGAGCCTCAGCCATCCTCGCGTGGCCTGAAAGCCTATGGGTGCTGGAGCACGTCACAAGCGATGAGGAAGACACACAGCGCGTCGTGAAGATGACTGGTCGAGGAGATCTCCTCAACTCCATTGGCTATGACTGGGACAAGGACTCCAACCGGATCTTCGCCGCAGAGATCGTCACTAAGGACGCATCCAAGCAATCCAAGGACAAGGCCTTTGAACAGTCCGTATGGGACTACGTCGCCGAACGTGGTGAGTGCAACATCAATGAGGTAGTCCGAGGTTTAGGCCTTACCTCAGGGCAACGAAACAAGGTCTCCCGCACGCTCGCCGCATGGGACCACTCAGGGCAGATGACATCTCGCAAGGGTGCCTCTAACGCCACCTTCTATTCAGTTGCACCTTTCCTGCGTGCAACGGTGCAACGCACCATGCAACACCCCTAGACCGTTGTTGCAGTTGCACACACCCCTATAGGGTGTGCAACCGTGCAACTAGGCTTTGCAGCAGAAACAGGACGCCCCAGCCGATCAAACGACTGGGGCTTCCTTAACTTTTATAGGTGAATCACACGTTATTTTCAAGCCATTCATTCACCGTGGGCGAGAGTCCGTAGGTCGCCCAGTTTCCACTCAGCCCTACCACGATCAGGTCATCGTTTGAATCGATGTACTTCATCAGGTCGTCCCGTACATCCTTCACCGTCGAAGTCGTAGAAACGATCCACGTACTGTCGACAGGTCGGCACCAACCGGGAAACTCCTTCAGTCGCTCGATCAACTGCGAGTAGTCCTGTCCCGTCTTGTTCAAGTCGTATCCAACAAGCAACGCGCTCATGATTCTCCTAGCCATTGGTGTACGCGGAGTGCGTACACCGAAATAGAGTCACGCCGGATCGGAACGTGACGCGGGTCTCACAAGAAAGTTACAACCATGGGATTCAGCCGTCATCAGGCATGCCGATGCCACCGTCGTTCGACGTCAATCGGTTGCATCTCTGACACTATTTGGACAGATCGATCGGGTTGCCCGTCGGAGATAGTCCGTCGGAAAACGTCATCAGGTGGATGGTCTTGCGCTCGCAGAATATGCAGCGGTGAGATTGATTTCCTGTAGTCGTCATCCGGGCATCCCACCTGTGGGACAGGGCCATACGCTCCGGCCGGGATGGCTGCGTTTGATTGCGTCTACGGACGGTCCGAGAAACTATTCGGACCATCCCATGGGACAGGTTCACCCATGATGTCCTTCTCAGTCGCAGCCTTTTCGGCCACGGCCTCCTTGTACCATGTCTCAGCCTTGCCCTTGCGGACGTTCCACGCCGCAGCGAGCCGGGTCGTCATTCTTGCAGCGGTGTCACGTCGGATCATCTCCGAGAACAACACCCGCGATTTCCATCGGAGGTAGTCAACGCGCTGGTCAGCATTCAGGACGATGATGGCGCTAGTGGAGGTGTCCTTCGGAGCCATTACCTGTAGCGCGGTGTGCGCGCGAAACATCCTTTTCTCAGCCCGCACGCGTTCGTCCTCGACACGTTCCGGCTCTCCGTGCTGATACATAGATGTCTTCTCCATGACCTCGGAGCGCTTGGTAGCGGCATCGTCTTCGTCCCGAGCAACCATGAATTCTTCATAGCACCGGCGCAGTTCCGCCCTTGCCGCAAGGCGTGCAGTCTGCCGCGTCTGAATCCAAACCCCAACGAAACCAATCAGCGCACCGACGAGGGCACCGCCCAGACCGACCAGCGCAATCTGGAAGTCTGAGCCTCCGGACGACTTCTCAGCCGCGTCAGCAGCCGCCTGAAGCAAAGTCATGGCCGGAGCCTACTTGCGGTCCATCGCCACGCGCTCAATCCCTACTGAAACTCTTCATCCTCGCGAGTCTTAGTGACCGGCCTACCCTCAAGTCGTCGCCAGCGATTACCCGTCGAATCTTGGAAGGTCAACAGCGTTGCTGTCCTCGTGCTCTCTCGGTTGTCGGACACGATGACGCCGGACGCCTTCGACCGTGGAGCGATGACCGGGAAGTAGACCCACGCCGGTTGCGAATCGGTTTCGTAATTGAAGTCATACCGAGCGTTGACGATGCTGATCAGTTCCTCAGAGATGTTGTAAATGACGACCACCACAACGCGCAACGGGTGACCGGGAGTGGCTTGTACGCTCACCCACCCATTGGACTCGCGTATCAAGACTTCGTGCGCATCATCGTCAAAGTGCCGTACCAAGTTGTACTCAGGCATCTTCTCAACGTTGGTGTGGTGCTCTTCGTCGTCCGACAACCAATCGTCAGATTTGGCCTCCGCGTAAATCAACCGCGCTTGCGCGTACTTCCGGGTCCGTACGTCCTCTAGGTAGGCCGCGCGAGCGGTAAGGATTCCGAAGATGGAGAACCCCGCTAGGACTCCACCGACGATGAGCGCGAGCCATTACGGGAGGTTTCCGTAATGCACGTCGCGGCACCAATTGAGGTCATCCATCGCCCTTCGGGCTCTCTTCCATCATCTCTCCCGGACCCTCTCCCGGATCTACGTACGCGTTCCAGAACTCGGGATCTACCTTCCGTATTAACCGTCGTCTGGTTGGCCTGCGGTCTCGCCATCGCGGAGCAACGGCGTTCGCTACCGCCACGCCGAGAATGGCCTCAAGGCGCCTCTTGTGTTCCGGGTAGTTATTGCTAGCGAGTGTGCGGGCAATTGCCCACAGATCGTTGTCGCCGAGTATCAAGAAGTAGGAACTTAAGGCTGTTATGCGATTGACCATCACCTGTTGCTGACTGATCAACTCGATAAGGGCGTTGCCTTGTTCGATTTTGCGCGTGCTCGCCGCCACCACATGGCGCGCCGCAGCCGCTCGCTTTTTCGACCTCTTACGGAACTTGTCGGGATCGGGTAGCACCGACTCTCGGTTGACTTCCTTGCGCGCCCTCTCAACCTCCAAATTCAACAGATGCCGCTCATCTATCGCGGCAACGAATTTCGAATAGTGGTCGCGCAGTTCTTGCCGTTGGGCACGACGTTCCGAACGAGTCGATTCGATGATCGTCCCAAGAACACTGATGACCGTACCGACTAGAACACCCGCAAGACCTACAAGCGCAATCGCTAGCGGAGCCGTGCCAGACGCCTTGTCTGCCGTGTCCGCCGCGGCCTGTAGCAATGTCATGGCCGGAGCCTACTTCTGGACAAGACCACAAATACCCGCAATTAAATTCGGGTTGTTTTCTCCACTGGGTCGCCTCCGCTACGAGACCAGCGGACACCGGTCGAGTCAGTGAAGCGAACGTCAACATCCGGGGCACGGTCACCGTCATCCTTCGAAACAATGAAGAAGGTCTCCGCGGTAGTACGCGGCCCCACGAGGCGGCCACCGCGCGAGAGACTATCGATGACTACGCCGTCGCAGACAACTCTGGTGACAACCTTGCTGATCAGTTCTTCCGAATTGTTCACTACGCGAGTTCTGTAGACCCAGACTGGCATGTTGGCCGTGAAACCTTGCGAAGCACCTAACCGTGGTTCGACAGTGACGGGGTTTTCGCCGGTCGCCGAGGACTGGATGATTTTCGGATCGCCCTCGATACTGAAAACAGAGGTCGTGCCAACGTTGTTGATCGCTCGCACTTCCACAAGTTCGGCATACACCAATCGCGCCTGTGCGTACTCGCGATGTCGCACGTCCTCGCGGAATGATGCTTGAGACAGCAGATAGCCGCGCACCGAGTAGAACGCGGCCACCCCGGCTACGGCGATGGCTATGTACTGCGGAAGGCTCCCGTAGTCGACGTCTCGGCACCAGTTGATGTCAGGCATGGCCGGAGCCTACTCAAGGTGCTCCTTCAGGAACGCGATAGCGGTCTTACTGACCGCGTTGTTCGTTGCCCACCGACCTCCGTCCCCACCGATCCTGAAGACGGCCAACTCGTCATCCGAATCGATGTAGTTCTTCAGATCGTCACGGATCACCGGCTGTCTGAGCGGTGCTGATCGGACACGTGGATTCCAACACCTTGCACGTGTTCTTCCACTGCTTGATGCGGCCGATGATCTTACGGGTAGTCCTGACCCTTCGCGTTCAGGTCATAGGCGACTACGTAAACGGACATACATGATCCTGTCGCGAGTGCACGCTAGCGTCAGTCATGAGCGTGAGCCTATTCAGTCCGATGGCTGGGGATCTTTCGTTCGCAGTGCGCGGGAGGTCATCATTTCCATGTACCAATTTTCGCGCTTGCTTTCCTTCACCATCCGGGACCAGATAGCGCGGTCCTTCGCCGTACGGCCGATCTCAGCGCGAACCGCAATCGTGATGAACATGACGAGGTTGGTGTCATGAGGCTCGGACCGTTCACTGATCAGGGTCCACGCCGCATTGCCGATATGCAGCGGCGCAATGAGGACAAACTCGTTAGCCATCGTCGATAAGCGTCGGCCCGCGTCGATTAAGGTTTCATTCGCTGCAATCAGTTCGTCGTTGACGTCCATCTTGGACCGGAGATGGCGCTTGGCTTTGGTCTTCTCGTCGTCGGGCAAAGCCTCTATGTTGGCGATACTCGCCTCAAGGTCTTTGATGTCTGTGATGACCTCCGGTGATGGCCAAGCATCGATCTGCTCTTTGGCGTGCAGCGCGTGATACTTGGCGTCCCGTGCTCGTTGCAGCACCTCCCACCCGCTCATGAACGCGGCGTAGTGCACGCGCAGTTCCTGCCGGTAGGCGCTTCGCTCAGCGGTGCGGTTCTGGAGCCACACGCCCCCGAGACCGAACAGCGCGCCAACTAGCACACCGCCAATCCCGACAAGAGCAATCCCGAATTCTTGGTTCACGAAGACAGTGTGCCGCAGCGGTCGCGTCGGGCCGCCGTCTTAGGCTCACTTCATGAGTTCAGACATGACGTGGCGAGTAGCACTCCTTGGTGCCGGAAGCGCGCTAGTCGGCGGGGTCATAGGCGTGATCGGTTCCATATATGTGACCAACGCCGACTATGACCACGAGCAGACGTCCATCCGGCGCGCCGAGACCAAAGAAGCCTTCGTTAAGTTCACCGCCATCGCACGCCAAGCCAGCGCCGACCTGCACGGCCTCGGTGACATGTCGAACGTCTTTCGCATCGCGCAAATCCGAGCCAAGGAAGAATCTGACCCCGTCGGCTACTTCACCGACGCCGCTCAAGAATTGAAGACGACGGAGGACATAAGGCAACGCATCTACGCCGGTCTGGACGAGGTGTACCTATACGGGACGACCGACGTTTACGTGCAGGCTCGTGCACTCGCGAACTCGCTGATTGACGCGTCAACCGCGTATCCCTCGCCAACGGACGCAACGCCTGAGTTCGCCAAGATGTACACCGCTCTGGACAATTCCGAAGAACGACTAACGCTCTATCTAGGGACCATCAAGAGAGAACTAGGCATCGACTACTGATAAACCCTTGCCTTTGGGCTCAACGTCTACGTACTGGTCATCGTCCTTGAACGACTTGTTCGTGCGCGGCAGGAGAGTCACGGTCAGGAGTTCGAAGACCAAGGCCCGCTTACGCTCAAGGCTCAACCCGTCCCACCATGGAGCCAACACGTCATTGATCGTCTCAGCGACTCCGTGCAGGTCCGCACTGTCTGGCATCTCAAGGCCTCTGAACAAGTCCGTGACCTGACCGGCGTTCATACGCTCCCGAGCCTCCGTTAAAGCCTTCCTACGGCTCTTGCTGATGCGCTGGAAGGTAGCGAAGTCCAGATCACCGGAGTCTACGGAGGCCTCCATCTCGCCAATCTCATCGGTGAGTCGTGCGACCTCAGCAGCGGCGCTACGGTCAACCTCTTGAGTCTGAATAATGGACGGGTCGTTATAGATCAACGCGAAGATCTCGGACGTGACAATCCCGTCAGTCTCAGCCCGGTAGTGACGGCAATGCGACTTGCTGGAGCACTTGTAAACCTCAAACCGACGTCCGAAACGATCTTGCCCGTTCGTGGCATGGACCGTTGATCCGTCGTTGCAGATACCGCACCTGTAGATCCCGCTTCCGAGGTTGGCAACAGGTCCGCCAGCCTTGGAGCCACTACGCCGTTTCGGGTCGCTCACAAGGGCGCGTAGCGCGTCATAGTCCTCACGGGAAAGGATGGGTTCAATGACGGACTTGGTCATCAGCGATCCCTTGTAGACGAGGTCGCCGACCATGCGCGAATTGGTGACCATATCCCGCACCGTGTTCTGCCTCCACACGCTCGCACTCTTCGACGTACGGACTCCAGCCGCGTTCCACTCCCGAGCGATGCCCGACAGGCTCGCAGTACCGTCGAGGAGTCCGGCCACAGCAGTACGGATCAGGTCCGCCTCATCCTCAACCAACGCACCTTCCAGCGTGTGGCCGAAGGGAGCCACCCTCCAGTAGGGCAGTCCATCAGCAGCGCGTGCGTCAGAGGCTAGTTTCTGGCGCTTGGTACGGGTCTTGATCTCTTTGGTTGCCATGCCCGTATAGATCGTCGCCATGAACTGGCCGTCTTCAGTCGACAGGTCAAACGGAGCATCCTCAACGAAGTAGACCTTCAGATCTTGGTCCAGCACCAGCACAAGATCTCGAATCACACGGACGAGGCGATCCCACGCGAAGACCAGCACGGGGCGCTTGTGCTCTCGGTTCAGTAGTGCCTTGAACTGTGGCCGGTTGACGCCCTTGGTTGCAGAAATGGAGTCGTCTCGGTAGACCTGACCCACCTGCCATCCCTGTTCATCGGCGTAGGCTCGCATCCGAGCAATCTGATTCTCAACGCTGGAGGACGTGCCACCCTTGTCGTCTGATAGGCGCGCATACAGGTCAACGATTTCCATGTAGACATACTATGTGGCACTGGCAGCAGGATCGTCAGCCAGACGAACTCGATCGTCGCGGTCCCCCGCTCTCCGGCGGCGCGCGTCACGGGGCGACCTCGCGGACCGCGTGACCTCGCACCGTGACCGGAACGGACGGACCGAACAGGCCCAGTGCCGGCACCCGGGCACGCACCTCGACCACGGCCCCCGGGAGGCCGTCCACGGTGGACCACGCCGAGGAGACGTCGGAGGCGTAGCGGTCGTCCAGTGCCGCGCGGATCACGGTGCGGGTGCGGTTCGCGCCGTCGGCCGGTGACGCGCCGACCGGGGACGACGCGCGGGCGCCCTCCGACGCGGCGGCCGCCAGGGTGTTGCGCACGTGCAGGACCAGCGCGA
>Ga0247730_1001413_pt1 | contig 13336 bp, 12 predicted proteins | sample UWRJL073202C2_FD_180959 | JGI IMG/M metagenome (GOLD analysis project Ga0247730, IMG submission 180959) | Plant litter microbial communities from Arlington Agricultural Research Station in Wisconsin, United States - UWRJ-L073-202C-2 | ecosystem: Environmental > Terrestrial > Plant litter >...
TCGTGACGGCGTTCGCCGACATGGGCTTCGACGTCGACGTCGGCCCGCTGTTCTCGACGCCCGAGGAGGTCGCCCAGCAGGCGATCGACGCCGACGTGCACATCGTCGGCGTGTCCTCGCTGGCGGCCGGGCACCTGACGCTGCTGCCCGCGCTCAAGGCGTCGCTGGCCGAGCTGGGCCGTCCCGACATCATGGTCGTCATCGGCGGCGTCATCCCGCCCGACGACGTCCAGACGCTCAAGGACATGGGCGCCGCCGCGGTCTTCCCGCCGGGCACCGTCATCGCCGACTCGGCGCTCGACCTGCTCGACAAGCTGCGCTCCGCCCTGTCCAGCTGATGGCGGCCGTCTGATGGTCGACGTCGCGGAGCTGGCCGAGGACGTCCGGGTCGGCAAGCGCGCAGCGATCTCGCGCGCCATCACGCTGGTGGAGTCCAGCCGCGGCGACCACCGGGCGGAGGCGCGCGAGCTGCTCGGCATCCTCACCGAGGCGGTGCTCGACGACGGAGGCAGCGGCGCGATCCGGGTCGGCGTCTCGGGGGTCCCGGGCGTCGGCAAGTCGACGTTCATCGAGGCCCTCGGGACGCACCTGATCGACGAGGGGCACCGGGTCGGCGTGCTCGCGGTCGACCCCTCCAGCGTCCGCACCGGTGGATCCGTGCTGGGCGACAAGACGCGCATGGCGCAGCTGTCGGTCAGCCCCGACGCGTTCATCCGTCCCTCGCCCAGCGCCGGGACGCTCGGCGGTGTCGCGCGCGCCACGAGCCAGGCCATGACGGTCCTGGAGTCGGCCGGCTTCGACGTCGTCCTGGTCGAGACGGTCGGCGTCGGCCAGTCCGAGATCACGGTCGCCGGCATGGTCGACACGTTCGTGTTCCTGACGATCGCGCGCACCGGCGACCAGCTGCAGGGCATCAAGAAGGGCATCTTGGAGATCGCCGACGTCGTCGCGGTCAACAAGGCCGACGGCGACCGGGCCCAGGAGGCCGAGGCGACGTCGAAGGACCTGGCCGGGGCGCTGCGCCTCGTGCGATCCGGTGCGGCCGAGTGGGTCCCGCCCGTGCTGACGTGCTCGGCGCTGGAGGGCTCCGGCATCGACACCGTGTGGGAACGGGTCCTCGGGCACCGCGAGTCGCTGGGCGTCCGCGGTCTGCGCGAGAAGCGGGCCCAGCAGCAGCTCGACTTCACGTGGGCGCTGGTGCGCGACGAGCTCGATCAGCGCCTGCGCACCGACCCCGCCGTCGCGGCGGTGCGCGCCGACATCCGCGAGGCCGTCCTGTCCGGGGAGATGCCCGCTGCGACCGCCGCCGACAAGATCCTCGAGGCCTACGACACCTGAGGCGAGTGGCGTGCGACGGTTGCTCGATCGGGTCGCGGGCCGACCGCGTTGCGCCACTCGCGGGGTGTGACAGGATCGGGCGGTGAAGCGATCAGTGACGGCCCATCTCGAGCTCTACCTGCACGGTGAGGCCGACCTGATCTTCTCGATCGCCGTGGCCCAGGGCGTCGAGACCACCGAGACGTTCGAGATCAGCTCGGGCGGCACCCGGCTCGAGGCGCACGAGGTCATCGGCCGCCACGGGACCCGCCTGCACCGGCTCACCGGACCGGTTGGCCCGATGGTCATCGACTACTCCGCCGAGGTCACCGGGCAGGCCGAGCCGGCCGCCGTCGAGGAGCTCGACCTGATCGAGTACCGCCGCCCCAGCCGCTACTGCGAGTCCGACACGCTGTTCCCGACCGCGCAGTCGGAGTTCGCCGGCGTGCACGGCAAGGACCTGCTCGACGCCGTCAGCTCGTGGGTCGGCGACCGCCTGGTGTACGTCGCGGGAGCGAGCCAGCCGACCGACGGCGCGGTGGCCACGATGCTCGCGCGCGCGGGCGTCTGCCGCGACTACGCGCACCTCGTCGTCGCCCTCCTCCGCGCGCTCGACGTGCCCGCACGGCTCGCGTCGGTGTACGCGCCGGGCCTGTTCCCGATGGACTTCCACGCCGTCGCCGAGGCGTACGTCGACGGCGCCTGGCAGGTCGTCGACGCGACCGCCCTGGCCCCGCGGAGCTCGCTGGTGCGCATCGCGACGGGCCAGGACGCGTCCGAGACCGCCTTCCTCTCGCAGCACGGGGCGGCCGTCGACCTGCGGTGGATGGGCGTGACGGCGGTCGTCGACGAGCTGCCCGGCGACGACCTGACCCGCCTCGTCTCGCTGCGCTAGCAGCGAGATTCAGCCGCTGTCGTCGGACCGGCACCCGCTCGACGGGACGCTGGCGACCCGAGCTCGACATGACTAGTCAGGCGTAGTCCTAAATAACTAGTCGCGGCTCGAAAGTCAAGACTGCACTTCGCGTCGACAGTTCGCTACTGTCTTTCTCAGAGGCACAGACGCTCCGGCGTCGTGGGGCCGGCCGTCTCGGGGGGATGGCCGGCCCCCTCTTTTTTTGGCCCGCCTGTCCCGCCCGTTCGTCACGGCACCTGAGCCACCGACAGCGGTGCGTACCGGCCGTCGCCGCGGCTGATCGTCCAGCCGTTGATGCGCCACGTCGAGCCGCCGGCGTGACGCAGGAGGAACGTGGCCTTCGTCGGGATCGTCAGCATCGCGTCGCGACGCGAGACCGTCGACCAGACCGGCACGGCGGCCGATGCCGTCACCGTGGCCTCGATGCGCGGCTGCGACGACGCCCGGTCGACGCGGATCGCGACGCTCGACCAGGTCGGGTTGATCCACGCCGCGCGATCGCGGTACCCGTCGGTCGTGAACGCCGTCCCGTAGAAGACGTGGCCCTGACCCGCAGAGGCGTGCGCGGCGCCCGATGCGGTGTCGCGGGCCGTGAACAGCACCAGCCCGAGCTGCTCGCCCGCGGTGTTCGAGGCGGGGCCGGCGACGAACGACGCGATCCGCGGTCGGTACACGTCCGTGACGGTCGCGGGGTCGATGCTGGGCAGGACGCGGTCGAAGTCGCCGGCCTCGTACGTCCGGCGGGGCAGCGAGAGCCGCGAGTACCGGTGCTCGAAGACGAACTGCACCGCCGTGCACGCGGCGGCGTCGACCGCGGCGCGTCCGAAGACCCGCTCGGCCTCGCCGGCTCCGGTCGTGGTGACCGCCGCGCACCAGTCGACGTCGGAGCCGGAGACCGTGGCCTCGTCGGGGAGGCCCGGCCACGTGCCGGCGACGGAGGCCGGCGCCAGGTCAGGACCCGACGACTCCGCGGCGGGAGGCGCCGGATCCTCGGCCGGGGGTGTCGTCGGCGCCGTCGTGCGGGGCCCCTGGTTGACGGGACCGGCGGATCTGCCGACCGTGCCGTCCGGGGACGCGAGCCCGACGATCACGCTGCCGAGCGCCACGACGGCGATCGCGCCGACCGTCAGCTTCATCCACGTGGACCTCATCGCGCTCAGCATAGGGGAGCGCGGGGGTCGTGGGTCCTGCGTCGACCCCGCCCACGGGACCGGCGCGGCGGGTCGGCCGGCGCACCGACTCATTGCGTAGTCTTCGGGGTGCCCCGACACCGAGGAGGAGCATGTCGCCGTCGCCCACGAACCGGTTGCGTGGTGTCGCGAGGAGGGCCCGCGAGGCCGTCGCTCCCGGTGGGACGCCCGGCACCGCGGACGCCGATCCGGCGCTGACGTCGGGACTGTTCGATCCCTGGTACTACGGGCTGCAGACGCGCACGGAGATGACCCCGCACGACGCCCTCGAGCACTACGCGCGCGAGGGCGCGGCGGCCGGCCTGCTGCCCAATCCGCTGACCGACGTGGAGGCGACGGGGCTGACGCCCGAGCGGGTCGTCGCGGCGGTGCTGGACGGCTCGGCCAGGACCTTCCCGGTGCGCGCCGACCTGGACGACGTCGCGCTCGTCGAGCTGGCGCCGCAGGCGGCGGACCATCCTGGGGGGCCGGTCGGCTTCTACCTGCTGCACGCCCACGCCGGGGCGCCCGTGCCGATGCTGGGACGGCGCTCGTGGCGGCAGGTCGTCCGGCTGCGCGAGCAGCAGGCAGCAGCGGTCCGGACCCTGCTCGACGCGCGGGTGCTCGACCACGCGTACTACGCCGCCCAGGCCGGCCGCACGTTCGTCGACGACCGTGCGGCGGTGTGGCACTTCCTGGAGACGGGGGAGTCGCAGACCCTGACGCCCTCGCCGCTGTACGAGCGGGCCTGGTACCGCAGCAAGGCCGGGGTGCGGACGCCGATGACGTTCCTGCACCTGCTGCGCACGGGCCGGGGCGCGGCGGGTCCGCACTTCGACGGTGCGACCTACCTGGGGCTGGTCCCGGAGGCGGCCGATCATCCCGGCGGACCGCTGGGTCACTTCCTCGCCCACGCGGAGGACTCGACCCCGACCGTGCCGGAGCCCGGCTCGGGCGTCGAGCCGGCGCCGTGGTCCGTCCTGCGGGCGACGATGCTCGCCGGCGCGGCCGAGGTGGGACGCCAGGAGGCGATGCGACGCCCTGCGCCGACGACCTCGGCCCCGTGGGTCCTCGCCGCGGACGAGCCGTCCGGGACGGCGACGGACGGGCCGGTCGTCGGTGCCGCGGAGGCCGTGGGCCGCGTCGTCGACGAGCAGCACCAGCGCGTCACCGGGCGGGTCTCCGTGCTGGTCGTCTCGCACGGAGATCGCCACCGGACCCGTCGCGCGGTCGACCGCGTCCTCGAGCGTGCCGAGGGCGATCTCGAGGTCGTCGTGGTCGACAACGGGTCCGACCGGGAGGTCGCCTCGATCCTGGCCTCGTGCTGGGCCGGTGACCCACGGGTGCGCGTCGACCGCCTGGCGACGGTCTCGCACGCCGCGGTCGCGGTCGACCGCGCCACGACGCTCTCGAGCGGCGAGATCGTCGTGCTGCTCGACCCCGACACCGAGGTGCACGACGGCTGGCTGCCCCCGCTGCTCGACGCCCTGGAACGGCCCGACGTCCTCGCGGCGCAGTCGGTGCTGCTGACGGCCGACGACACGATCCGCTCGGCCGGCTGGGTGTCGGCCGGTGAGCACGTCCTGCCGGTGCCGCTGCTCGCGTCCCACCCCGTCGAGGACCTGCCGACCGGCGGCGAGCTGGTCCCCGACGCGGTGAGCTCGGCGTGCCTGGCGGTGCGGGCGGACCTGCTGCTGTCCGTCGGGGGTCTGGACCTCGCCTTCGACGACCTGGCGGACGTCGACCTGAGCCTCCGCCTGGCGGCAGCGCACCCGGGCCGCTTCGTGACGGTGACGGCATCGCGGGTCAGCCATCGCGCCCGACACCCGCTGCCGGAGCCGGCCGAGGCCGACCAGCTCCGTCTCCTCGAGCGGTGGGGCGGGCGCCTGCCGGCTGCGCGCACCGACGCGTGGGAACGAGCGGGCTTCGAGGTCGAGGGCTTCCGGGTCGGCCCGGGCCTGCCGCTCAGTCGTCGACGCACGACGGTCGCGCCCGTCCTGGCCCGCGTCGCGCGCGTCGTGGCGGACGGGCCGGGCGCGGGTCTGCCGCGCCTGCGGTGGGCGATCAGGATCGCCGCCAACGGCGGACCGCGGGGCGACGAGTGGGGTGACACGTCCTACGCGAACGACCTGGTCCGAGGGCTGCGTGGGTGGGGCCAGGAGGCGTTCGTGGTCCGGAGGGGCGCGCACGAGCGCCCCGGCGTCGATCACCTGGACGACGTCGCGCTGACGCTGCGCGGCCGGTGGCCGGCGGTCACGCAGCCCGGCGCGACCAACGTCCTGTGGGTCATCAGCCACCCCGACGAGGTCCCGCCGGAGGAGCTGACCCAGGGCTTCGACCTGGTGTACGCCGCCGGGGCCGCGTGGGCCGACGAGATGACGTCGGCGACGTCGCAGGAGGTGCGCACGCTGCTGCAGGCCACCGACACGTCGCGGTTCAGGCCCGACGGCGACACGATGCCCGGCCTCGGGACGGTGTTCGTCGGCCGCACCCGCAAGGTCATGCGTCCCGTCGTGGGTGACGCCGTGGCGGTGGGCGCCGACCTGACGGTGTTCGGCGACGGGTGGGAGGAGTTCATCGACCCCGCCCACGTCGCGGCCGATCACCTGCCCAACGAGCTCGTGCCGACGGCCTACCGCGGCGCGCGGATCGTCCTCAACGACCACTGGCCCGACATGGCCCGGCTCGGCTTCTACTCCAACCGGCTCTTCGACGCCGTCGCGTCGGGCGCGCGGGTGGTCAGCGACCCCGTGGAGGGGCTGGAGGACCTGCTCGGTCCGTCGGTCCGGGCCTACCGGACGCCCGAGGAGCTGCGGTCCCTGCTCGACCCGGCATCGACCGCGTGGCCCGACGAGGCGACCGTCGCGGCCAATGCGGCCCGGGTGGCGGCCGAGCACTCGTTCGAGGCCCGGGCGAGGGTATTGCTGGTGGACGTGCTGGACGCGCGAGGCGTCACGCACGACCTCCGCGACCGCTGAGCCGAGGGGCTCGGCGGTCGCGGACGATCAGGCGTCGGCCCAGTCGGGGTTCCAGCCGTCGACCTCGTCGGCGCGCCGCGAGGCGGGGCCGGTGTAGATCGCGGACGGACGGATCAGGCGGCCGGTGCGCTTCTGCTCCAGGATGTGGGCGCTCCAGCCGGCCGTGCGGGCCGAGGTGAACATCGCGGTGAACATGTGCGGCGGGATCTCGGCGTAGTCCAGGACGATGGCCGCCCAGAACTCGACGTTGGTCTCGAGCACGCGGTCGGGGCGGCGCTCGCGCAGCTCCTTGAGCGCGGCCTCCTCCAGCGCGACGGCGACCTCGGCGCGCGGTGCGTTGAGCTCCTTGGCCGTGCGGCGCAGGGTGCGGGCGCGGGGGTCCTCGGCGCGGTAGACGCGGTGGCCGAAGCCCATCAGACGCTCGCCGGAGTCGAGCAGGTCCTTGACGTACTTCGTGGCGTCGCCGGACTTCTCGACGTCCTCGATCATCGTGAGGACGCGGGCGGGCGCGCCGCCGTGCAGGGGGCCGGACATGGCACCGACGGCGCCGGACAGCGCGGCGGCGGCATCGGCGCCGGTGGAGGCGATGACGCGCGCGGTGAACGTCGAGGCGTTCATGCCGTGCTCGGCCGCGGAGACCCAGTACGCGTCGATGGCCTTGGCGTGATCGGGGTCGACCTCGCCGCGCCAGCGCGTCAGGAAGCGCTCGGTGATGGTGCCGGCCTTGTCGACCTCGCTCTGCGGCACGAACGGCTGGCCGACGCCGCGCGCGGCCTGCGCGACGTACGACAGGACCATGACCGCGGCACGGGCGAGATCGTCGCGCGCCTGGGCGTCGTCGATGTCGTAGAGCTGCTTCATGCCCCAGGCCGGAGCCGTCAGGGCGATGGCGCTCTGCACGTCGGCGCGGATGTCGCCGGAGTGCACGGGGATCGGGAACGGCTCGGCGGGCGGGAGTCCGGGCTCGTAGGTCCCGTCGACCAGCAGCCCCCAGATCTTCTCGAAGGGGACGCGTCCGACGAGGTCGTCGATGTCGACGCCGCGATAGCGGAGAGCGGACCCTTCCTTGTCAGGTTCGGCGATCTCGCTCTCGAACGCGACGACGCCTTCAAGTCCGTGGTGCACTTCAGTCATACGCCTGATTGTGCACTGCGGCGTTACCGTGGTCACATGGAGTCCCCCGATCTGGCGCGGATGAGGTCGGAGTACGCCCGCGACGGGCTCGACGAGGACGCCGCCGGCGACGACCCGGTCGGCCTGTTCGGTCGGTGGCTCGACGACGCCGTCGAAGCCGGTCTCGACGAGCCCAACGCGATGGCCCTGGCCACTGCCACCCCCGACGGGCGGCCGTCGTCACGCATCGTGCTGCTCAAGGGCTTCGACGCCCGCGGCCTCGCGTTCTTCACGGGCTACGACTCCCGCAAGGGTCGTGAGCTGGCCGCCAACCCGTGGGCCGCCGCGACGATGCTGTGGCACCCGCTGCAGCGTCAGGTCCGTGTCGAGGGTGCCGTGACCCGGTTGTCCGACGAGGAGTCGGACGCCTACTTCACGTCGCGTCCGCGCGGGTCGCAGATCGGCGCGGTCGCCTCGCCGCAGTCCCGGCCGATCGTGAGCCGCCAGTCGCTGGAACGGCGGGTCGAGGAGGTCGAGCGGGTCTTCGACGGCCGCGACGTCGAGCGTCCCGCGGTGTGGGGCGGCTACCGGATCGCGATCGAGTCGATCGAGTTCTGGCAGGGCCGGGTCAGTCGCCTGCACGACCGGCTGCGCTTCACGCGGGTCGCCGGTGGCTGGGAGCGCGAGCGTCTCGCGCCGTGAGCGACCGGGACCGGCCCCGTCGACGGCCCGGTCAGTCCAGGGTGCTGTGCTGCGGCCGCGGGGCGAGGTCCTTGCCCCGGCCGTACTCCTCGGTCGAGACCCCCACGACGTCGGCCGGGTCCCGTCCCTCGGCGGCGAACACCTCGCGCGCGATGTCGGCCCACGTCCGGACCGGCCCGCCACCGGTGAGGTGGTGGACGCCGTACGGCGCGCCCGAGCGCACCAGCTCGACCAGGCCGGCGGCGAGCTCCGCGGCCGTCGTCAGCCGACCGTGCTGGTCGTCGACGACGGCGGGGCTGACGCCGTCACGGGCCAGCCGCTGCATCGTCGACACGAAGTTCGCGCCGTCGCCGACGACCCAGCTGGTGCGGACGACGTAGTGCCGCGGGACGGTCGACGTGACGGCCTCGCCGGCCGCCTTGGTCTGGCCGTAGACGCCGAGCGGCGACAGCGGCTCGTCGACGGTGTGCGACTCCGCGGTGCCGTCGAACACGTAGTCCGACGAGACGTTGACGAGCGTCAGGCCGTGCTCGATCGCGACCCGCGCCATCGTGGCGACGGCCGTGACGTTGACGGCCCACGCGGAACGGCGTCCGTCCGGCGTCTCGGCCGTGTCCACCGCGGTGTAGGCCGCGGCGTTGTAGATCGTGTCGACGTCGTCCCAGGGCACGGCGTCGTAGGCTGCCGGGTCGGTCAGGTCGAGGTCCGCGCGGGTCAGCGCCAGGGCGTCCGGGAGCACCGCGCGCAGGGCCCGCCCGAGCTGGCCGTCGGCCCCGAGGATCACCGAACGGCGGGGTCTGACCGGCGTGACGTCGGCGAGGCGGGGATGGGCCAGGTCCTTCTCGGAGACCTCACGCAGCGGCAGAGGCCACGGGATGGCAGCGGTCTCGTCGAGCAGGTTGAGGTTGGTGTACTGGGCGTCAGCGCTCCAGTGGGCGTTGACGAGGTAGGAGTACGCCGTGCCGTCGACCAGGGTCTGGTACGAGTTGGCGACGCCACGCGGGACGAACACCGCGACGCCCGGCTCGAGCTCGATCGTGAAGGTGGTGCCGAACGACTCGCCCCCGCGCAGGTCGACCCAGGCGGCGAAGACCCGCCCGGCGGCGACGGACACGAACTTGTCCCACGGCTCGGCATGGATGCCGCGGGTCGCGCCGGCGTTGTGGTTGAACGAGATGTTGTGCTGCACAGGGCCGAAGTCGGGCAGCCCGGCGGCGATCATCTTCTCGCGCTGCCAGTTCTCGATGAACCAGCCGCGGTTGTCGCCGTGGACGGGTGAGCGCACGACGAGGAGCCCCGGGACGGGGCTGGCGGTGATCTCCATGCTCACTGGCCCTGGGCGGCGTACATCGACTCGGTGGCAGCCTTGGCGGGGCGCCACCAGGCCTCGTTGGCGCGGTACCACTCGACGGTGTCGGCGATGCCGGTCGCGAAGTCGGCGTACTGGGGGGTCCAGCCGAGCTCGGTGCGCAGCTTGGTGGAGTCGATCGCGTAGCGGCGGTCGTGCCCGGCGCGGTCGGTGACGTGGTCGAAGTCGTCGGGCTCGCGGCCGAAGATGTCCAGCAGGGTGGCGACGACGTCGAGGTTGTTCTTCTCGCCGTCGGCGCCGATCAGGTAGGTCTGACCGATCTGTCCGTGGTTCAGGATCGTCAGGACGGCGCTGGAGTGGTCCTCGACGTGGATCCAGTCGCGGACGTTGAGGCCGTCGCCGTACAGGCGGGGGCGCAGGCCGTCGATGAGCTGGGTGATCTGGCGGGGGATGAACTTCTCGACGTGCTGGTAGGGGCCGTAGTTGTTCGAGCAGTTGCTGATCGTGGCGCGGACGCCGAAGGAGCGGACCCAGGCGCGGACCAGGAGGTCGGAGCCGGCCTTGGTGGCCGAGTAGGGGCTGGAGGGCTCGTAGGCGGTGGCCTCGGTGAAGCGGTGCGGGTCGTCGAGCTCCAGGTCGCCGTAGACCTCGTCGGTGGAGATGTGGTGGAAGCGGACGTCGTGGCGGCGGACGGCCTCCAAGAGGGTGAACGTGCCGACGAGGTTGGTCTGCACGAACGGTGTCGGGTCGTTCAGCGAGTTGTCGTTGTGGGACTCGGCGGCGAAGTGCACGACGGCGTCGTGGGTGGCGACGAGCTCGTCGACGAGGGCGGCGTCGACGATGTCGCCGACGACGAGGCGGCACCGGTCGGGCGGCAGGTCGGCGAGGCTCTCGCGGCTGGCGGCGTAGGTGAGCTTGTCGAGGACCGTGACCGAGAGGTCCGTGGTGGTGATCAGGTGACGGACGAAGTTGGAGCCGATGAAGCCGGCACCACCGGTGACGAGGACGGAACGCATGGGCGCCAGCCTAGTGGAGCGGTGTCGTCCCCCAGGCATGATCGGGACCGGCGGCCGGGCAGCCTAGGCTGTCGCGCATGCGCGGAATCATCCTGGCCGGTGGAACCGGTTCACGTCTGCATCCGGTGACGAAGGCGGTCAGCAAGCAGCTGATGCCGGTGTATGACAAGCCGATGATCTACTACCCGTTGTCGACGTTGATCCTGGCGGGGATCAGCGAGGTGCTGGTCATCACGACCCCGCACGACGCGGAGCAGTTCGAGCGGTTGCTGGGTGACGGGTCGCAGTTCGGGATCACGATCACGTACGCGCAGCAGCCGAGTCCTGACGGGCTGGCGCAGGCGTTCGTGATCGGGGCGGACCACATCGGTGACGACTCGGTGGCGTTGGTGCTGGGCGACAACATCTTCTACGGGGCGGGGCTGGGCACGCAGCTGGCGCGGTTCGTCGATGTCGACGGTGCGGTGATCTTCGGGTACCGGGTCAAGGATCCGTCGGCGTCGGGTGTCGTGGAGTTCGACGCCGACGGCCGGGCGATCTCGTTGGAGGAGAAGCCCGAGGTCCCCAAGAGCCGGTTCGCGGTGCCGGGTCTGTACTTCTACGGCAACGACGTGGTGGAGAAGTCGCGAGGCCTCGAGCCGTCGGCGCGTGGTGAGCTGGAGATCACGGATCTGAACCGGCTGTACCTGCAGGAGGGGCGTCTGCGGGTCGACGTGCTGGAGCGGGGTGTGGCGTGGCTGGACACCGGGACGTTCGACGGGCTGGCCGAGGCGGGGGAGTTCATCCGCACGGTGCAGCACCGTCAGGGTCTGTCGATCGGGTGTCCGGAGGAGGCCAGCTGGCGCAAGGGGTTCTTGTCCGACGACGGTCTGCGGGCCCAGGCCGCCGCGTACGCCAAGAGCGGGTACGGCGACTACCTGCTGAGCCTCCTGAACGACTGATCCCGGTCAGTTCAGGGCCGCGATCGCGGTGTTGAGCGCGGTCGCGAACAGCACCCAGGCGAGGTACGGGACGAACAGGAGCCCGGCCGGGCGCGAGACCCGCCAGAAGGCGACCATCGTCACGGCCACCGCGACGTCGAGCGCGATGATCACGACGAGCGCCGGCCACAGCCACTGGCCTGCGAAGAACACCGGCGTCCAGGCCAGGTTGAGCGCCAGCTGGACCCACCACGTCCGCAGGTCACCGCCGCGGCGCCACACGAGCCACGCGGCCACGGCCATCGCCGCGTAGAGCGTCGTCCACACGGGGGCGAACAGCCAGTTCGGCGGGTTGAAGGACGGCTTGTCGGCGCTCGCGTACCAGCCGTCGACGTTGCCCGCGGTCGCGATGCCGCCGAGGGCGGCGACCGCGAACGACGCGACGAGCAGGCCGACGAGCCACACCAGGCTGCGGGGACGGTCGACGGTGGTGGTCATGTCCCGATCGCATCACGGCGCGCCGCCGACCGCACGCGGAGGAGTTCACCGTCCGTCCACCTCGACGCCCCGCGATGGTTCCCTGGCGGGGGCAGCGTTGACGTCATGACTGCTCTGCTGATGTCCCTCGGTGTCGGCTTCGGCCTCGCCTTCGCGGAGTCGGGGCTGGGCCTCGGCATGGTGCTGCCGGGCGAGACCGGTGTCGTGCTGCTGTCGGCCACGATGGGATCGGTCGGCCAGATGGTCGCGCTCGGGGTCGTGGTGGCGATCGGGGCCAGCCTCGGCGATCACGTCGGCTACCTGCTCGGACGGCGGTACGGCGAGGCGCTCGGGGAGACGCGGGCCGTGCGGCGCCTCGGCCGGCGGCACTACGACCGGGCGACGGACCTGCTGCGACGCCGTGGCGGCACGGCGGTCTTCATGACCCGGCTCGTCCCGGTCGTGCGGACCCTGACGCCCGCGGCCGCCGGCGCGTCGGGCCTGGCGTACCGCCGGTTCGCGGTGGCGTCGATGGCGGGATCGGCGCTGTGGTCGACCGCCTACGTCGGGGGCGGCTCCGTCGTCGCTGGGCTGACGGCCCTCACGACCGACGTCCTCGGGCGCGCCGCCTGGCTGGTCGTGGTGCTCGTGGCTCTCGCGGTCGTGCCCGTCCTGCTGATCCGGGCGGTCGTCGGCGTGCGTCCCGCCGTGGCGGCGCCCGACGTCGCCTCGCTCGAGCTCGCGACGGGCGTCATGCCCCGCCAGCCGCGCCTCCTGCTGGCCGGTGAGCAGCACCACTGACTCGCTCGGGCCCGTTCAGAGCAGGAGGACGGCCGCCACGACGGCCGGGACCGCCCCGAGGGCCGACCACGGCGACAGCGGGGTCCGGCCGTGCACGAGCCGGACGGCGCCCAGGGCGAGGACGCCGATGGCTGCCGTCACGACCAGCAGCAGGATGCCGTCGTCGCGTCGGCCGACGCCCACGATGCTCGCGGTCACCGCGGTCAGCGCCCCGAGCGGGAAGGAGGCGACGGCCATGACCAGGAACGACACGACCCAGCGCTGCACCTGCTCGATGCTCAGCTCGCGGACGCCCACGACGTCAGTATGCGGCCACGGCCTCGCGGGGCTCAGGCGGCCGTGCGGGTGACGCGGTAGCGCACGAACGAGGGGACCGCGAGCGAGGCGACGACCACGCCGACGACGACCAGGACCCCACCGCCCGCAGCGGCCGCCGCCGTGCCGACCGCGGCGGCGGTGGCGCCGTGCACCGTGTCCGCGATCCGGGGACCGCCGGCCACGACGACGATGAAGACGCCCTGCAGGCGTCCGCGCATCGCGTCGTCGGCCGCCGACTGCAGCATCGAGGACCGGAACGCGGCCGAGGCCATGTCGGCCGCCCCGCCGACGACCAGCATC
>Ga0247730_1001414_pt1 | contig 13333 bp, 9 predicted proteins | sample UWRJL073202C2_FD_180959 | JGI IMG/M metagenome (GOLD analysis project Ga0247730, IMG submission 180959) | Plant litter microbial communities from Arlington Agricultural Research Station in Wisconsin, United States - UWRJ-L073-202C-2 | ecosystem: Environmental > Terrestrial > Plant litter >...
CGGTCGCTTCAGCGGTCGCTTCTGCAACCTCTTCGCGAGCAAGTCGGAACGCCGACCGCTCGCTCCAAGGGGGCAGTTGTCCGGGCTTACCAGGTTGGCGTGAAATCAGCCTTTGGCACGTCCATTTCGGCACCCAGCCATTTCTTTTGCAGGGCGGCGAGGCGGCCGTCGGCGTGCATTTTCAGCATGGCGGCGTCGAGGGCGGCGATCAGGCTGTCGGCATCGGCGTCCTTGCGGCCCAGATAAGCGAAGTAGGATTTTTTGCCGAACGGCGGCAGGATCACTTTGTACTTGTCGCTTTGTTTAGCCGCCACGAAGGAGATGTTTGGCAGCGAGTTCGCTACCGCCACAATACGTTTGGCCGCGAGATCGGCGTAAGCCTGGTTGTTGTCGACGTATTCACGGATGGTGACTTTTTCCGGCAGGGTCTCGGCGAACTTCTTCAGCTCTTCCAGTTGTGCCGAGCCTTTGCCTGCGCCGACGGTCTTGCCGGAAATGTCTTCGGGTTTCTTGATGCTGTCGTCCTTGGCGCCGACCATCAGCGCAACCGTCGCTTCGGCGATCGGCAGGACAAAGTGGTAACGCTCCTGACGGGCCTTGGTCTCGATGATCGGACCGGCAACCATGTCGAACTTCTTCGCTTCAAGCCCCGGCAGCACGCTCGGCCACGGCAGGTCGATGAACTTGACCTTCACCCCCAGTTCCTTGCCCAGTTGCTCGAACAATTCTGAGTTCAAGCCCTGTTGCTTGCCGTTTTCGGTGAAGTCGAAGGGCGCAAACTGCAATTCGGTACCCACGACCAACTCGCCGGCTTTTTTCACGTCGGCCAACTGATCGGCGTGAGCCATCAGCGGCATTGCCGCCAGGGCCACGGCGATGCTCAAGCTTTTGCACGTTTTACTGAACAGGGAATCCAGTTGCATTGGGTAACTCCTTCGTCTCAGTCAGGTTCGGTGTGATATCTGTGACTAATGCTGCAGTTAGCGTGCCATACCGGTATATACAACCCTGCGCCGACAGTCAGCCAAGGATTTTTCCCGGATTGAGAATGCCCCTCGGGTCGAGACAATCCTTGAGCTGGCGCATGGTCGCCAAGGCTTCAGGGCTGACCGAATGGTGCAGAAACTCGCGCTTGAGCAGGCCGATGCCATGCTCGGCCGAGACCGCGCCGCCCATTTCACCCACGGCGGTATAGACCAACGCTTCGATTTCCAGAATCGGCGCAGGCTGCGGCAGGGAATTGCAATCCACGGTCAGGTGCAGGTTGCTGTCACCGATGTGGCCGAAATACACGCTGTGGTTACCCGGCCATTGTTGCTCCAGGCGCTGGCGACACCTATCTGCAAAGTCGCCGATCTGGCCAATGGGCAGGCTGATATCGAAATTCAGCGGCGCCAGCCGCACGGGAAACTCGCCGGTTGCCTCGCGAATCTTCCACAAGGCGCGGGCCTGGGTGTGGGAACTGGCCATGATTGCGTCAACCACTTCGCCCGCTTCCAGCGCCGCTTCGAGGCTTTTTTCCAGTACCTCACGGGCGGCCACCGACTCCAGCAACACGTACAGCGGATGGTGATCGGGCATTGGCGCTACCGGGTTTTCCAGCCAGGAAACGCCCATCCGGAAGAAGTCCTGCCACATCAGTTCGTAGGCTTGCGGCGTGCCGGCGTCACGTTGCAGACGTCGCAACAGGCTCACTGCACTTGTGTAGTCGGGCAGGGCGCACAGCAGCGTGGTGGTTTCGCCCGGTTGCGGCGCGAGTTTCAATACCGCGCGCGTGATGACCCCGAGCGTGCCTTCGCTGCCGATGAAGCACTGTTTCAGGTCGTAACCGCAGTTGTTCTTGATCATCTTGTTCATCAGATTCAGTACGCGGCCATCAGCCAGCACCACTTCCAGGCCCAGCACCAGCTCGCGGGTCATGCCGTAGCGAATCACCGCATTGCCTCCGGCGTTGGTGGCGATGTTGCCGCCGATCTGGCATGAGCCACGCGCACCAAGATCGAGCGGGAACAAAAAGCCTGCGTCATGCACGGCCTGTTGAATGTCCTGCAACGTCGTACCCGCCAGCACGCTGATGGTCGCTGAAGCGGCGTCGATTTCTTCGATACCGCGCAGGCGTTCCAGGGACAAGGCGATGTCGCTGCTGCGCGGTATGGCGCCACCGGCCAGGCCGGTCATGCCGCCCTGCGGGACGACCGATTGTTGCGCAGCGTTGCAGATGCGCAGTGCGGCAGACACTTCTTCAGTGTTGCGCGGCAACAGCAATGCCGCCGGGCGGGCGGGCGCGTGGCCGGTCCAGTCGCTGTAGTGTCGCGCGCTGATGGCGTCGCCGGTCAGGACTTGCGCGTCGCCCAGGGTATCGCGCAGCTGGTCGAGGGTTTGCTGCAAATTCGTCATCGGTCAACTCACCGTGCAGGAAGGAGAAAATTCGGCGTGCAGTGCGCTTAGATCAGGCTGGCCCAGCAGAAACAGCGCCAGGCGCAGTTCCTCGGCGAGCAGGTCAAGCGCATGACCTGCGCCGGCCTGACCACCTACGGCGACACCATATAAAGTCGCGCGGCCCAGCAGCACCGCATCGGCACCCAGGGCGCACGCCTTGAGAATGTCGGTGCCGCGCCGGATGCCGCTGTCCAGCAGCAGCGTCAGCTTGCCTTTGGCCACGGCAGCGATGGCGGGCAGGCAATCGATACTGGCCGGCACGCCATCCAGTTGCCGCCCGCCATGATTGGTCACGACAATGCCGTCCAGGCCCAGGGCCACGGCTTTTTCCGCATCGTCGGGGTGCATCACGCCCTTGAGCAACAGGCGTTGCGGCCAGCGATCACGCAAACGTGCCAGCGAATCCCAATCCAGGCCCATCTCCATCTGCGTACCCATGAAGTGCGCGCCACCGCTCGCGTTGCGCTGATCCGGCGGCAGGTAACGTTCGATATTTGCCAGAGTCGGCATGCCCTGTGGCCACAACGCCTGATGCAGCCAGCGTGGGTGGCGCAGGACGTCGAGCTTGTTGCGCAGGCTCAGTTGTCGGGGGCGAGAGAAATTGCGCCGGTCCCACTCACGATTGCCCAGCCGCACCGAGTCGCTGGTGAGCAGCAGTGTCTGGCAACCGACGGCAGTTGCCCGTTGCAGCATGTCTTCCTGGATGTGCGCATCTTGCAGGCAATACAACTGCAGCCAGAAATTAACGTCAGGCACTGCGGCAACCACTTGTTCCATGGAATTGGTGGAGACGGTGCTCAGGGTGAAGGGCAAGCCGCGTTCGGTGGCGGCGCGGGCCAGATGAATGTCGGCGTCGCGATGCAGCATGCCGTTGTAACCAGTCGGCCCGATGGCGATGGGTAGCGGCAGATCACGACCGAAAACCGCGCGCCGGGTATTGATGTCGCTGCACGGCACCAGGGTTTTCGGCAGCAAGGTAATGTCGGCAAATGCCTGACGGTTGCGCTTGAGGGTGAGTTCTTCTTCCGCTCCGCCTTCCAGGTATTCCCAGGCGAAGTGCGGCAGTCGGCGGCGAGCCATGGCAGCGAGTTCGGCGATGCTCTGGGCGCGACGGAAATCGGAGCCTGTGTGATAGCGGCGCATGCAAATCCTTGAACAGTAAAAAGGGACCTGGACAGGAGTTGCGCAGGCGGCGGAGCATATGTCCGCCGCCCTTATGGCAAATCAACCGTACAGGCGTTGGAACGGCAGCCAGCGGGTGAATGCACCATTTTCGACCCAGGCACGCGCAGCGGCGATGTCCGGGGCGAAGTAGCGATCTTCATCATAGTGGGCAACTTCGCTGCGGATCATGGCCAGCACTTCGCTGAGCTTTTCCGAGGTGTGCAGCGGCGCGTGCAGGTCTACACCTTGCGCCGCGCCGAGCAGTTCGATGCCCACCACCGCGCTGCTGTTACCCGCCATGTCCAGCAAACGGCGTGCCGCAAAGGTCGCCATGGACACATGGTCTTCCTGGTTGGCGGAGGTCGGCAGGCTGTCTATCGAAGCCGGATGGGCCAACGTCTTGTTCTCCGAGGCCAATGCGGCAGCGGTCACCTGAGCAATCATGAAACCGGAATTCAAGCCGCCTTCTTTGACCAGAAACGCTGGCAGGCCGGACAGGGCAGGGTCCACCAGCTGGGCGATGCGGCGTTCGGACAGGGCGCCGATTTCGGAAATTGCCAAGGCCAGCACGTCGGATGCCATGGCCACCGGTTCGGCGTGGAAGTTGCCACCCGACAGCACGTCGCCATCGGCGCTGAACACCAGCGGGTTGTCCGACACGGCATTCGCCTCGCGCAGGAACACGCTGGCGGCGAAGCGCATGTGATCCAGGCACGCGCCCATCACTTGTGGCTGGCAACGCAGGGAATACGGATCTTGTACGCGCCCGCAATCGATGTGCGAGTCGCGAATTTCACTTTTCGCCAGCAATTCGCGGTACAGCGCAGCGACGTCGATTTGCCCCGGTTGGCCACGAACGGCCTGGATACGCGCGTCAAAAGGTACGTCCGAGCCTTTCAGGGCCTCAACGCTGAGGCTGCCGGCAATCACTGCGGCGGTGAATAATTTTTCGGTGGCGAACAGGCCGCGCAAAGCCAGAGCGGTCGACACCTGAGTGCCGTTGATCAACGCCAGGCCTTCTTTCGGGCCGAGGACCATCGGTTCCAGGCCGGCCAGGGCCAAGCCTTCCACTGCGTCCATTTCGCGGCCCTGATGGCGCACGCGACCGACCCCGATCAGCACCGCTGACATGTGCGCAAGCGGTGCCAGATCGCCGGACGCGCCCACTGAACCCTGGGACGGGATGCACGGATAGACCTTGGCGGCGTACAGCGCGCTGATGGCCTGGATCACTTCCCAGCGAATTCCGGAAAAGCCACGGGCCAGCGAGCCGACCTTGAGCGCCATGATCAACGCGACGCTGGCGTCATCCAGCAACGGACCCGTGCCGGTGCAGTGTGACAACAACAGATTGCGTTGCAGTTTGGCCAGGGATTCGGTCGGTATCGAAGTGCGTGCCAGCAAGCCGAAACCGGTGTTAATGCCGTATACCGTGCGGTTGTTGGCGATGATCTCGTTGACCGTGCGGGTGCTGGCATCGACCACTTCCCGGGCATCAGGGTCAAGTTCGAACGGCGCCTGCTGCTGATAGATCGCACGCAGCTGATCGAGGTCGAATTGTCCGGGCTTGAGAAGAAGAGAAGCTGGCATGGCGTGTGTTCCTGCTTTGATTATTCGGGTGGATGCTGGCGAATTCGGGCTGACTTCGAATGACAATGTTAAGTCATATCATCCTGTATATACAGGTAAGGCAAAAGCCGGGCCAGTTCAGCTTGGGCCCGTAATTCGCAGGCCCGGCTGCTGCGCCTGTTTCTGCCTGCCTGAAACCTGTCACCGAAAGTTGCACCACTTGTGATCCTCGCGCCCGATGTTGGGGCGCTTGGAAACGCTGCTGATTTCGGCAACTTGTCACCCAGACACCGGTCAATCGGCGCGATAGGGATGCTGGCTGAGTAATCGCCTCGGTGCCTGGTCGACCGGCACAGGAAATGCTTGCACCTGTATATACCGCCTGCCGTTTTCTCAGGAGTCAGCATGACCGATACCAATCTGCCCTTGATCGACATGACCGGCGTTCACGAGGGCGATCCTGCCAGTATTCAGCGCGTCGGCGACGCGATTCGCAAGGCGTGCAGCGAAACCGGATTCTTCTACATCATCAATCATGGCGTGCCCCAGGCGGTGATTGATCGCGCCATGGCTGCTGCGCGGACCTTTTTCGCCTACCCGGCCGAGGTCAAGCGTCAGGTCGCGGTGAACAAGCGCCATCGCGGTTGGCACGCGCTGGGCGGGGCGCTGATGTACGAAGCGACCAAGCCCGATCACAAGGAGTTTTTCAGCATCGGCCTTGAACTGCCGGAAGACGATCCCTGTGTGCTGGCCGGCGAAGCGTTGCGCGGGCCGAATCAATGGCCGCAGTTCATGCCCGAGTTGCGGGGCGCGCTGGACGACTATTACGCGCACATCGGTGTTGCGGGGGCGGATCTGCTCAAGGCGGTGGCGGCCGGGCTGGGGATCGATGAGGACTTTTTCATCGGCAAATACAGCAAGCGGCTGCAGCGCACGCAGATGGTCTACTACCCGCCGCATCCGCCGATGGCTGAAGCCGATCAGTTCGGCGTCGCGCCACATACGGATTACGGCTGCATCACTTTGCTGTATCAGGACGACAGCGGCGGTTTACAGGTGCGTGAACTGGGCTCCAATAAATGGATCGACGCGACGCCAATTGCCGGCAGTCTGGTGGTCAACGTGGGTGATCTGCTGGCGCATTGGTCCAATGATCGGTTCCGCTCGACCCTGCATCGGGTGATCAACACATCCGGGCATGAACGCTATTCCATCGCGACCTTTTACGATCCGACCTACAGCGCAGTGGTTGACCCTTGTGATCTGGGGATTGATCCGGCCAGCAGTCTGTATCCACCCGTGGCAGCGGGGGATTACATCCTCAAGCGGATCGATGATTCGATGGCGTATCGCAAGAAGGGTAGCAACTAGTCCAGTCCGTAGGACCGGCTTCAGCCGGGAGGGCATTCTCCCGGCTAAAGCCGGTCCTACGGATCGTGACGGGCGGCGCTAATGCTTTCAGATCACCTGAATAATCGCCTTGCACACCGTATCGATGTTGTTCTGGTTCAGCGCCGCGACGCAGATGCGGCCGGTGTCCAGGGCGTAGATGCCGAACTCGTTACGCAGGCGGTGCACTTGCTCGGTGGTCAGGCCGGAGTAGGAGAACATGCCGCTCTGGCGACCGACGAAGCTGAAATCCTGACCTGCCGGGTTGTTCGCCAGACGCTCGACCATCGCCACGCGCATGCCGCGAATCCGCAGGCGCATCTCGGCCAGTTCTTCTTCCCACATCGCGCGCAGTTCCGGGCTGTTGAGCACGGCGGCGACGATGATTGCGCCGTGGGTCGGCGGGTTGGAATAGTTGGTGCGGATTACGCGCTTGACCTGCGACAGCACGCGGGCGGTTTCTTCTTTTGACTCGGTAATGATCGACAGCGCGCCGACGCGTTCACCGTACAGCGAGAAGGATTTGGAAAACGAGCTGGAAGCGAAGAAGGTCAGGCCCGATTCGGCGAACAGGCGCACTGCAATGGCGTCTTCGTCGATACCATCGCCAAAGCCCTGGTAGGCCATGTCGAGGAAAGGTACATGACCTTTGGCCTTGACCACTTCCAGGACTTTCTTCCAGTCTTCAAGGGTCAGGTCGACGCCGGTCGGGTTATGGCAGCAGGCGTGCAGCACGACGACGGAACCGGACGGCAGGTTCTCAAGGTCTTCGAGCATGCCGGAACGGTTCACGTCATGGCTGGTCGCATCATAGTAACGATAGTTCTGGACCGGGAAACCGGCCGTCTCGAACAGGGCGCGATGGTTTTCCCAGCTTGGATCGCTGATGGCGACGACGGCATCGGGCAGCAGTTGCTTGAGGAAGTCGGCACCGATTTTCAGTGCGCCGGTGCCGCCGACTGCCTGGGTGGTCAAGACGCGACCGGAGGCGATCAACGGCGAATCTGCGCCAAACAGCAGTTTTTGTACCGCCAGATCGTAGGCGGCGATGCCGTCAATCGGCAGGTAGCCGCGGGGAGCGTGCTGAGCCACGCGAATCTTCTCGGCTTCGGCAACGGCGCGCAGAAGGGGAATGCGTCCTTCCTCGTTGCAATAGACGCCCACGCCAAGATTGACCTTGGTGGTGCGGGTATCGGCGTTGAATGCTTCGTTGAGGCCCAGGATTGGATCGCGTGGTGCCATTTCGACAGCGGAGAACAGGCTCATTTTTGCGGCGGCTCTGAGTGAGAAGTGAGGGAAGGCCGCTCTAACCCGAATGCGCCAGAGCGGTGCACAAACGGGGAGCTAGTATAGAGGCCATCGCGGGCCGGGGCGACAGTCGGCAAGGCGTTTTTTCAAGGTTTTTCCGGTTATTTTTCCGCCGCTGGTCATATTGCGCCAGCATCCTTGGCAGCGTATCGACTCTATGGCTTGAAAGGCGGCATTGGAGACTCCACTTGTAGTCCCATCACTTTATATTCTGTACGACTGATCCTTTCTCGGAGCAGGCGTTGGCGGTTCTTTCGTTTTTGCGCGCACTCTGGCGAAAACGCACACAGAGGTACGTTATGTCCGAGTTTCAGCTCGTCACCCGTTTTGAGCCTGCTGGCGATCAGCCAGAAGCCATTCGCCTGATGGTCGAAGGGATCGAAGCCGGGCTGGCGCACCAGACATTGCTGGGTGTGACCGGTTCGGGCAAGACCTTCAGCATCGCCAACGTTATTGCCCAGGTGCAGCGCCCGACGCTGGTGCTGGCGCCGAACAAGACCCTGGCGGCGCAGCTGTACGGCGAGTTCAAGGCGTTTTTCCCCAACAACGCGGTCGAATATTTCGTCTCTTATTACGATTATTACCAGCCCGAAGCCTACGTGCCGTCGTCGGACACCTTCATTGAGAAGGACGCCTCGATCAACGACCACATCGAGCAGATGCGGCTGTCGGCAACCAAAGCGTTGCTGGAGCGCAAGGACGCCATCATCGTTACCACGGTTTCCTGCATTTACGGCCTTGGCAGTCCGGAAACCTATCTGCGCATGGTTTTGCATGTGGACCGTGGCGACAAACTCGATCAACGCGCTTTGTTGCGTCGGCTGGCGGACTTGCAGTACACCCGCAACGACATGGATTTTGCCCGTGCGACCTTCCGGGTGCGCGGCGACGTCATCGATATTTACCCGGCCGAGTCGGACCTGGAAGCGATCCGCATCGAGCTGTTCGACGACGAAGTGGAAAGCCTGTCGGCGTTCGATCCACTGACCGGCGAAGTGATCCGCAAGCTGCCGCGCTTCACCTTCTACCCGAAAAGCCACTACGTAACGCCTCGGGAAACCCTGGTCGATGCGATGGAAGGCATCAAGGTCGAGTTGCAGGAGCGTCTGGAATACCTGCGCAACAACAATAAGCTGGTGGAAGCCCAGCGCCTGGAGCAGCGCACCCGCTTCGATCTGGAAATGATCCTCGAACTGGGTTACTGCAACGGTATCGAAAACTACTCGCGCTACCTGTCGGGTCGCCCGTCCGGCGCGCCGCCGCCAACGCTTTATGACTATTTGCCCGCTGATGCCTTGCTGGTGATCGACGAATCCCACGTCAGCGTGCCGCAAGTCGGCGCGATGTATAAAGGCGACCGCTCGCGTAAAGAAACGCTGGTGGAGTACGGCTTCCGGCTGCCCTCGGCGCTGGATAACCGACCGATGCGTTTTGACGAGTGGGAAGCAGTCAGTCCGCAAACTATTTTCGTCTCGGCGACGCCCGGCAACTATGAGGCTGAGCACGCGGGGCGGGTCATCGAGCAGCTGGTGCGCCCGACCGGGCTGGTCGACCCGCAAATCGAAATTCGTCCGGCGCTGACTCAGGTCGACGACTTGCTGTCCGAGATCGGTAAGCGTGTGGCGCTGGAAGAGCGCGTGCTGGTGACCACGCTGACCAAGCGCATGTCCGAGGACTTGACCGATTACCTGGCGGACCACGGCGTGCGGGTGCGCTACCTGCACTCGGACATCGACACCGTGGAGCGGGTGGAGATTATTCGCGATTTACGTCTGGGCACCTTCGACGTTTTGGTGGGGATCAACCTGCTGCGTGAAGGTCTGGACATGCCGGAAGTGTCCCTGGTGGCGATTCTCGATGCCGACAAGGAAGGCTTCCTGCGTTCCGAGCGTTCGCTGATCCAGACCATTGGCCGTGCTGCACGTAACCTCAATGGCCGGGCGATTTTGTATGCCGATCGCATCACCGGTTCCATGGAGCGCGCTATCGGCGAAACCGAGCGCCGTCGCGACAAGCAGATTGCCTACAACCTTGAACACGGCATTACGCCCAAGGGCGTGTTCAAGGACGTTGCCGACATCATGGAAGGTGCGACCGTGCCGGGTTCGCGCAGCAAGAAGCGCAAAGGCATGGCCAAGGCCGCCGAAGAGAACGCCAAATACGAAAACGAGCTGCGCTCACCCAGCGAAATCACCAAGCGCATTCGCCAGCTGGAAGAAAAGATGTACCAACTGGCCCGCGACCTGGAATTCGAAGCGGCAGCGCAGATGCGCGATGAGATTGGCAAGCTCAGGGAGCGCTTGCTGACGGTTTGAAAAACTGTTGGAGGCTTGCCCGCGAAGAACGATAACGCGGTGGGTCTGGCCCACTGAGTTGCCTGATTCGCGGGCAAGCCTCGCTCCAACGGAAGTAACGCCGCTTACGCCTCATCCCCCGCGCCTGTTAACATTCGCCGCTTGATTGACCTATTCGGGATTTCCCATGACCACCGTTCGTACCCGCATCGCGCCATCGCCTACTGGCGACCCTCACGTTGGCACGGCTTACATCGCGCTTTTCAACTACTGCTTCGCCAAACAGCACGGCGGCGAATTCATTCTGCGTATTGAAGATACCGATCAGCTGCGTTCGACCCGCGAGTCCGAACAGCAGATTTTCGACGCCTTGCGCTGGTTGGGTATCGAGTGGAGCGAAGGTCCGGACGTAGGCGGTCCCCATGGCCCGTATCGGCAGAGCGAACGCGGCGAGATCTATCAAAAGTATGCCAGACAGCTGGTTGAGCTGGGTCATGCCTTCCCGTGCTTCTGCACGGCTGAAGAGCTGGATCAGATGCGCGCCGAGCAAATGGCCAAGGGCGAAACCCCGCGTTACGACGGCCGTGCCTTGCTGCTTTCGAAGGAGGAAGTCGCTCGTCGCCTGGCGGCTGGCGAACCTCATGTGATTCGCATGAAAGTGCCAAGCGAAGGCGTTTGCGTGGTGCCGGATATGCTGCGTGGCGAAGTCGAGATCCCGTGGGATCGCATGGACATGCAAGTACTGATGAAGACCGACGGCCTGCCGACGTATTTCCTGGCCAACGTCGTCGACGACCATTTGATGGGCATCACCCACGTCTTGCGTGGCGAAGAATGGCTGCCATCGGCGCCCAAGCTGATCCTGCTCTACGAATATTTCGGCTGGGAAAAGCCGCAGTTGTGCTACATGCCGCTGCTGCGTAACCCGGACAAGAGCAAGCTGTCCAAGCGCAAGAACCCGACGTCGGTGACGTTCTACGAACGCATGGGTTTCATGCCCGAGGCAATGCTCAACTACCTGGGGCGCATGGGCTGGTCGATGCCGGATGAGCGCGAGAAGTTTTCGCTGCAGGAAATGGTCGAGCATTTCGACCTGTCCCGCGTCTCCTTGGGCGGTCCGATCTTCGATATCGAAAAACTGTCGTGGCTCAACGGCCAATGGCTGCGCGAGCTGCCGGTTGAAGAGTTCGCCACTCGCGTGCAGAACTGGGCGCTGAATCCGGCCTACATGATGAAAATCGCGCCGCATGTGCAGGGCAGGGTAGAGACCTTCAGCCAGATCGCACCCTTGGCCGGCTTTTTCTTTGCCGGCGGCGTGACGCCGGATGCCAAGCTGTTCGAGCACAAAAAGCTGTCCAGCGATCAGGTGCGTCAGGTAATGCAGCTGATTCTCTGGAAACTGGAATCCCTGCGTCAGTGGGAGAAGGATTCGATCACCGCCAGCATCCAGGCTGTGGTGGAGCATCTGGAACTCAAACTGCGCGACGCCATGCCGCTGATGTTCGCGGCGATTACCGGTCAGGCCAACTCGGTGTCGGTCACCGATGCGATGGAAATCCTCGGTCCGGACTTGACGCGTTTCCGCCTGCGCCAGGCTATCGACCTGCTGGGCGGCGTTTCCAAGAAAGAAAACAAGGAATGGGAAAAGCTGCTCGGCGCCATCGCCTGAGCATCTCCCGACGCCTGGGGCCGTGTGTGAGTCCGACGCGGCCTTCAGTCCCCCGGTTTTCCGGGGGCTGAATGGTAAGTGGTTGTAATGCCGACAGAAAACATTGAAATTTGTTGAAAATAAATTTGACAGCTACCCGCCTCGCGCTTAACATGCGCCCCGTCCACAACGTGGGGCTTTAGCTCAGCTGGGAGAGCGCCTGCATGGCATGCAGGAGGTCAGCGGTTCGATCCCGCTAAGCTCCACCAATTTAGAGTTTCAAGGCGCAGCTTCACTGCCTTGAAGCAAGGTAAGATTGCCGGTTCCAGCTCCGGTTATCTGCTGAAGGTTTTGTCCCCTTCGTCTAGTGGCCTAGGACACCGCCCTTTCACGGCGGTAACAGGGGTTCGAGTCCCCTAGGGGACGCCATTTTAAACTGCATGACTGGAAGGTCATGTGAGCCGAGAGGCGATAAATCCGGGGCTTTAGCTCAGCTGGGAGAGCGCCTGCATGGCATGCAGGAGGTCAGCGGTTCGATCCCGCTAAGCTCCACCAATTTGTAAGGTTCAAGGTTCGGCCACACTGACCTTGAATCGATCAGGTCCGCTTGATCACATGCAGAAGGTTTTGTGTCCCCTTCGTCTAGTGGCCTAGGACACCGCCCTTTCACGGCGGTAACAGGGGTTCGAGTCCCCTAGGGGACGCCACGATTTCTCGCTCTGCGAGACCAAGGGTCATTCGATTATTGAATGGCCCTTTTGTTTTTGTGCTGCTTTTCCCCTCGTCTGGTTACTCCTTCCTTGCACCGAAAGCTTCAGCCGTTTAACCGGCGAGGCATCATTGCGCTTGCTCTTCGGGATTATGGGGATAATATTACCTGCGTAATCCTGGAGATCGATATGAACGATAAAAAAACCAAGACTCGTGAGCGCATCCTTGATGCGGCCAGCGCGGCGCTTGTCTGTCGTGGTCCCGATCAGCCCAGCGTCAACGAGATAATGGGGGCGGCGGGGCTGACTGTCGGCGGTTTCTACGCGCATTTCGATAGCAAAGAAGCGCTGATGCTCGAAGCGTTCCGGCATCTGCTCAAACAACGCCAAGCCTCGGTGGCGCAGATCGATGATCAACTCCCGGGGCCCGAGCGCCGAGCGTTGCTTGCGGCGTTTTACCTGTCCCGCAAACATCGGGATGGCAGCGACTATGCCTGTCCGCTGCCATCAACCGTAGGGGAGATGTCGCGCCTGCCTGAGAGTTTTCAGGAGGTTCTGGCTGAACACCTGGAAATGATGGTGGCGCAACTGTCTTCAAGCCCTGAAGACGCTGACAAAGTGCTGGCAGATGTGGCGCTAATGGTTGGTGGCCTGACATTGGCACGGGCACTGGGCGACGGCGAGTTGTCGGATCGGGTCCTGCGGGCGGCCAAGTCCGCGGTGATCTGATGGCCTGACGCGAAACTCCCCGGACTTTGGTTACACTGGCTCGCTTGAGAACCTCATCGATAGCAGCCTGAAGGGAGTGAGCA
>Ga0247730_1001415_pt1 | contig 13332 bp, 19 predicted proteins | sample UWRJL073202C2_FD_180959 | JGI IMG/M metagenome (GOLD analysis project Ga0247730, IMG submission 180959) | Plant litter microbial communities from Arlington Agricultural Research Station in Wisconsin, United States - UWRJ-L073-202C-2 | ecosystem: Environmental > Terrestrial > Plant litter >...
CAAAGTACAGGGCATCATCGGCGGCTGGATCGACATCAGTGACCGCCGGCAGCTGATTGAGGAGCTGCAAACCGCCAAAGACCTGGCCGACGACGCGAACCGCGCCAAGAGCACCTTTCTGGCGACAATGAGCCATGAGATCCGCACCCCCATGAATGCGCTATAGGGAGCAGCTTTGGTATTTCAAAAATGGAATTATGGTCGAGACTGATATTGCGAATTGGACCGATGCAGAGGCTACCCGCTGCTACTGTTGGGTAATACGGAGGAAACCTGCCATGGAAAATGTACAAGCTTATGAAGCGAAACTGGCACTCACCACAATCATCAATACAGCAGCGTCCATCGGAATCGACGTAGACAGACTGTGCCATCTTGCAGCCGATACGCTCATAAGCGACGACCTCCCGGCTGACGTCAGACCCCATGCACCAGCTGCTATTTTTTGGTTGGGTGTTTGTTTGGGTCAGTTGAGAGATTCGGAAGAATTAAGTAGATGAAAACGTTGCGTCACTTTTTTGGTGTCTTTGCTCGAGCACCTTAGCCAGATCCAACGCCGTCTTCAAAATGCTTGCTGCCTCCCGGAATGCTTCGGGGTTATTACACCCAGCGTGGAGAATGCCGCCATCTGTTACGTCTCGGACCACGCTATCGATGTACTGATAGAAGGTGACGACAAGCAGTGCGTCTTTCCCACTTAGATAACCCAGCTTGGACAGGTTGGCGACATACACTCGGCAGTAATGGTCAGCAACAGCGATGCCGCCCGGAAGCTTCGGCCGTTCATTTTCTGGCAGACTCTCCAGCATGCTCACAGCATTGTTTAGGCCACTCAGATAGCCCCTAAGCTCAGCTATTTTCCTGAGCGCTATGACCTCAGCCACGATAGCTACCCGAATGCTTTTCTGCTCTCGCCAGCGTTGCCAAAGCCACCCGATAGCAGCGGCGCCAGCGGAAAACACCACCCCCATATCTCCGAAAGTCATAGCCTGTTTCCTCACCGCCCTCATAGACCACCTATCGTACCCTCCTTGAGCCGGTCGAGTGGCATAGAGTACATTTGTACTCCACTTACATATTCCTTCCTTGGCGCTTCAACATGACCAAACTTCCAGACATCGACAGCTCCGACTTTGGCGAATTGGGTGTGCCCTCTCTGCTTCAGGCGTACAAGCAACAGACACGCATGTTGGTGGAGGAGCTGGACGATTGCTGGTCTGAGGTGAGGAAGTCTAAGCAGACCATCACTAAGCTTGTGGCGATGAATGACAAGCTGGTAAAGCAGTTGGCAGTGCTGAAGGTCGAGCACGAGAAAGTGAGGTGGGAGCTGTCAGCTATGAACCTCAAATCTGGCTTGGAAGCTGGGAGACGATTGGTTCCGGGGAATAACGTTCATGGCGGGTATGGTAGCAAGGATTGACTGATCCCTATGTGGGGAGTCAACCGATGAAATGCTCAATTGCGTATTTCCGACCGTATGGCGACAAGCTGAAGGTGGTGCCCTTATAGAAGTCATGACTGGACTGGACAAGGTGGTGCCTATTCAAAACCTCAAGCGCATAGGTAAGCTCGACACGGCTCATGCTTACGTTGTCACTAAGCTGACCAAAGTAAGGATCGACGTTCGCATTATTCGCTGAAAAGACAAGGTGCAATACTTCGCTCTCGCGTTCGCTCAGGGATGGCCATCTATTTGGCTGCGGGGCTAACAATTTCTTTATTGTGATAGCGGTAAGAGCAATGCTCCCCAACCACAAAATCAACGCTATAAAGATCGTGTAGACGGATACCGTCACAGGCGAGATAAACCAGTCGCCGAATGCTGAGAAGCCATTAGTGATTGCGCCCCAAATCGAGACATAGAATGCCAATCCAGCCGGAATCAGCGATAACAAGACGCCACTAACGAGACTGCCGACCACACCCCAGACCCACGCCCACGCTTTGCCTGACATTGCAGACCATTCCCTTGATGATGAGGTGGCATTTTAACAGTAATTCTTAGGAACCGCTTACGTGAGCGTGGCAGCGACCTCAAGTGCTGGATTCTTGGCGTCAAATCCGGGTTATACTAATTTCGATAAGTCAAGGATTTTGTTGACCTTTTTCTTCATCCTTGTTAACTTCCACACCTCGCCAATAACGGCGAATCACATCACCGGGCTCATGAGCCATAGGGGTTTGCATATTGTAATGAACTGACCAAGGAGAACATCATGCCTTCATCCCGCCTGCACCCTCGCAAAACCAATTCCTCGAAAAAATCGAACAGTGCGAAACCTTTGAGTTTCACCGCTGCAAGAATCTTGCTTAAAGACCACTATTACAAAATGGTTGTGCCCCTCTGTGAGCAAGAAGGTTACGACCCGATGAAGTTCTTCAACGATATGGTTGATCACCTCGAAGCTGAAGCCAAAGCTCATCTCCAAGAGCGGGTAGACGAGCGTCGTAGCTCATTTTTCACACTCAACAGCTAACAAACACCTTGCAATTTTCATCACCGGGTCTCGCGATACCGGGGTGTTCCTCATCATCAGATAGGAGCCATCCCATGAAGAAATTCGTCCTCCGTTTGATCCCCGGCCTTGCCCGTGACTACGATCAATACATCTACAAGCCCCTGCTTTCCCCCTCCAAACTCGAAGCCCTGAATGCTCGTATTAGCGCTAATGCTGATGCACTGATAGCGGCACGCTGTGTCCCTGAGGAAGAGCCGTTTGCACCTACAGGCGGTGAAGCCAGCAAGCGTGGAAGACCTCGCACAGCTATCCATAATCCGCTTTATGGCTTCGTAGGAGCACGTACAGAACGTGGTCGATACGTAGAGTTTGCGATGGATGCCATTTATGGTGCTGCTCGCCTTGACTGGTATGGCATACGTAAGCCGTCAGCAGGAAAGTACATGCCTCTCTCGACTAGAAAGCTCTTCATCATGCTTGAGCAGCTTCCTGTGATCACTACTGAGGCTGTGTGCAAGATGTTCGGGTATGAGAAGCGGCACGCACAGCGATACGTAAGTGCGTTCAAGATCGCATTGCCCTACATCATGAACATGCTGCCTGACGGCCTGATCTTTGAGCTGTGTGGGGAAGTGAAGAAACCTGCTCAACAGGTTGTGTGGGAAGACCTCGATGATTTCAGGCCATCACCTCAGGAGCTGGAGCGGTTGCACTGGGATATGAGGGACTTGGGATTAAACGACGCATGTATGAATGGGCTCTCAAGATCCCTGAGTCTCAGTGAGCTGGAATTGGTGCCAGCCATGGCTGCGTGACCATCTGAAAAAGGGGATCAGATTAAACGACGCATGTATGTATAGGGGTTTACCCGGATAGCGGCAGCTATCGAGGATGTGGCACCAGTCGAATCGACTCGATTCAGGATCAGCTCAACGAATAAATAAATGGTATCAACAACCATCCAAGCTCTCGCTTGGGATCTTGTAAACCGGAGGTGATGTGATGGCTTGAATCGTCAGCGGACGCTGACAGGTTTGCACCACTACCAAAAGCAAGGGCAAGAGCAGGATTTGTGTCGATTGATATCGATCTGAGTACAACCTGTGCAAATGGTGTTGCTTACCCAAGTCCCCGATTTTTTGAGATTGGCTCACTGATCATTTTTTGGTGTGACTGACAAGAAAATAAGCAGGGGTGATCCTTACAGAGTGATCCTCACAGGCTCTTAACCCAGTGCGAGTGGGCCAAATAGAAACCTGAGTGATTATAAAATAACCATTGGGCTCTGGCTGGCTCTGAGACGGGCGCTACGGCTGATTGTGAGGCTGCTGTAGAGCGATGGGAGATTGATGAATGACAGGTGCAGCGACGACAAAGCCCCGCTTATGCGAGGCCGTAGGCTTACAGGGTGACAGGGAAAGAAACGTCTATTGCCTTCATCACACGACTGACTTGCATGGCTGACCATTCACCACCACGGGCTGTCTGGATACCCTTCTGGTTGAGACAGTCAGCAACCTGCTTGAGAGTTGTGGCACCACGACGAATGCACAGCTCGATAGGGTCATGGAGTGATGATGTGAAAGTGGTTACACGCTCTTTAACGGCCATTCGAGCTTTTGTGCGATTAGTCTCTGTACGTCCCTTGGCTAAAGCGTTTGCACGATTCTGTACGCTTTGAATTGCCTCAGAATCACCATTGTCAGCTTTGGTTTTGAGAGTGGCGAGTGTGTCCTTCGTACGGTCACTGATGAACTTGCGTTCCTGTTCAGCTAGGGCAGCAAACAGGTGGAGCTGGAAAGGTGTGGCGTCTGGCATGGTGGCGACTTTGAAACTGGTTTGCTCCATCAGGCGGGCAATGTGATGTACCGAGCGGGATAAACGATCAAGCTTTGCGACAGCCAGAACAGCGCCTTCCTTCTTGCATGCTGCCAGAGCTTTTGCACCTTCTGGACGATCCTCAATGGCGAGCTTGCCTGACACTACATCAGTAAACGAAGCGACCACTTCCCAGTTGTTCGCCAGAGCGGCACGCTCGATGTACTCCTGCTGAGATTCGAGACCCAATCCACTATCGCCTTGAGATTTTGTGGAGACACGGTAGTAGGCGATTACACGTACTGGCTTGTTCATCATCTGGCTCCTTTTCAGTGAATTGGCTGGGTAGGAACCTATATTAACACTTCATCAACGTTCGTTCTAGAAATGTTATGGGGAAAAGCTGCTGCTGAAAACGCCATTGGTCAGAATGCTTCACTCAGCTCGTAGAGAAGGGTTGACCAGTTGGTATGTGTGTGTGTTTTGCCATCTCACGCTCATGTTGGCTTTTGCTACGCAATTTCGTGTAATTCAAAGAGAAAGAGAGAGAAAGCGTTTCGTTCAGTCACATCGCTACGCTCGTTCAGTAAAGGGGCAACTATCCCACGCTTGTACTAGGTGATACGGGGGAATGGGACGACCTTCGCTACGCTTGTCACAGTGGGGGATGCTTTGAGGGGATTACTCACTTTGCTCGTAGGGTTATGTAATCCACTACGTCGTGAGTGAAGTCATATCCGTTTGAGCGTTCCCAGTGCACCGATCTGCGAATTATCCTTGGGAATCAGGAACCCAATGGATGAAGGCGTCATGAGCACAGATCACCAGTTGATGCTTTGGAATTCAAATTGGGCAGTGGTATCGGGGGTGGTCATTTGCACTGGATGCCTGAGGTCACAACAGCTTTCTGAGGCTGAGAACGCATTCGTGCATGACACGGCTTGTAGAACATCGGAGGTAGCGGATACCCATCCGTGGACAGCTCTCCACTTAATCCTCGATACGGCACGGGGTTGACATGCTCAAGCATGACATCAGGTTCACAGTGGGGTTTGTGGCCATAGGTGTTCTTTGGTGCTTTGTTGTCTTCTGGATGATGGGGCATATCTGGTGAGGCGCGGTAGACGGGAGCCATTGGGCTAAGCAGGGAAAGCGTGCATGAAACAGACAATTCTCTCACTAACGAATGACGTCGTTATCTTCCATGCTCAGTGCCAGCGCCTTGAAGTAACGCTGAACATGTATCAAGACCTCTACGAAGCCGACGATAATCAGAAAACGATGATGAGGAGAATGGCTTATCACTTCTTTCTAGACCTCAGCCACATCCTTCAAAATGAGTTTTTGGTGCAGGTCTACAAACTCACAGACCCTCCCGCATCAGGCAGGCCCAGTAGAGATAACCTAACGTTTCAGAGAATACAGATGGACCTTGCTTCCTATGGTCTGCTTCACGATGGGACTACACGCCAAGAGCTTGCCGCCTGTGTGGATGCCGTTCAACTCTTCCGAAACAATGTGGCGAAGGAACCACGAAACAGAGTGTGTGCCCACCTTGACCGCGAAACTCTGAGGGAGCTGTCAAAGCTAGGCCCTAAAGAATCAGGACCGGGAGCACACGAAGATCACGAGCGGGAAACGTTTTTCGAGAACATGTACCGATTCATCGTGATCGTTGAAGGACTATTGAACCTTGACCTCGGACAATTCAAAGACTACGGGAGATTGCCGGGTGCGAGCGCCAAAGAAATGTTCCAATGGGTAGAGAGTCGGCTCGCGAAACGCCCGTAGCACTACCACAGGCGTTACTAGCACTGGAAAATCTAACGCGAGCTTGCCTATCACCTTCAAATGGAGGAGCACCGGGGCTACGTTAACTGTGGGATTCCGAGCGGATAATGTAGGTAAAAGGCTATGCTGACTGTCCGAGCAATCAACGGAGGACACGCATAATGGAAACCCATATTTAAACGCTTCAGGAGTGGAATGCAGTATTTGTCCTGATGGCGGGAGTGTCGTTTGCTCAGGGTGCATGATAGCGCAGCATCTCGTAAGCGCTGGGGAGGCGTCTCCTCATGCCGAAGGGTGCAAGCATAATTATGAGTTCACCCAGCATCCATGGATCACCCTGCACGAAATCGTAAACACGAATCATTGGGGTGGCGCTGGGCGCTCGCGGCACCAGTCTCATCGTAGCTGTTATTTATCCTGAGCTATCTACCAATACCCGGTTGTAGCCTCAAGGTATTCAACCTACCATCGGCTGTATCATTTTTCTGAGGTGGTTATGGGCGGAAGCTTTTCACAAAGGATTGGCGCTATCCCGGCAACAAAGGTGATGCAGACAGAGGCTATGGATAATGATCTGCGGAATCGACTCTGGAGCGCGATGATTATCTTGGTATGGGATCATTATCCTGAATCTTACGTTCTACACATAAAGAAATCTAATTTCTACAGTTTGATAGCACAATTGTTCATGGAGCATTTTAAAAAGCCTATAGACGAAATTGACGAATACTGGCCTACCACTCTAGCTAGCATGCGTAAAAAATTTATGAATGCCGAGTGGCATGTTGCATTCAGCTTTTTAGAACTAGTATGTGCGTATCACCCTTGCGGGGATAAACGAAATCTTATAGCCGCATGCAATGAGATTCTTGAGATTGAAAACTCAGCTTACAGATTTGTAGATGGGTCCTTGACGGATATTCACTCAAAAGAAGAGATAGAGGAGATAGAGAGCGCCATATCAAACTCTGATAAGTTTTCTGGTATAAAAGGACATCTTCAAACCTCGCTTGGGTTTCTAACTGACAGGAAAAACCCTGACTATCGCAACTCGGTAAAAGAAAGTATTAGTGCGGTCGAAACACTAGCGCGACATATCACAAATGACCCAAAAGCTACGCTGGGGTCTGCTCTAAATGTGATGGAGAAAAAACATCACCTTGAGCCTACAATCAAGGCGGCATTCTCTAAACTATATGGCTATACAAATGATGCCGATGGAATACGACATTCATCTATGGAAGATGCTTCCACGGTGTCGAAAGCAGATGCCCGCTTCATGTTAATTTGTTGCTCGGCATTTATCAACTTCACCATCGATAGCATGAAAGACTAGTTATCTGCTCTAAGACAACGGAACTTACACGGATGGCGAGCATGAACGGATGGAAAAGGTTGTGGATTGTGGCATGTGCTCTAGTAGCGATCCCCGTATTTATGCTGGCGGAATCATATTGGCCTACCAAAGAAGCAGAGCAGGCAACACACTATGAGAATGCAAGGTCTAACGAGTTAGCGCTCTCCATTATTAAGACGGCAATGGAATACCCGGGCTCATCACCGGGAGTAATTGATGCAACTCATAACTATGATCAAGCCACTTTAGCTATTACGCAAGAATCAGAAAATTATAAAGAGAAGGTTAACTCTCTCTGGTCGCGACAAATAGCTGTACTTGTGATGTTCCCATCAATATGGATAGCAGTTTGCGGAATGCTGTACCTAATCGGAATGATTGGGGGCTGGGTGCTTAGGGGCTTTCGCCCTAAGGAATGAGCTTGATAGCTTGCGCTATGTCGTAAATCGCTGACATTGGGTAGCGAGCATTACGGATACGCCAGTGAAGCATTGCACCACAGCGCGAGCTGTAAGTTCAGTCACCTCTCAAAGGGTAATCCCACACTTTCGGTGGATGAATCGACACATGACCTACGGTCAAACTCTTTTAATTAATAATATTTTTTAAAAATCTGCTTTAGCCCTTGATCTTAATTTTTCGTGCAAGACACGAAGTGCGTAAGCACTCGTTACCACGAAAGAGGTATCAACTCTGTATGCGACGCATACAATTTAGATCAAGATCAAGGGCTAAGGCAGTTCTGTAGAGACAGAATTATAATTATGAGTGATCCTGTGCTAAGACTTTCAGTGGTGCGAAGTCACCTGATTGTACCCCTCAGACGTTGCCGTCTGGAGTGAACAATTGAACCAGTGTAAATATTATACAGACAACAAGTTCACTTCCAGAGGTCATTCTCACATTGACCGTGTGAACCACTCTATAATCTATACCGACAAAAAGTTCATATGCAGAAGCGTTCGAATTCATCATCAATCATGAACGCCGGTTCCACTGGAGGCTTCTGCGGAACGCGGTCTTCCATAGTCTCCACTGCATCCGACATCCTTTTCCCTTGTACTAGCGGCCCTGCAGGGTGCGATCCTACAATGTGGCTAAGTATTTCTTGACGCACATGCCAAGTGGATGCAGTGGGATACCTGCAGCAAAACTCTGCCACCATTTCTTCCAGACGATCAGCCAAAATAGTTGCACTGTGAACTATCTCTAGATGACTGGCTCGTGCGGACTCAGGTTCCATCCAGTCCGGGCGAATAAATGCATCGTCGGGCAATGCACGCCGAGTCTTCTTATCTATGGCCGCTGGAATCGACGAGTTTGATAGAACGCCGTAAGCACTTTTAATCTTTGCTCTGAATTCTATACGGGGGATACCTTCTGGTCGTGTAGCCAGCGGAATCAATTCTTCCATTAAAAAGTAGTGAGTATCAAACACTTTCACCGTGCTGAGATTTCTCTTACACCAGTTCTCTGTGATGCCTTGGGAAGCTAGTTTCACAACGATATCGAGGTATGAGGTGCCTTCCGAACGCAACTGAACTGCGCGTGTGCGGGTTTCTTCCGTGACTTTACTCTTTGCCATTGTTCATTCTCCTGTTCAAGTCTAATTCATGGGCAGTTCCTCGCGGTTGTGCCAATTGTTTAAAGTGTCAAATCGCAGACGCAGAAAAACCGAAGTCTGACGTTGCTTATGGGCTACGTTCAAAACAGTCGGTGGGCGTTTATCAATTTGGTGGATAACATACCATGGGGCAGCTTTCGTGTCAATCCTCAGTTGCTCCTACTCTGCTGTAAGCTCCTGTAGTGCGCTTGTAGGCGCCTACTCTAGGGAGGTAACTCAGCGTGCAACTTCGTTGCTGTCGATGTTCTGGTGATGCCATACGCGGCGCCCCAAGCGTGTTCGCCGTCGCGCTCGCAAGCTTACAGCGATGCATGGGCGGCTCCGCTCACTAACTACAGTCCCTCTACCAAAGCCGCCAAAGTGACTCCTAGCCCGTCTGCAAGCACCTTAGCAGCCTCAAGGCTAGGGTTCGCCGTACCGGTCTCGATGCGAGACATGTACGTCCTTACGAACCCACAACGGTCAGCAAACGCTTCCTGGCTGTAGCCTTGACTGCTCCGCAGCTCCCGTATTCGTTGGCCGAAATGTTTCCTGAAATTTTGATTTGTCTGCATTCCCGAATGATGGGGACATGTGATCTAATCGTGAACACACCAATCGATGACACACCAAGTGATACATCGCGCATAGCCGCTCACCTTAAGGACAAGCCATGAACGAACAATTGTTTGTTTTGTCGACTCAAAAAAAGAAAACGAACCACATACTGCATTTGATTCTGACAGTGCTGACCGGGGGACTCTGGCTCTTCGTGTGGGGCATAACCATGCGAAGCAACGACAGCCATAACAAAAAGCTAGACAAGCAGATCAATCAGATCGTGCATTACAAGACACAGGGGCTAAGCGATCTCGACACATACCAACAGATCAAAGAGGACAAGCTTGACTCCGACGTCTATCAGGGAAGAGTCATCTTTGTCGTTCTGGTGGTGGTGTTCCTCTACCTATACCTTCGGTAACCGTTGCACGCGAAGCTTTGAGCGAGTTAGCCACGCAAATCTGTACGCTGCGAAACCTCGCGCGTTAACCCAAAAATCTTGATGCTGCTGTCTTGACGCTGCTTTATAGATGCTATATCGATTAGGTTCGCACGCGCTGTGCAATTGTTTGCTACGCCGAAAGGCCGGTACACTCGAGCATTCGTCATGAGCTTAGGATCAAGGAAGATGGCACCACTAGAAATACCATTCAACACCGCAAGGGAGCTGCTGGAATACGTATCGCCCCTCAATACTGCTGTGTGGAGTTCGGGATCGTTCATCTTCAGAGGGCAAGGTAGTGACAAGTATAAACTGACCCCATCGGTCTGTCGGCACGGCCCAGGATCTTTCGCGGATGGAGCACCAATAAAAGCATTTGCTGATACCGTTGCTATGCAAGTACACCTCGAACTACAAGTTCTCAATCGATTTTTGGAAGGTTGTGATAGATCTGGCTTAGTGGTGCCGGGTTATACAATGGTAATCAAGCGGAGACTAGCACTAGAGCGAGACATGTTTTCAAGTTCAAGTATGCCGTGGCCTCGGGATGAGATGCATGAAATCATGGCCCTAGCTCAACATTACGACGTTCCCACCCGCCTACTTGATTGGACAGAGCGGAGCTTCGTTGCTTGCTACTTTGCTGCATCTTCAGCTAATTTCGAAATTGACACCATAGAAATGCCACGCTTGGCGATATGGGCACTAAACACTTCATATGCCCACGAATGGAAAACCGTGTCAATCATCCGAACGCCGGGCGGTACTAGCCAAAACCAAGCTGCTCAATCCGGTTTGTTCACCACACACAAAGTACCTGCATCTACTTTTTCCGATAAATATAAGCCTGAAGCCTTGGAAGATCTCGAGGAGGTTTATGGTTATGGTGCGAACGGTGCCTTACTCAAACTGACACTCCCCGTAGAGGAAGCTCCTGAACTACTGGATTTATGCTCAAGGCTCGGTGTAGACGCATCAACACTGTTTCCTGGGTTTCAAGGCGTAGCAAAAAGCGTGAGGGACTGGGCGAACGTTCAAGTAGGTGTCAGACACTCAAGCTCAGTTCAAGACGAATACAATCGGATGATGGGCGATTACGAGCCAGAAATGTGAAGCGTCCGACCTAGAAAGTTATAATTTGCCAAGCCGGGTGGAGGATTACTGGCCTGATCCCAGTATGGCTTTGTTGTCTATATAGGTATTCCGTCCAATATCCATGCCCCTCTGAATGTAGCATTGCATGTGAAACTAGCGTGGCAGGCAGGCACTCAGGGAAAAGGAAGTTATAGAAACTGTGCATTAGTGTTTTGAAAAGATCTAAAGCGGTAGTGCGGATTAACAAAAACTGGTTAAGCGAGTGGAGAACGACACCTGCTAAGCAACAAGCTCCCAATTACTTAGACTGTAGCTCTCTTACAGCGCCAGCAGCAGCGTAGCTATACAGTTAAATAATAGGTTTAGTGGGGTTATTTTAAGGTTATTAAACGACCCGATTAATTGGAAATGCAGCCCCTATCCCGCAAGCTCGATTTCTCCTGTCTTGTCATTGTATCTAACTACCTGTCGTGTCAGCTCTCCCGATTTATAGCGGCCTTCTTCGGCCAAGAATGCGGCATACTCTGCCTTTTTGACATTCGAATCTAGATTGGGAAGTTCGCAGGGCGTCTCCTCGTTAACTAAAACTTTGTAGACTCCCTTCACCCGGTCGGCGCCAAGGTAGCGATACCCCTGTACATCGGAGCCGTTGAATACGCTTGATTCGTTCACGGTGATTGTGCGGTCATCCACGAGCATCACATATCCTACGCTTTGGAGCAGAGCATTTAGCTTCATCGGGTCGTCATCCAGCAAATCGTCCTCGACCCAAACCATGTCTTGGATTGTCATCGGAGTAGGGGTTGCCTTTAGGAGAGCATGCTCTCTTTCCAGCTTCTCGATCTGACCTGTGACCCTGTCGAGCACTTCTGTGATCGCCGTAAGCATGCCATACCGTACTAAACCTTCAGCGGCATGCTCAGACTGGCGGCGTAACTCTGATAGCTCACCCTCAATCTCAATCTGACGCTTCTCATTAGCTGTTAGGTTCTGGATCTGAGACGCACGCACCAAGGCAGCATGTGCCGTCTGTGATCTGATGTAATCAAACACGATGTATGGGATTGAGTGGCTATTCGTGCATCCTCCTACGCCACTTCCGAACCTGTGACGACTGACGCACAACATCGTGAGTGCGCTTTTCTGCCCACCCACACAATAGTTCTTACCGCATCTGGCACACTTCACCAATCCAGCTAATAGATACTTCGATGAAGCTGCCTTAGGCTTTGAGTTGTCCGCCAGTCGCTTCTGCACACGAAACCAAAGTTCTTTGCTGACTACAGCGGGCCACACATCTTCGATGTCATTCCATCTGCCTACAGCGACAGGGTTTCTCAACCATCGACGGAAAGTAGAAGGGCTGATCGTTTCAAAATCTGGGTGCTGTCCCTTCAGCCGTCCTAAGATTCGGCGTTCACCTATACCAGCGGCGAAGTCCTCAAACACTTGAGTAACGAATGGTGCGATGTCCTCTCGCAACTTTCCATCACGAATCCATAGAGGCATGCGACGTGTAGCGCCCTCACCAGCAGCGGCCTTTTCTCGTTTTGTTTTGTATGCAGCTTTGAGACGACGACTGAGTGAATCTGAGTATTGGTGAGCTTGCTGGACCTTGGCGACTAAAAGGAAAAGGTGGTTGCTGTTCACTGACGCTCTGTCGTAGGTGATACCGTCGTCCAGTGTCACAAGGTCAACGCCAGCGTTCACAATCCTAGAGAGCAATGGGAGCATTTCCATTGGCTCCATACGTCCTGCTCGGTCGATCTGTTCAATCAAGACAGCAGAGCCTTTTGGAATGGTGCCGTTTTCGATTGCAGCTAGCAGTCGTCCAAAGGCGTTATCGAGGTGAGCGCCACTAAAGCCCGACTTGCCTAAGTCTTGGTAAAGCTCGTCACCGCTCAAAACATAGTCAGGATGGGCGAGCAACCAACTCGCAACCATTTCCGTCTGACGCTTGAGACTATCGCCATGTCTTTGTTTGAGGCTGGAGAATCGCACGTAAGAGAACGCTAACTTCTGCACCTTGGGCTGTCCTCAAAATCTTTGAAACGAAATCATAACATTGTGCCGATAATAGCGGTGATCGGCATGCTTGAACTGGCGCTCAAGCGCGCCGACCAGGGCCAGCTCGACCGACCGGCCATCGAGGTTGCATACAGCTCGGCCAAGGATCTGCTGGAGCTGATCGGCGACATCCTCGATA
>Ga0247730_1001416_pt1 | contig 13326 bp, 9 predicted proteins | sample UWRJL073202C2_FD_180959 | JGI IMG/M metagenome (GOLD analysis project Ga0247730, IMG submission 180959) | Plant litter microbial communities from Arlington Agricultural Research Station in Wisconsin, United States - UWRJ-L073-202C-2 | ecosystem: Environmental > Terrestrial > Plant litter >...
GAGCGTGGGAACGATCAGGGTGGAGACAATCAATGAAACGCCAGCCCCGACGACTTCAACAATTCCTGGGTATACGCCTGCTGCGGGTTGGCGAAGATGTCGCGGGAGGCGCCTTGTTCGACCACTTTGCCGTCCTTGATCACGATCAGGTCGTGGGCCAGAGCATGCACCACCGCCAGGTCGTGGCTGATGAACAGGTAGGTCAGGCCATGACGAATCTGCAGGTCACGCAACAAGGCGACGATCTGTTTCTGCACCGTGCGGTCCAGCGCCGAAGTGGGTTCGTCCAGCAGGATCAGTTCCGGCTCCAGCACCAACGCCCGTGCGATGGAGATGCGCTGGCGCTGCCCGCCGGAAAACTCATGGGGATAGCGATGACGCCACGCCGGGTCGAGACCGACTTCCCCCATCACCCGAATCACCGTTTGCTCACGCTCTTTGGGCGTTCCGACGCGGTGAGTGAGCAAACCCTCGGCGATGATCTGCTCCACGGTCATCCTCGGGCTCAAACTGCCAAACGGGTCCTGAAACACGATCTGCATCTGCCGGCGCAGTGGCCGCATCAGATTCTGGCTGCGCAGGCTCAATTCCTTGTTGCCAAAGCGGATACTGCCCTCGGAATCGATCAGCCTTAAAATCGCCTGCCCAAGGGTTGATTTGCCCGAACCCGACTCCCCGACAATCCCCAACGTCTTGCCCTTGAGCAACTCGAAACTGACGCCATCCACCGCTTTCACGTAGCGCTTCTCGCGGCTGAACATCGGCTTGGGCAAGGGGAACCAGACCTTGAGCGCATCCACCGACAGCAGCGTTTGCGGGTGCAGGCTCGGCACCGGTTCGCCGTCAGGCTCTGCGTTGATCAACAGCCGGCTGTACTCATGCTGCGGATGGGCAAACAGCGCCTGACACTGCGCCTGTTCGACGATTTCCCCGGCGCGCATCACGCACACCCGCTGGGCAATGCGCCGCACCAGATTCAGGTCGTGGCTGATCAGCAGTAACGACATACCCAGCCGCGCCTGCAACGATTTGAGCAGCTCCAGAATCTTCACCTGCACGGTCACGTCCAGCGCCGTGGTGGGCTCGTCGGCGATCAGCAAATCCGGCTCGTTGGCCAGGGCCATGGCGATCATCACCCGTTGCCGTTGACCGCCGGACAGCTGATGGGGGTAGGCCTTCAGGCGCAGCAGCGGGTTGTGAATCCCCACCAGTTCCAGCAGCTCAAGGGTCCTGGCCCGTGCGGCGCGGCCCTTGAGGCCCTTGTGCATGGCGAGGATTTCGCTGATCTGCTTTTCCACGGTGTGCAGCGGATTGAGCGAGGTCATCGGCTCCTGAAAGATCATCGCGATGCGGTTGCCCCGCAGGCTGCGCAGTTGCTTGTCGCTGGCATGCACCAGGTCCAGGCCCTTGTAGCAGATGTTGCCGGTGGTGCTTACCGACTTGCCGGGCAGCAGGCGCAGGATCGAATGGGCGGTGACCGATTTCCCTGAACCGGATTCACCCACCAGCGCCAGGCATTCACCGCGGCGAATGTTCAGGTTGATGCCGTGCACCACTTCTACGCCGTTGAACGCGACGCGCAGGTCGCGAATTTCGATCAGGGTGTCGGTGTTGTCTGCGTGTTGCATGTCAGCTCCTTGGATCGAATGCGTCGCGGCAGGCTTCGCCGATGAACACCAGCAGCGAAAGAATCAGGGCCAGCGCAAAGAACGCCGTCAGCCCCAGCCACGGCGCTTGCAGATTGCGCTTGGCCTGGCCGATCAATTCCCCCAGGGACGCGCTGCCCGCTGGCATGCCAAAGCCCAGAAAATCCAGCGCGGTCAGGGTCGAAATTGCCCCGGTGACAATGAACGGCAGGTAGGTCAGGGTGCTGGTCATGGCGTTGGGCAAGATGTGCCGGATCATCAGCGCGCCATCGGTCAGGCCCAGTGCCCGGGCGGCCTTGACGTACTCCAGATTGCGTCCGCGCAGAAACTCCGCGCGCACCACGTCCACCAGCGCCAGCCATGAGAACAGCGCCATGATCCCCAGCAACCACCAGAAACTCGGCGCGACGAATCCCGACAGAATGATCAGCAGATACAGCACCGGCAGCCCGGACCAGATCTCCAGCACGCGCTGACCGATCAGGTCCGCCATACCGCCGTAAAAGCCCTGAATCGCACCGGCAAACACGCCGATCACGGTGCTGATCACTGTCAGCAACAAAGCGAACAGAATCGATATCCGCGCACCGAACAACACCCGCGCGGTGACGTCTCGCGCCTGGTCGTCAGTGCCCAGCCAGTTCTGCGCGCTGGGCGGGCTGGGGGAGGGCTGCTTGAGTTCGTAGTTGATGGTCTCGGCTGAAAAGGGCACCGGTGGGAACAGCATCCAGCCGCCCTTGTCGGCGATCAGTTTGCGCACGTAATCGCTGGAATAGTCCGGCTCGAACGGCAGCTCGCCGCCGAAATCGGTCTCCAGATATTGATGCAGCGTCGGGTAATACAGCTTGCCGTCCAGACTGACGAGCAGCGGTTTGTCGTTGGCGATCAGCTCGCCGCACAGGCACACCGCAAGCAGCGCGACGAACAGCCACAACGACCACCAGCCACGCCGATTGGCCTTGAAGCGCGCCAGACGTTGCCTGCTTTGGGGAGAGAACTCGAACATCAGGCGCTCCTCGCCGAAAAGTCGATGCGCGGGTCGATCACCGTGTAGCACAGATCGCCCACCAGCTTGATCAGCAAGCCGAACAGGGTGAACAGAAAGAGAGCGCCGAACACCACCGGATAGTCCCGGGACACGGCGGCCTCATAACTCATGCGGCCGAGGCCATCGAGGCCGAAGATGGTTTCGATCAACAGCGAGCCTGCGAAGAACACATCGATCAACGCCTGGGGCACGCCCGCCACCACCAGCAGCATGGCGTTGCGAAACACATGGCCATACAGCACGCGGGTTTCACTCAAGCCCTTGGCCCGCGCGGTGACCACGTACTGACGGCTGATCTCGTTGAGAAAGCTGTTTTTGGTGAGGATGGTCAGGGTGGCAAAACCGCCGATCACCAGTGCGCTGACCGGCAGGACGAGATGCCACAGGTAGTCACGAACCTTGCCGAAGGTCGACAGCGTTTCGTAGTTGTCCGAGACCAGACCCTGGGCGGGAAACCAGCTGAGATAGCTGCCGCCGGAGAACACCACGATCAGCAAAATGGCGAACAGAAACGCAGGCGTCGCGTAACCGATGATCACCAGCGTGCTGGTCCACACGTCAAACGCACTGCCGTGACGAATGGCTTTGCGGATGCCCAGCGGGATCGAGATCAGGTAAGTGATCAGCGTCGCCCACAGGCCCAATGACAACGAAGTGGGCAGCTTTTGCAGGATCAGGTCAGTCACTGAGGCGCCGCGAAAGAAGCTGTTGCCGAAGTCCAGCTGCGCGTAGTTTTTCAGCATCAGCCACAGGCGTTCATGCAGCGGTTTGTCGAAGCCGTAGTGCTTTTTGATTTCTTCGACCAGCGCCGGGTCCAGGCCACGGCTGCTGCGGCTGCTGGTGCCGGTTGAGGCGACTTCGCCGCCACCACCGCCCACGCCCGTGGGGCTGAAGCCCTGAATACGAGCGATGGCTTGCTCCACCGGACCACCGGGCGCGGCCTGCACGATCAGAAAATTGACCACCAGAATGCACAGCAGCGTCGGGATGATCAGCAACAAACGACGGATCAGATAGGCCAGCATTCAGTGAGCCTCCGATGCGGGTTTGGGGTTTTTCTGTTGCGCGGCCAGCAGCGCAGCCATTTGCTCGTTGGTCAGCGCGGTCGGGCTGACCTCCCACCAGCTTTCCAGCCCAACGTCGTAAGTCGGGCCGACTTTCGGCATGCCGAAGCGGTTGGCGTACACCAGTGGCGTGCCTTGAGAGAAGTAGTGGGGGATCATGTAGAAATTCCACAGCAGCACCCGGTCCAGGGCCCGGGCGTAGCGGACCATTTCATCGCGGCTGTTGGTGGCCACCAGACCATCGATGAGCCGGTCTACCACCGGATTGCGCAGCACCAGGGTGTTGGAGCTGCCCACCTGGGTGGCGCTTTGCGAGCCGTACAAATTGTAGAGTTCGCGGCCCGGAGAAATGATCGGGTTACCGTTGTTGGGGAACTGGGTGACGATCATGTCGTAGTCCCGGGCGTTGAGCCGGTTCTGGTATTGCGCCGAATCCACGCGGCGGTAATCCAGGGTGATGCCGATCTGCGCCAGCACCCGTTTGTAGGGCAATACCAGGCGATCAAAACCGCCCTGACCGTCGAGAAACGAGAACTCCATGGGTTCGCCGTCAGCGTTTACCAGGCGGTTGTTTTTCGGATGCCAGCCGGCTTCGGCGAACAGCTTCAGTGCCTGCTTCTGCTTGTCACGTATGTAGCCGCTGCCGTCGGTTTTCGGTGCTTTCCATACCTGAGTGAACACCTCGTCCGGCACCTGACCGCGCAGGGGTTCGAGGATTTTCAGTTCTTCGGCGTCGGGCAGTTCAGTGGCGGCCATGTCGCTTTTCGGCCAGTAGCTTTGCTCGCGCACGTAGAAGTTGCGCATGATCTGATTGTTGATCCATTCGAAGTCCCAGAGCATCGCCAGCGCCTCACGCACCTTGGGGTCCTTGAACACCGGTTTGTCGAGATTGAAGCCAAAACCCTGCGCGGCCACCGGACGGTTTTTCGCCACGATATGCTTTTGCAAACGACCGTCATCGATGGCCGGGCCCGAATAGCCCACCACATAGCCGGACGAGGAGAACTCGCGGTTGTAATCGAAGGAACCGGACTGGATCAGCTGCCGTGCCACTTCCACGTCGCCATAGAAATTCACGGTCAGCGTGTCGAAGTTGTACAGCCCACGACTGACTGGCAGATCCTTGGCCCACCAGTCCTTGACCCGCTCGAAGGACACGCTGCGTCCGGCATCCACCTTCGACACCCGATACGGCCCGCTGCCCAGGGGTGGCTCGAAACCGCCGCCGTTGGACAGATCGCGGGTCTTCCACCAGTGCTCGGGCAGGATGCGCATGCTGGCGATGTCCAGTGCCAGGGTGCGGTTGAGGTTGTTCTTGAAGTTGAAGCGAATCTGCCCTGGCCCCTCGACCACCACGTCTTGCACGTCGGCGTACAGCGGTCGGTAGCTGAAGCTGGCCTTGGTGGTCATCAGCTCGAAGGTGTAACGCACGTCTTCGGCGGTGATCGGGCTGCCGTCATCGAAGCGCGCCTTGGGGTTCAGATAAAAACGCACCCACAGATTGTCGGGGTCGCGCTCGATCTTTTCCGCCACCAGGCCGTAGACCGTGTATGGCTCATCCAGCGAGCGGTAGGCCAGCGGCGAGTAGACCCAGCTGTCGATCTGAACCACATTGATGCCCTGATCGGCATAGGGCATCAGGTAATTGAACTGGCCGATTTCCTCGGAGGAACGGCTCAACGACCCGCCCTTGGGCGCATCGGGATTGACGTAGTCAAAATGCTTGAAGCCATCGGGGTATTTGGGTGCTTCGCCATAAACGGTCAGTGCATGACCGGGCGCTGCAAGACAAAACTGGGAGACACACGCCACGACAGTGCCCAGCAACAGGCGCCGCAGTGATTGGGGAAAACGACACATGATCGGACCATCCTCGGGTTGCAGTTCGACACACTTGAAGCCTTCAAAGCCCTGCGATGAAAAAAGCCCCCCGGCCGGGGAAAGGTGGACGAGACCTTGTGCCGGGGGCGCGAATTCGCAGAAAGACCGAGGCGCGCCGGAGTGGTGCGCGCCTCGGGTACGGCTTAGAAGTGGTAAGTGGCGCGTGCGAACAACGTGCGACCCATGGCTTCGGCGTAACGCGGGTCATAACCGGTCTGGAAGTTGTCGGTCTGGATGCTGAACGGTGGGTTGCGGTCGAACATGTTTTTCACGCCCGCATCCAGGTCCAGAGTCTTGTCGAAGGTGTAGCCCGCCGACATGTCCCACAGTGCATAGGACGCGACACGACGAGTGCTGCCATCTTCATAGGAGGTGTCGTTGTAACCGGTGGTGAACCGGTTGGTCAGCGACGCACGATAGGCGCCCAGGTTCCAGGTGCCGACCAGGTTGTGCTTCCAGCGCGCGGCAACCCCAAGGCTGCTTTGCAGATCGCCGACCTTGTCGATGTACACGCCATCGATGGCTTCCTGATAGTCATAACGGTCGGTGTAAGTGCCCTGCAGGTTCAGGCCGAACTGGCCGATCGGCGTGTTCGGGAAGCGATAGTCCAGCGTGACGTCGACACCGTTGGTTTTGACTTTGCCAAGGTTGGCAAGGCCGGTGTTGATGTGGTCGATGGAGCCGTCTGCGCCACGCACAATGCGGTCGGCGTACAGATCCGGGTTAGCGAAGATAGAGGCTTCCGGGAATTCGGCGATCTGATCGGAGATCTTGATCCACCAGAAATCCAGGCCTACCGACAAATCGCGGATGGGCTGGAACACGAACCCGATGGTCTTGTTGCGTGCCTGCTCAGGGGACAGATCATGGTTGCCGCCGGTGCGGTTGTTGAACTGCAGACCGCAGTCGCGGGCCGCGTTGCCGCCCGGTTGAGCAGTACCGCCAGTACACAGCGTCGGGTCGTTGTAGCTGCCGGTGGTGAACGTGGTGTAGTTGGGGTTGTTCAGCTCATACAAGGACGGTGCACGGAAACCTTCGCTGTACGAACCACGCACGACCAGTTCTTTGATGGGCTGATAGCGGAACGAGTATTTCGGGTTGGTGGTGCTGCCAAAATCGCTGAATTTGTCGTGACGCACAGCGGCCGACAGTTCCAGATTGTCCAGCACCGGTACGGTCAATTCGGCGTATTCGGCGCGGATGCTGCGATCCCCGGCCACGGTTGCGCTTGGGTCGACGCCCAGGCTTTGCAGGTCGCCGGCAAAGTCTTCGATGGTCTGGTGGAATTTCTCTTTGCGGTACTCGCCGCCGATGGCCAGGCCCGATTGACCGCCGCCGAACCAGTCACCGATTTCCCGGCTGACGCGACCGTCCAGAGCAGTGACGCGGCCCACGGCGGTGGAGTAGATGCCGTGGTAGAGGTTGTCGTTGATGTACTGCTGGCCGGCCGCGCTCTGCGGACCGAACGGGTTGAGCAGACCGCTGGCAATGCCCGCGCCCAACGCACGGTCACTGGCGTAACCGCCGGTAGCGGCGTTGGTGACTTTGCTCTGGTTGTAGGAGGCGCCGACGTCGTAATCCCAGCCCACGGCGGTGCCGGTGAAGTTCAGCAGCAGGCGTTGCGCGGTGTTGGCGTCCTTGGAAGAACGGTCGCCTGCGGCGGTTTCACGCCAGCTGGTGTCCACTGGTTGGTTCGGGTCCAGGGTGAAGTTTTCCGGCAGCGGGGTGATGCCGTTGCCCGGGAAGTAAGGGGAATCGGGATTGACTTGAATACCGGTGTAAGGCGCCGGTGCCACGGTGGTGGCGTTGTTGTTGCGGGCCCAGAAGTATTCCAGGCTGACGTTATGGTCCTCGGCGATCTTGCCCGTGGCTTTGCCGAAGAACGAGGTCTTTTCGGTCTGCGGGATCAGGTCAATGGAGTTGCGGGTATCGTATCGGCAGTTGGCCTGTCCAGCGGAGTTGGGGTGCAGGTTGGCGCCGGCGCAGGCAGCGCCCAGCGGGTTGGTGCTCGGGCTGTCGCCCTGGGTGTAGTTGGACGGGAAAGCGGTACCCGAAGTGGCATCCAGCCCGCGGTTGGGTTGATAGCTCTTGGCAAAGGTCCGGTCGTTGGCATCCAGGTTTTGCTGCTTGGCGTAGTTGAACACGCCCATCACGTTGAAGCGGTCCTCTTCCAGGTCGCCGAAGCCCCAGCTGCCGCTCATGTCCTTGCTGCCGCCACCGCCGCTGGCGTCGGGCATTTCGCCGCCCAGAGACAACGTGCCGTCGGTGAGGGATTTTTTGGTGATGAAGTTGATCACGCCGCCGATGGCGTCAGTGCCGTACAGCGCCGAGGCGCCGTCACGCAGGATTTCCACGCGGTCAATGGCCGCGAACGGAATGGTGTTCAGGTCGACCGCGCCGCCCTGTGAGTGGGTGCCCGACATCGAGTTGTTGGCCAGCCGACGGCCGTTGAGCAAAACCAGCGTCTTGTTGGCGCCGATGCCGCGCAAGTCAGCGAACGAGGCGCCACCGGTGGCGCTGCCGACCGAGCCCGATGCGTTATCGAGGGAGTTGCTGGCGGTGATCCGCGAGATGATTTCAGCGGTGGTGCTCACACCCTGCTTGCGCAGGTCATCGGCGCGCAGCACGGTGATAGGCACGGCGGTTTCCGCGTCGACCCGGCGAATCGCCGAACCGGTCACTTCCACCCGTTTGAGTTGAGTGGTGGCCGGTGCCGCAGCGGCAGCAGGCGCGGCGACTTCATTGGCGGGTGCCACATCGCTGCCCGAGCTATCGGTGCTTTCGGCGGCGTGGGCGGAGGTCATGCCCACAGCCAGCGCACAGATCAATGCGCGTGGGTGACGGGCTACGGCCAGAACGAGTGGCTTGAGGGTAGATCCAGGAAAACTCATCAGCATGGTAATTTCCGACTTATTCCAGATGTTATTGAAATGGCCTTGTGAGCCGTCGTTGCTCCGACGCGGGTAGGGCGGTCGGGAAATCCACATTTTTCAAGTAAGCCGCTCCCCTCCGTGGCAAAAACCACGGTCGGCTGGTACATCAGGAGTTGCGTAGCAGGGCCGACGAAAGTGCGGCCCTTATTTCAAGGCGACGACATCACTTGGAGGTCATCACTGAAATCCTGGTAATGCCCGAGCGCTCGATGGACGCCATGGCCTTGGCCACCTGGCCGTAGTTGACGTTGGTGTCGGCCTGCAATTGCACGCGCACCTCCGGGTCCTTGGCCTTGACGTCCTTGAGGCTGATCTCCAGCGATTCGGGTGCGACTTCGCTTTTGGCCAGATAGAACTTGCCGTCCTGATCGACGCTGACCACCACCGGGTCTTTTTTATCGGCGGCGGCGACGGCATCGGTCTTGGGCAGATTGACCTTGATTGCGTTGGTCATCAGCGGGGCGGTGACGATGAACACCACCAGCAGTACGAGCATCACGTCCACCAGGGGCGTGACGTTCATTTCGCTCATCACTTCATCGCTGTCTTGGGTGGAGAAGGACATTTAGCTGGCCTCCCGCACGGCCTGGGCGTGCTTGCTGGCGATCGGCTGGCGATTGACGGAGAAGGCGCTGCGCTGGGCGAGGGCGTCGAAGTCATGGGCGAAATCATCCATGTCGGCCACGGCCAGCTTCAGACGACGCAGAAAGAAGTTGTAAATCAGTACCGCAGGCACCGCGACGGCGATGCCGACGCCGGTGGCGATCAGTGCATGACCGATGGGGCCGGCGACAGTTTCAAGACTGGCCGAGCCGCTTTCGCCGATGCTGCGCAGGGCTTCCATGATGCCCCAGACCGTCCCGAACAGACCAATGAACGGCGCGGTGCTGCCGATACTGGCCAGGATCGCCTGACCGGCTTCCAGCGAACGGCGCTCTTTCTGGATCTGCTGGCGCAGGTTGCGCTCAAGGCGGTCGGAGCGATTGATGGTATGGGCCAGTTGCTGGGTGGTGCGCGGGCTGTCGTCGACAGTCATGGCCTCGAAACCGCTGTTGGCGATGCGTGCCAGGGAACCCGGATATTGCGTGGAGTGTTCGGCGGCGGTCAGCAAGTCCGGCGCTGCCCAGAAAGCTTTAGTGAACTGTCTGTTCTGGGTTTTGAGCTTCAGGTATTGCGCGGACTTGATCAGCAGCAGGCCCCAGCTCAGCACCGAGAACAGCACCAGTGCCCACAGCACGCCAGGGACAATCATGGAAGAGAGAGATTCGTTCATGGTTTACACCTCACCAGCTATATAAAGAGTTGTCGTTTGCTTGCTGCCGTTATTCCGGCAACTTGAAATCAATGGTTTGTGTCGCAAAGCCTTCAATCGGGGTGTCACCGCGCTTGGCCGGAACGAATTTCCAGTTGCGCACTGTTTCCACGGCCGCGTCGTCCAGCACTTGCTTGCCGCTGGATTTGGTGACCTCCACCGTTCCGGCGCGCCCGTTGGGCAGCACCTTGATGCGCAGGATCACGCGGCCTTCCAGCCCTTTGCGCAGCGCTGCGCCGGGGTATTCCGGTGGCGGGTTGCCAAGGCTGGCCAGTCCCGAGATTGCCGCTGATTCCTTGACCGGTGCGGCAGGCGCAGCAGGTGCTGCCGGTGCCGCTGGGGCAGGTGTCGGCGCGGGTGCGGGCGGCGCAGGATTAGCCGGGGCCGGTGGAGTCGGCGGCGCGGGCGGCGTCGGCTTTTTCACTGGCTTGGGCTTCTCGACAGGCTTGGGTTTCTCAACCTTGGGCTTTTCGATCGGCTTGTCCGGCGGCTTGATCGCGTCCGGGTCTTCCACAGGCGTCTGCGGTTCAGGCGGCGGAGGTGGGGGAGGCGGCGGCGGTGGCGGAGGAGGCGGTGGTGGTTCCGGGGCTGGCGGCGTCGGGCTGGTCAGCTCGACCGTCATCTCCGGTACTTGCGGGGCAACTTCCGGTACTTCGGCTTTTGCAGTTTGCATGTACCACCAGATCGCGCCGTGAATAAGTACCGAGGCGGCAATCAATATCAACACTTGCGGCTTGTTGAGCCCGCCGGGTCGAGAGGTGTTTTCCTTGAAAGGAATACCCTGCCACGCCCTTGAAAGTTCTTCGGGCGATGGGTCAGGCATTGCTTTCATCTTTACCGCATCATTCATTAAAGCTCCCTCGGGTAGTTGAAGGGCAATAAGGTTCCGTTCAAACATTTCGTGAATGTTCGACTGCGTGGGGGTCGCACTTTCATGAGGCGCAAAACACCCGTGAGCGGACAGTTGAGTGTCAGCTCTTTATCGGAAGTTAACTCACAGTTGTGACTATGGAGACGACATCACTAATCCCTGATTTTTGTTATGTACGTGGATGTACAGCTTTGTTCCTGTCTGGGTACATAGCAACCGCTATGCCAGTAACCCCTGTGCTAGAGCCTTTATCGTCATGGTGTCTGGCATATGTCGCAATTCTGTACCTTTTTTACGAATTGGTCTTAAAACAGGCTTTGAACGTCTCTGAACCATTTGGACCAATACAGAAATCGGGGCCGAGTGCATCCGCAGGGCATGTTCGCGAACTTCGCAACTGCCACTTGATTACTGCTTGATCCTGCCTTGCACCAAACTTGTCATCACAGTGACTGTTTGGTGCAGACGTCTTTTAACGGTGCATCGTTGTGAAGTTCTCCGTAGGGATAAACAGTGACTGGTAAGTCAGAGTTTGATCGAGTTTGTTTTCTCATGGCGAACGGGTGCGTTAGCCATTGCAGGATGGCTAATGCTGTTAGTGCAACTTTGTATACGGAAATGTCCCGTCTTTATAACTGTGCCGGAATAGTTCTTATGTGCTTTTCCACTGTTTATCAATCAACAGTTCACTGCGCCAGGGTGCAGTGCCAGAAATAAAAATATGAGCGAATCACAGGCGTCAGCCCGCGTACGATCAAAGGCTGTCGATAATCAAAAAATCAGGCGACGGCGCCTGGAGAAGGTGACAAGGGTTGTCGGCTGGAGAGGCTATAGGCGTAGCAGTGCACGGATGGATACGAGCGGGGCAAGGCGAGGGCGAAAGGGTAGGACGGGGCGCAATGGGCTTGAGGTAATTGATGCACGTAACGAATTCCTTATCGTTGGACGCTGGCTTATGGTCGCGTCCTGCACTGTTATGGACAGGGTGCTGTCCGTTTGTTTACACGTTGGTGCGGGGTGAGCACTCAAGTGCGTAGTACTACGCGGTTTCACTGGGGTTGCCGTGGTCACCTTGTGGTACTCACGTTCCACAAGAAAGAAATGTGCCAGAAACATGTCTTTTTGTAACAATTTTTACATGACTGTCATTTGACACCAGCGTAGGCGGCCTACAATGCCGACGTCTTCGTCTTCCCAATGAGCATTCCCATGACCACGCTTTTCCCCGACAGCCCCGGTTATAGCCTCTTGCGTGAGCGTTTTCTGTCCGCGGCGCATCATGCAGGCGCCCGGCTTACCGAATACCCGCATCCGCTCAGCGGGCCGTTTGGTGAGGCGCTGTTCACCGACGTTGCCTGGCTCGGTGCCCCGGATGCCAAACGAGTGCTGGTTGCCTTGAGTGGCACTCACGGTGTTGAGGGCTATTACGGATCGGATTGCCAGACACGCTGGCTGCAGACGTTCAGCGAGCGCGTGCTGCCCGATGACGTGGCGATTCTGATGATTCACCTGATCAACCCGTGGGGCACGGCGTGGATGCGCCGGGTCAACGAGGACAATCTGGATCAGAACCGCAATTACCTGGACTTCGGCAAACCGCTGCCAGACAACGCGGCGTATCGCGCCGTACATGACATCTACGCCTGTACGCAACTGCAGGGCGCCGAACGTGAGCGTGCCGATGCAAAGTTCAATCAGCTGATTGCACAGCAGGGCTGGGCCGGGCTGATGTCGGTGGTGGAGGCGGGGCAGTACGAGTTTGCCGACGGACTGTTCTACGGTGGCAACGCGCCAAGCTGGTCCAACCTGACATTGCGCAAGATCATTGCCACCCATTTGAAAGATGCTGATGTAGTGACCTGTTTTGACCTGCACACCGGCGCGGGTGATTACGGACATCCGATGCTGCTGAGCATCGTGGAGTCAGCCTATCCGGCGCTGGCTGATGCCCAGGCGCTGTTCGGCCCCTGGCTGTTCACGCTGGTCACGGGGGCGAATAAGGTCAGCGATACCGGCGTGTCGGCCACGTCCACCGGCTACACCTCGCAGATGCTGGTGGACGCTTTGCCGCAGGTGTACTTGATGCCATTTGTGATCGAGTGCGGGACCTATCCCGGCGCCGTCGTACACGGGCACCTGCGCGACGACCATTGGCTGCATTTATATGGCGACCCGAGCGATGCGGTGGGGCAACGTATCAAGCGCGGATTGCTGGAACAGTTTTATCCGGCTGATGCCGATTGGCAGGAGCTTGTCTGGGTGCGCACCCGGCAGATCTGGGAGCGTGCGTTGGCGGCGTTGCCGGGTATCAATCGGCGCTGATACCTAACGAATCAGTTGCTCGGTCAACTGCGGGAGCAACTGTTCGCAGGAGGCTTCGATTTTCAGGTCCAGCAAATCGTCGGCGCGGGTTTTGCCGATATTGATCGCGATGATGGGTTTGCCTTGATCCACCGTCGCACGGCACAGGCGAAACGCTGAATACGCCATCAGCGACGAGCCCACCACCAGCAGCCCGTCGGCCTGTTCGATGCGCGCCATGGCTTTGGCGGCAGTGGGCGGCGCGACGTT
>Ga0247730_1001417_pt1 | contig 13316 bp, 9 predicted proteins | sample UWRJL073202C2_FD_180959 | JGI IMG/M metagenome (GOLD analysis project Ga0247730, IMG submission 180959) | Plant litter microbial communities from Arlington Agricultural Research Station in Wisconsin, United States - UWRJ-L073-202C-2 | ecosystem: Environmental > Terrestrial > Plant litter >...
CGAACCACTCTCCCACGCGGGTGCTGACACACCAGTGAAGGCTACGGTTTCGATCCCCGCGCGCACTTCAATTTTATCCCGCCCAGTTTGCTGCGCGACAGCGTGGCGTCGGAGACGGGGCGGGACCTCCCACAGGATATGTGTGTTGTCCGGTAGACCGGACTTGTCCGGGAAGCCGGTGGCTTTTGGGCATAAATTTCAAAAGGTTTTAATGCCCTGATTTTGCTCTATATACGACGTAACCTATCACTAGCAGGAGGACTACTACCCCGTAAAACGCATCCCTGATACCCGATGAAAACTTGCTTGCAATCCACAAGAAGCCCCCCAGCAGGGCAAATAAACTCACCCCTATAAGCTTCCCGAGCCAACCAGTATCCGCCGCCAGACACTACAAGGAATACCTAAAACTGCGCTGATAAAAACATCAGCCTTATTGAAACCACTTTTGCGCAGGCTTTCAGCGGACGCAGCGCTTCTTTCCTCCGCTCTTCGATGTCTGTCCTATTTTTCGCTTTTTTCATATTCCTTGGCAGTTAAGTAAGACGAATGACTGCTCCGATCTTCGGCCAATCAATCGCCGTTTTTGTCCTGGTGAGCCATAGATTCCCCTAAATGCTGTAGTTAAAAAACCAGTCCTGTTTCTACTGCGCCTTTCTGTTTTTCTGAGGGCTTTGGATCTTTTGCGAACTCCTTCACCAGCCCAAATCTGAATTTTTCTTCGTTTTGATAGACATGGAAATACAGGCTGATATTGTCATCCCCGTTATATTTCACGTGGATCTGTTTGTCGCGATTGTTCCAGTCGTATATTTCAATGTATCCCACAAAGCGGCTCTGGCGGGCATAGCCGATATATTCTTCGTAGAGCGTTTGGTAGAAGAACCGCTTAACCCGAACGAACACGCCATCGTTGACGACTTCGCTGGGCCAGTTGAATGTCTTGTTATAACCGGTGTCTTGGGTGATGACATAACCAATATCCGGCTGATTGCCCAGGCTGCGGATTTTGGCGTTTTCTACATGCTTCAAGAAGCCGAAAATTTCGTGTTTATAGGGACCGCTTTATCGATTCTTGTTGATGTTTTCGATCCGCTCACCATTGGACGGCTTGTCTGCATAGGCGGGTGTCGGGATAAGCACAAGGATGAGACACACGCTGAGAGTAAGGCGAGCAATAAGGTGCATCAGATCCGTCCGTGAAATCGATCAAAAGCCATAGTGAGCGATCTACCAAATGATGGCAATACGCTAGTGCCCGAGCACTGCCAAAAAGCCTCTTAATCTTGGCGGGGTTTTGTTACGCACTTACATTCGCCGTCAAAAAAATTTGGACGCGTAATTTCGCACTTCATACCGACCCGAAAGACCCGAGCGGGCCTGGCTGATTCTGGTCCGGGAAGGAGGTGGCTTGGGCAATGAAGGTAGGGCAGCGGGCACTGCCCCGGTACTTCATAAAAAACCCGCTTCCTGTGTGGGAAGCGGGCTGGTTTAGCGCGAAGCAGGTTTACACGGGACCAATAGCACCCAGGGTCACGACGCCTGACGCCACAGTGGCCGTAGACAAGTCAACCAGTCCGGAAAGCTGCACGACTGTATCGAAGTCGGCTAGAAACGTTACGAGCTCCGAAGTGTCCTGAGTGATGTAGGTATTCCCCCCAAACTGGAACCAGTGAAGGACTGCGTTATCACCTGTGCTAACAAACGCCGCTGCCGATGCGTTCAGGTATGCGGTGAAGTCGGCCTGGCCGGTCAGCATCGTGCCTAGGTTGCTTTGCGATGAGTTTGAGGCGCCGCCTCTGGCTCCCGAAAGGTCGATAATGTCGCCAGTGCTTAGGCCAGTGGTCTGGGCATAGGCCGCGGCCGAGGTGGAAATTCCGGTCAGCACCAACTTATCGGTCCCTGAACTAAAGTTGATGATGTTGGTGGCAGTGATATTGCCGATGGTGACGACATCGCTGCCAGTGCCCCCGGTGTAAGTAGCCGCAGCGTTGAAGCCTGCCGAGAGGTCAATGGCGTTGTTGCCTGTGGCGCTGCCTTTGACAGTAATGGCGTCAATCAGGCTGCCAGAGGTCCAGTTAAAACCGCCTTTGGTAATGCCGCTGGCATCGACCGAAGTCAGGCCAGTACTGGTCGCTGTCAGGGTCAGGCCTGCGGTGCCTGAGACGGTGATGGTTTTGGAACCGTTGCCCAACAGGGTCAATGATTCATAAAACCCGCCGGTGGGGGTGGACTGGGTGTCACTGAGCGTGATCGCGATGTTCTCGACGTTCGTCGCAGTGATGCCTGTGGAAGCGAATGCGACGTTTTTGCCCGAGCCTTCGCTCAGTCTCAGGTTCAGGATGTCATTGAGCCCGGCTGCAAAACCGGCACCGCTGATCGTATAGGCCGTGCCTGCGCCGGTCAGTTGCAGCGTATTGCCGCTGATCATGTTGGACAGCGTCAGACCGTTACCGTTGAAAGTCGTGAACTGGGTGGCTCCCACGAAATTGCTGGTATCAATGGTCTCATTGCTCGCGCTGGTCAGCACCACTCCCTCAAAGCCCGAAACCAGTGCAGCGTGGGTCAGCCCGGCCGCATTCGCTGAGCTCAGCGACAACACATCAGACGTACCCGCACCACCGCTGACGGTTTTGGTCGGCGTCGCGTTCAGGGTGACCGTATCGATACCAGAACCGCCCAGGTAGCTGGCTTTCGTGCCGTCAATGCTTACGGTAATGTTGCCTGACGTGGTGGAGGCGTCTATGGATGTGAGCGTTGCGTTGGTCAGGCCCGAGGCGGTGAAGCCTGCCGAACCGCTGACTTTAACGCCGGTCAGTGCTGTCAGGCCTGCAGCGCTGCTCAGGGTCAGCGTCTGAGTACCCGCGATATTAAGCGTTGTGAGGGCGCTGTCAGTGATGTTTGCAAGTGTCGAGTTACTCCCTGTCGTGGTCAGGTTCAGGGTGGTGTAAATATCGGCATCGTCCAGAGTCCCGCCGGTCTGGCCGTCCATTGTCAGGTTGAGAGTCCTGTTGGTTGGAGCAGTCAAGCCGCTGTTATCGATGGTGATGTTCCCCGACCCGCCTTTCACGCTCAGATTGGTCAGTGCACTACTGCTGATGTTCGTTGTGGTGACATTGCTCACCGCTACGTTGCTGATGGTCCCCGTCAGGGTTGTGCTGCCCGCGTTTATATCCTTGATCGCTACGCTGTTGGTGGTCACACCCGCTGTGCCAACGCTGGCAGTGGCAAGGGCGGTGTTATTGATTTCCACTGTGGTGGTCGCCGCCGTGCCGTTGACTGTGACTGAACCTTGAGTCGTGGTGGTGCCGACAGCGTTGCTTGCTATCTGGGCGACTTTGACAACCGTGCCACCCTTGACCGTTATAGCACTCATGGTTGTCGCATCAGAGGAGCTGTTGCTGACGGTGACGGTGCCAGTCGGCGCAATGGTGGAGCCCACAGTGATCAAGCCAGTGGTTGAACCGCTTGCTGTCAACGAAACGTTTGAACCGCCATCCAATGTAGCGTTAGCTGCACCGAACTTAAGCGCTGTTGCCGAGACGGCAGTACCTGTCCCGGCTGTGACTGTGGAGTTGCCGTTGCTTTGGGTGGTAAGACTGGTCAGGCCGGTCCAAGTCGTGGTGTTGAGGTTGATACCGGAGCCGGAAGCGAAGGACGCGGTTTCGATGTTGCTGACGGTGACCCCGGAGGAGCTGATGCTGCTGACGTCTACGACAGTCAGGGTATCCAGACCTGTGTTGCCGTCGAGCACATCGCCTTTGCCAAAACCACCTGACACTGTGGAGGTGAAGGTGTCATTGGCCGTGCCGCCGGTGAAGGTCTCCGCATTGGCAGTCAGGGTGAACGTTTGTGGCGTAGTCGGTAGAGGCACAACAGGAGTGCCCGGCGTCGTAATCGTTGTATTGGTGGCCGTCGCCACGCTGGTGGCGAGCGTCGTGGTGGACGTCGCCGCCGCGAGGGAGGCGGGTGTTGCATCGACGCCATTGAGGAAGGCGCGGCCATTGGATGCGGCCGTCGTTCCGACATACCCGGCAAGTTCGGCACTGGTATCAATCTGCGCGGTAAAGGCTTTGGCAGCGGCCAGCTTGTTGGCGACCGAAGCGGCATCGCCCGGGCCTGCCGAACTTTGAATCTGATAGGCAGCCTGGGCCTGGCTCACGGTGCCGGAGTCGATCTGGGCAACCCAGTACGCCAGACCTGCGGCCTCCGGATTACGGTTGAACAGCGCCAGGTAAATAGAAGAAACCTTTTGCGCCGTAGTCGCGCCGGCGTACAGCACCCCTGATTCGGTGGACGCGGAAAACCCGGCAATGACCTGAGCGACGCTGCCATTGGCGGCATCAACATTTGCAGCCCAGTAGGCCAGCCCGACCGGATCAGCTGGACGCCCGAAGTAGGCGATATACAGTTGCTGAATTTGATCGAAATACGTCGAAGCTGCCATCAGTAGAACTCCATGTACAAGTAGTTGAGGGATATAAAACGCCCTAATGGCACATTAACATAGCGCGTGCGCAGTTATTACGCTTGGCGGTAGGGTATTTTTTGCGTGCAGGAGAGAAATTTTTTTTTAGAAAGATTTTCCGCTCTAGCTCAAGGGTTTCAAGGCTTGAGCAGGGGCCAGCACATAAAAAAGCCGCTGATAGACTCAAGTTTGTGACTCAGTTAGCGACTCTGTGCAGCATGAGGCTCGCTTTAGAGGGTGTCATCGCGTACCCTGCGTCGGTAGGTTGTGAAGCGCTATGCCGTAAACACAAACCCCTCCTTTCTAAAGAAGGCGGGGTTTTTGCGTTTTTGGGGGATTTACCCGTTTTTCCGAGCAATCCCCACCGGTGGGAGAGGACGTGTCCTCAATAAGGCCAGCCCAGCCAGCCTCAATCTGCCTGATCCAGCTCATTGCTTGAGCCACCGCTATCGAGGACAAGTCCCCTCCCACAAGGGCGGTGCTTTCCTCACAAATTCTATGTAAGCCGCACCCTTTCCCGGAAAAGTCCGGTCCTACCGGGCCTGCGCAAAACTGGTAGGAGGGGACTTGTCCCCGAAATGGCAAGTCCGGCAACCCAAAATCTTGAATACCCACGTTATTTATGAGCCCAACTGGATACAACAAAATAAGTTTGCCTTCAGCCAAATAGTCTCTGATCCAGATCGTGCACCGAGTACTTGTCATTATTTCCTACGCGTATGTGTGATACGTTCAGTCTCCTTTGATAGCCCCGATTCAGACGCCTTGCGTTTAGTCAGGGTTATTCGACTAATGGATTTAGGAATCAAAAATGGCTGCCTCGACGTATTTTGATCAGGTTCAACAACTGTATATCGCTTACTTTGGTCGTCCGGCTGACACCGTAGGCCAGGCCTATTGGGCGACTCAGATCGACACCGCCAATGGCAGCATCGCTTCCGTTATTGCCGGCTTCTCAGCCTCTGCCGAATCGGTTGCCTTGTTCGGTAGCGCCACCAGCGCGCAGAAAGTTACCGCCATCTATCAGAATGCTTTCGGCCGTGCGCCTGAAGCAGCGGGCCTGGCTTACTGGGTTGCGCAACTCGATTCGGGCAAAGTCTCCCAGGCTCAGGCTTCGTGGACCATCCAGCAAGCAGCCGGTCCTGGCGATGCCAGCGCTGTGAACAACAAACTGATTGCCGCCAAAGCCTTCACCGCACAGATTGACACCAACGCTGAAATCACAGGCTACAACGGCGCCACCGCTGCTGCCCTGGCACGCGCATATTTGACTAAAGCCGATGCAACTTATGCGTCGATTGCCAACGTGGCGGTTGATTCGGTTGCTGCGGTGGGGACTGCTACGGGTACTGTGGTGGTTACGCCGGTAGCTCCAGTTGTTCCTGTAGTTCCTTCCGCGTTCACCGCTACCACTACAAATCAGATCGTATCTTTTGGTGGACCTGCCACGGGTGATATATCTGTTGCGTGGACCTTTGCAGGTGGAATTGCTTCCGCCAATTTTACGCGTGATGGTGTCACAGCAGTATCTACTTTTGGATCTGCGCCATCTGCCAAGGGCGTCTCATTGGCTAGCGGGGAGGTTTTGGCAACATCGGTCGCTAATCTCCTACAGTTCGATAACTACCTCACCGACAATAAGGCAATTGCAGGTACAGGCAGTGTAAAGGTAACGGATAGCTCTGTTACTGCCGTAGCAATAAAAATTTTGGATACCAACATTACTCCGGTCCTTAATGTCCTTGGGGCCAACACCATGACGGGTAATTTCTCAGACACGAACATAGTAAAAATTGCTAACGGCACTTCTCTTAATCTTTCCAGCACGATTAGTTTGAAAGTGACCGACACAGCGGCAGTCTTATCAACTAAGACACTGTCTGCAACTGGCACAGCCGATGAATTAACCGTGACGGGGGTAGCCGCAGGTGCGGACCTTACGTTCTTGACCGGCTTTGAAGCCATTCATTTGGCAGGTAGTACCGCTGCAGTCACCATTGCAAACGGTGCCAATACGCTGGTCGACACGTCCGCTGCTGCTATTGTGACCTTGGGTACTGGTGGCCAAATATTCAATGGCAGCATTGATAACGATACAGTTGTTGGCGGCACCGACAGTGATGTAATTTCAGCCGGAACAGGTAACAACACTCTCACTGGCGGTAATGGTAATGACACTTTTAATATCGCTGGTGCTGATACTGTCACCGATCTGAACACTGGCGATATTCTTAATATTTTGAATACTGGCGTTCTTAACATAGTTGATGTGACAGCGTTTGTAGCGACAGCACTTACCGCTAACGCCGGGTCGGCGACGATCAATGCCGCAAATGGTGGTTCTGTGATCAACCTATCGTTGGCAACAGGTGCTAATGGCTTTACGTTATACGGCAGCGTTGGTAACGACACTGTTATCGGCTCGGCCAAGGCAGACATCATCAGCGGTGGCTTAGGCGTTAACACTCTCACTGGTGGCTCGGGCAATGATACGTTCAGCTCCGTTGGTGCCGACACCATTACCGATCTGACGACTGGCGATATTTTGAATGTCGCAGCTAGCGCCAACGCTACCGCAAATAACGTATCTACTTTCGTAGCTACGGCACTTACTACTAACGCTGGCACTGCCACGCTGCACTCTTCAGCTGGGGTTTCTACGATTAATCTGTCATTGGCCACAGGCACTAACGGTTTCACCGTCGTGGGTGGTGCAGGTAACGACATTATTACGGGCTCAGTAAAATCTGACGTGTTTACTGGCGCCGGTGGCGCTGACGTACTTACCGGTGGTGCAGGTGCTGATACGTTCACCTTCATCACCTCCGGCTCTTCCAAGGCGACTATCTTCAGCAACATCACTGACTTCGCTTCGGGAACTGATTTCATCAAAACAGGTATTGTCAATGGTGTTACAAGCCTGAACCAAGGTGGCACTTACACGGCAGCGGGCAACGGTACCTTGGCAACAGACATTGCGGCGGCTGTCGCTGCTGGCAATTTAGCTGCAGCTCATACAGCTGCTGCCAACGATGCTTACTTGGTCGCGATCACAGGGACCGGCGCGGCCAACTATGTTTTCCAGGACACGAATGGTGACGGTGTTGTCGGCGCCAATGAGCTGGTGATCCAGTTAACCGGTGCATCCAGCACCACATTGGCAGCCGCTGACTTTATTGCCTGATAGCTCCTTTGTACAAGCAGTAGCCATTGACACTAAGGATTGTAGTTGAACAAAAATCCCGCGACCTCGAAAGGGGGCGGGATTTTTTGTTCTGAAAAGGTCCTCTATTGGACTGTCGGATGACACCCGTCTGGCAAATAAAGGACTAACGACTACAAACTCCGTGTAAGCCACACATCTTCCCGGACAAGTCCGGTCCTACCTGCCGATGCAAAACCGTTGGGAGAGGACTCGTCCTCGATAAGGCCAGCCCAGCCAGCCTCCATCTGCCTGATGCACCTTCATTGCCGAAGCCAAAGCCATAGCCACCGCTATCGAGGAGATATAGCCGGAGGGAACTTATTCGCGATAGCCCTATCAGCCAATAGTATTATTTGAATATTCAGTGTTATTTTTTGGAACTTATTCGAATATAAAAGAAGCAATCAGTTCTCAAAAAAATAATTCATTATTTAATCATTAAACATGCACTTATAATCATTTCCTACAAAAATGTGTGTTATGTTCGGGCTCCTCTGATAATCCCGATTTTGACGCGTTGCGTGACGTCAGGATTATTTAACTAATGGATTTAGGAATTACAATGGCTGCCTCGACGTATTTTGATCAAGTTCAACAGCTTTACATCGCTTACTTTGGCCGTCCGGCTGATCCTGTAGGCCAAGCCTATTGGGCGACGCAGATCGACGCCGCCAATGGCAGCATCGCTTCTGTTATTGCCGGCTTCTCGGCCTCTGCCGAATCGGTTGCCTTGTTCGGCAGCGCCACCAGCGCGCAGAAAGTTACCGCCATCTATCAAAATGCTTTCGGCCGTACGCCTGAAGCAGCGGGCCTGGCGTATTGGGTTGCGCAATTGGACTCGGGGAAAATCTCCCAGGCTCAGGCTTCGTGGACCATCCAGCAAGCAGCCGGTCCTGGCGATGCCAGCGCTGTGAACAACAAACTGATTGCGGCCAAGGCCTTTACCGCGCAGATCGACACTAACGCTGAAATAACCGGCTACAACGGCGCCGCCGCTGCAGCTCTCGCTCGCGCTTACCTGACCAAAGCCGACGCAACTTATGCCTCGATTGCCAACGTGGCGGTTGATTCGTTTGCTGCGGTAGGGACTGCTACGGGTACAGCGGTGGTTACGCCGGTAACGCCCGTGACTCCAGTGACGCCCGGCGCTTTTACGGCGACGGTTGCCAGCCACGTAGCAAAGTTTGGCGGCGCAGCCACGGGTGATATCTCCGTAGTCTGGGCCGGCGGGGTGGGCGTATCAGACGCGACATTCTCCCGTGCCGGTAATGTTGCCGGGCCTGTGGCTGGCGTAACTTCGGTGGCGCTTGCTTCGACTGAGGTCTTGACTGGCTCAGTGGCTACGCTCGTTGGTTTGACAGTTAGCGGCACTGGCAGCGTCAAGTTGACCGACACGGCTGTGGCGTTGACCACCAAAGTGTTTGCCGCAACCACCTCCAATGATGTGTTGACGGTAACAGGGGTTACTACGGGTGCTGACCTTAGGCTGTTGACGGGTTTTGAAAACATCCACTTGTCGGGCAGTACCACAATCGTCAGCATTGCCAACGGTGCGGGCACGGTGGTCGACACGTCCGCCGCCGCTATTGTGACCTTGGGTGATCTTGGCCAGGTATTCAATGGCAGTGCGGGCAATGACACCGTTGTCGGTGGCTCGGGTAACGACATTATCTCCGCCGGTACCGGTATCAATACGCTGACGGGTAACGCAGGCAACGACACGTTTAACGCCGCCAGCGGTTCCTCAAATGTAATCTCTGACCTTTCCACTGGCGATATTTTGGTTGTTAGTGCGACTGCGACTGTAACCGCCAGCAACATAACGAACTTCGTCGCCACATCGGCAACCTCCAATGCAGGCACCGTGACGCTAAATGCTGGCGTGGCCGTTACTACAATCAACCTGACTGACGCCACTGGTGTTAATGGGTTCACGGTTGTAGGTGGCGCTGGGGCCGATATTATTACTGGCTCGTCGAAGGTTGATGTTATTTCCGGTGGTATTGGTGCTGACGTACTGACCGGTGGTGCAGGTGCAGATCGTCTGACGGGTAATGATGGCGCTGACCATTTCGTCATCGGTAATACTGATTCGGGCATCACTGTATTAACGGCTGATCGAATCACTGACTTTGTGGTGAGTTCAGACAAGCTCGTCCTGGGTGTAGCGGCTACCAATGGTAATACCACTATCGTGGCTGCTGGCGTAGCAAATTTCGACGCTGCCCTAGCAGCGGCGAATGCGTCGTTCGCACTCGATACTAACGGCGATCAAGAGTATTACGTCGCTAACGACGGTGTTGATACTTATGTGTTTGTGGACAATGGTGCCACTCACATTGTTGCAGATCAGGTGATCGTTTTGACCGGCGTTGTAGGCATGGCGGTTGCAGACATCGCCGCTGCATAACCTCACTGATTTAGGTAAAAGAACCCCGCTGTCCGAAAGGCCAGCAGGGTTTGTCGTTTTTGCCTGATGAAATTTCTTCAGCTATGCCACCGCCATCAAGGACAAGTTCTCTCCCACCAAGAGCGGCGCGAAACTTATCGCCTGCGCCGACCCCTTCCCTGACAAGTCCGGTCCTACCAAGACTTCTGTGAAACTTGGCGACCGCAGCTTCAAAGATCAAAAAGACCAGTAATATTGCCTGCATTTATTTCCATGGACGTAGCTGACACACCGCTCAGCTTGATAAGTGCGTCTCCCGCTTGAACACCGACAGTTGCGTCACCCACCACGAACAGGTAAGTGTCGCTCCCTTGGGCGAAGGCCACGGCCGTACCTACTTCATCTGTGCCTACAGCCGAGGCGACAGCATCCAGTCTTGCGTTTAATGAGGTGTCGGCGGAGTTAAAATATGCCGCGCCATTTGAAATCTGCGCTGTTCCTGCTAGAGCTACAGCGGTGTGCTCCACCGTTGTCAGGGTAGGGGTAAAGTCGATCGTGTTGTTGGAGCCCGATACGCGCCAGTCAGTAATTGTGTCAGCCGCAGTAATCAGCTCGGCCGAGGTAGTCGCCGTGAATTGAGCGGCATCAAACTTGTAGATGTTCACGCCGGCGCCACCGGTTATCACATCGGCCTTGGCCGACCCTGTGATGGTGTCATTACCCGCACGGCCATTGATGGTGAATCCTTGGGAGCCGGTTGCGGCCGACAAATTGATCGTAGAGCCAGCCACCACCCCAGTAATCGTTGCCGTACCGGCGTTGCTCGTCGCAGCTGTGGCATTGAATTCTATGACTTCGGTTGCGATCGCCGTACCACCCGCCAAAACTTTCAATACATCGCCGGTTTTCAGATCGCTGATCGTGTCAGTGCCCGAAACATTAAACGTGTTGCTACCGGCCTCACCGCGCAGAGTGTTGGTGCCACCGCCGGCTGAAATAGTGTCATTCCCTATGCTACCCGTTACGGTGTCGTTTTCGGCGCTGCCAATGAATGTCTGACCGCCTGCTCCCAAAAATATATTGATCCCTTTGGAGACTGTCACTATTGAAGGCGTACCACTTGCGATGAAAACGGGATCCGACACGGCGCCTGTCAGGTTGATCGTTTCGAAGCCATACATGTTCAAAAGACCGTTAGTGGTAGTCCCGGTAAGGGTCAAGGCGTCTGCTGTGCCGTTCGCAAACAAAGATTGAATGAGTGGAACAGCGCCGGTGTCGGTGATGGTCAGATTTACTGTCGAGCTCAGGGTGAGGCCTGCGGAGAATTTCACAGCGCCAATATCTGCATAATTACCGCTAAGAGCGGTGAGGGACGTGGCATCGATTGGTGGATTAATCGCCGTATTCAAAGTGCTGAGGGTGGCAGCGGTCAGGGAGGTATCAGTCAGCTTTACGCTGCCCACGTCACTGATGATTAGCCCAGCGATGTTAGCCGCTGATGTGACTAGAGTTTGTGTCAGCGCAACCTTTAAACCGGTGGCCGCCCCCACACCGAATGTAACCGGCGCTGCAACGTTGCCACCTCGGGAGAAAGTAGCCGCCGACGCTCCTACCGCGCCCCCCCAACTCAAGGTAATGTCTCCAGCGGCAGTGCCGCCGAAGGCGACCTCATGGGTCAGGGTATTTTCCGTGGCTGTGAAGGCGGCTACAGCTGTTGGCGTGGTGGGAGTCGGGGCGATCACTGTCGTGCCGGTCGCTGCCGCGACAGTAGGACCCAGATTGATGTTGGCGCTGCTAAGCGATGTCGGCGTGGCATCCACTGAGGTCAGAAAGCTGCGCGCTAAAGCGGCAGCGGTGGTCCCCACATAACCGAGCACCTCAGCGGGAGTGTCAAGCTGTGCTGTAAATGCCTTGGCCGCAGCCAGCTTGTTACCCACCGCTGCGGCATCGCCGGCACCCGCACTGGATTGAATCTGATAAGCCGCCTGCGCTTGAGTGATCGCGCCGCTGTCGAGCTGCGCCGCCCAATACGCAAGACCGGCAGGTTCTGGCAGGCGGTTGAATAGGTTCAGGTAAATGGCGCTGATTTTCTGCGCTGTGGGCACGCCGGAGTACAAGGCATTGGATTCGTTGGAGCTGGCAAAGCCGCTGATCACCACAGCCACGGAACCATTGGAGGCATCGATTTGCCCCGCCCAATATGCAAGCCCCGCTGGATCAGCCGGGCGACCAAAGTAAGCGATATAGAGTTGTTGTACCTGATCAAAATACGTCGAGGCGGCCATTATTTTTTCCATATTCCATTATTGAAAACAAGCCAGACATCTACGCAATGCGTCTAGGTAAGGGCTCTTGTTGGAACGGGACCGTAGCACACAACCGCACCTGAGATAATGGCACAATGATATTTTAGGATCGGTTCGTTATTGTGGCAGCGCCTGTGCCACCGCCTTCCCGGACAAGACCGGTCCTACCTGGCTTGCGCAAACCGGTAGGAAGGGATTCGTCCCCGAATGGCTCTTTCATGAAGTCACGGTAAAGGGGCCAGCCTCTAATGTCGCAACCGTATGTATGCCAGGGTCGCGTTGGTGATGGGGATGCCCGCGTCGAGGGTCAACGTGCCCGCCGTGCCCGCCAGCGACAGGCTGGTCAGGGCGTTGGAGCGGATGACCGAGCCTGTGCCGTAGTTGTTCAGGGTCACCGAAGCGATGCTGTTGGCGGTTGCGCTGTTCTAATTGATATTGCTGATGGTCACGACGCCGTTGGCAGTAACACCCGAAACCGCCGCGACGGCATTGACCTGGTTGACGGCCGTCACGGCTTTGACCGCTTGATAGCCGACCGCTGCCGAGACCGCTGCCACCGCCGCGACGCCAGCCACTCCGTCCTTGGCCATAGTTCCAGCCGCGACAGGTGCCTGGTTGACAGTGACTGAAGTTGGTCGCCGCGCCGCCATTGACCGTGACGACACTTTCGGTCGCAACGTTAGTGCCAGCGGCGTTGGTCGCCGTCTGGGTGACGGACACCGTGCTGCCGCCATTGACCGCGATCAGCCCGCCCGAAGCGCGTGCGTCCACGCTGGAGGTGATGGCCACGGCGGCAGTGGCCGCGTTGATCGCGCCCAAAGTGATGGTCCCGCCGGTGTTGTGCGCCGAAGCGACCGTTTGCGAGCTGCCGCCATTGATAGCGATGGCGCTTGCCAGCTGGCTGGCGTCAGTCGCCGATATGGCCGTGGTCGCGGCTGACGTCAGGTT